>Ga0307430_1000018_pt1 | contig 150891 bp, 128 predicted proteins | sample SalMarWE160130MG_FD_202159 | JGI IMG/M metagenome (GOLD analysis project Ga0307430, IMG submission 202159) | Salt marsh sediment microbial communities from the Plum Island Ecosystem LTER, Massachusetts, United States - WE1603-130 | ecosystem: Environmental > Aquatic > Marine > Intertidal zone... | reverse complement strand
TGCACATGGGCACGTCCACCGTTTCCATCACAACCCGCACGGCCCTGGGCAGCAGGTCCACCTCGTCCACCCCGGCCGCCCCCACGTTGATGTCCAACACGTCAGCGCCAGCCCCCACCTGGGCTTCGGCCTCCCTGCGGACAATGTCCAGGTTGCCCTCACAGAGAGCGGCGGCCAGGCGCTTCTTGCCGGTGGGGTTGATCCGCTCACCGATGAGCACGGTTGGCCTTGCGGGGCTGATGATCACGGCTTTCTTTGCGCTTTTGAGAATCGTTTCCATCCTAATTCCTGCTCGACTGAACTTGTCGTGATCCAGGATCTGACTTATGGGGTTTGTAGCCCAACTGCTCAGAGATCTTCACCGCCGTATCCATCAGCCGGGCTGCCAGTTCGGGGAAAAGCTCTGGAGTGACACGATACGCTGGCCCGGCCACACTGACAGATGCCACCGCCCTCCCAGTGTGGTCATAGATGGGCACTGCGACCACGTTCAATCCCTTCTCCAATTCCTCCTGCGCTACGGCATAGCCTCGTCCCCGCACTTGGGCCATCTCACGTAGTAACTCGTGGGGGTCTGTGATCGTATGAGGAGTGAACTGCTCCAGATTGGCCTGCAAGATCTGGCCTAGTTTCTCCTGGGGAAGATACGCCAACAGCGCCTTACCGGCAGCCGTGCAATGAGGAGACATACGCCGGCCTACCCAGCCGATGTTCTTTACCCGGCGCGTGTGGGGAACAAACTGCTCCAGGTTGACGACCTGCCCGGCATCCAACACCGACAGGTTCACCGTCTCCTGGCACGCCTCCGCCAGTTCTCGCAAGAAGGGGCGCGCCACCTCGCGTACGTCTATGTGGCTGGCCACTCGCGCAGCCAGGCCAATCAGGTCAACACCCAGCCGGTAGCGCTCGGTTTCTGGATTGCGGGAGAGCAATCCCCCGTGCTCCAGCGTTCTCATCAATCGAGAGACCGTACTCTTGTGCAGCCCCAGTTCGCGGCTCAATTCATTGACGCCACGCTCGGGCCTCTCCAGGCTGAACGATTTCAAGATAGCAATGGCCCGTTCCACAGATTGCAGGTTAGAATTGCGTTGCTTCGCCAAATCAAAACCATCCCAGTCAAAACCTCTGTAACAGGTAATGACCCCACAGCCACGCCGCCTGTCTCGCATTATGCAACTAAGTTGCATATTACGAGACAATTATACTCTTTCCATCCCCATTGTCAAACACGGGGGGCAGGTAGCACGCAATTAGGAGGAGTTTCAACAGGTGCTCCGATGCAAGCAACAATGGAGGTGCGACGCACCATCTGGCCCGGTATCCTGACCTGCGGCCAGGACGCGTCACACCGATTTTCACTAACGGCTAACGGCTGAACTCACGGTGCGTAACGGAAGGGATGGCGCGCCGCTGCCTTCTCGCGGATCAGTTCCTCCACCGTGGGGCGGACCTCCAGCGCCTTGCGGATGGCGTGGCGCGTGGCCTTGTAATTGTTGAACTCCACCCGCTTGGCGATAGAAGCGGCCGGGTGCACGAAGGCATTGACGATGAGCACCACGTCGTCCAGCATCGCTTCAGGTAGGAAGCCATCCTCGATACTGAGCCGGATGGCCAGGTTGACTCCTTCGGCGGCGTGCTCGTAGAAGAGGCGGCGCTGCCTGGCCGTGCGGATGGTCACGGTGGGCACCAGCAGCGTGCGCGGCCGCTCGTTGATGATACGCAGACCTCGCTCCTCCCCCCACCCCTCCGTCGCACGGACGATGGCCCGCCCAACGGGCCCTTCCTTTAACCCCATCAGCAGGTCAACGTGCGCCAGTTCTTGGAACGGCGGACCGGCGAACCCCTCGCCCACCTTCAGCGTGAAGCCGGAGATAGTGCGCGGCGTCTGCGGCGTGGCAAAGACCTCCGTCTCTACCTGCTTGCCCCCCAGATCATACGTGACCGGGGCCTTCTTGATCTTGTCCACGCCTGCCAGTTCCAGTTGCAGCCGCAGTTCCTCGCGGTCCTCGCGGCGGAAGCCGCCGCCGGGCATTACGGGATGGCGCGAGTCGCCGACGGGTAGCCCCATCATGCGCAGCCCTTCCTTGACCGCCTGGGTGGAACTGCAGCGCACGACGATGCGCACCAGTTTCTGCACCCGCTGCTGCCAGTACTGGGCCGTCTCCAGGTCCCCCTCCAGCGTGGCGCGGTAGACGCGCTGCCAGACGTCGGGGATGAGGTTGGCGCTGGCCAGGATGGCCCCATCGGCGCCGGCCGCCAGCGCCGGTTGCACCACCTCGTCGTGGCCGACGAAGATGGACACTTTCCCCTTCACCTTCTCGAACATCGCCTCCATGAAGGGCAGGTCGCCAGAGGAATCCTTGATGCCGATAGCGTTGTCGAGGTCGAGGGCCATGCCCTCGGCGGTCCACCACTTGAAATGGGTGCCAGCGCACTGCGGGATGTTGTAGAGGATGAAAGGCAATCCCACCCGATCCGCCGCCTTGAAATAGTCATAGACCTCGTTGAAGGTAGGCTTAAGGAAGTAGGGGGCGACGACCAGCGCGCCGGTCGCTCCTGCGTCCCTGGCCCATTCTGTCAGTGCCAGCATCTCGCGGGTGGAGGGCCAGCCAGTGCCAGCCACCACCGGCACACGCCCGGCCACCTCGTCCAGGCAGACCTCAATGACCCGTTTGCGCTCCTCCAGCGTCATATACGAGAACTCGCCAGTCGTGCCGCAGGGCACCACGCCGTTCACGTGGGGCAGCACGAAGCGGATGAGTTCACGGTAGGCCCCTTCATCGAACTTCTCGTCCGCCGTGAAGGGCGTAACCAGCGCGGGGAAGATCCCTCTCAGCCAGTCGGTTTTGTATCCCATGACATTCCTCCTTATGTGAATGCCTGTGCCAGCGCCTGGGTAGCGGCGGCATGGACGCTCTGATAGAGCGCATGGCGGTCCAACGCGCGAGGGTGCACCGTCGCCAGCGCGATCATCACCTCGTCGTCAGCGGCCGGGGGCGGGATGCGTCCGGCCTCCAGCGCGTCCACGATGGCCCGCGCCAGTGCCGACTGGGTGGGGCCGTAGATCATATTGGCCTGGCGCAGGTTCTTCTGCAGCAGCACCGGCAGGAGCAGCGTGGCGGGGCGCACAGTGAGCGCTGGTTCCAGGATAGTCGTCAGCGCCTCGCGCCCGTGCAGCGGGTAGGTCAGTTGCAGCGCGTAGGCATCGCCCAGCACCGTCTCCTTGCCGCCAGCGATGAGGTCAATCTGCACCTTGTTCAGTCCCTCGCCAGCCACCCCGCTCCCGACGCGCAACCCGTGCGCGGCGATGGTCTCCGGCGTGATCTCCAGATCGCCAAAGCGACTGGTCAGCGGGCCGCCAGGATACTCGAAGGCCGTCTCCTGGACCGGTATCTTGCCCAGTTTCTCCAGTTCGAGGCGGATCTCGGCGCGAGTCTCGTGGATGAGTGCCCCGCCGACACCCTTGAGTGGCTTGCGCGGCCTGCCCATATTGAGCCCCATCATATTGAGCGCCGCCTTCACCGCCACGCCTCCACCGTAGCGGCAGAAGATACGCGAGAGTTTCTGCACGCTGCGCTGGAGGGCGCGGGCCTCCTCCAGCCGTCCCTCACCGGTCAGGCGGATGACCTCCTGCCAGACCTCCGGGTAGACCTGGGCGCTGGCCAGGATCATGCCGCTCACCCCACCGGCCAGCGCAGGCAGCACCACCTCGTCGTGGCCGATGAAGATGTCTATGCGGTCTCCGACGTATTCCAGCAACTCCATCGTGTAGGTCAGGTCGCCGGAGGAGTCCTTGAGCGCGACGACGTTCGGCAGGTCGGCCAGGTCCTCGACGACGGTGCGCGGCAGGTAGCGGTCCACCACCTGGGGGATGTTGTAGAGGATGATGGGCAGGTCTACGGTGGTGGCGATGTCGTAGAAGTGCTGATAGACGCCCTTGTCGGAGGGGTGGAGGAAGTAGGGGGTGACGATGAGTGCCGCCGATGCACCAGCCTCTTTGGCATCGCGGGCGAGGGCGAGGGCCGCCTGGGTGGACGAAGCGGAGCAGCCGGCGATGACCGGTTTGCCGCCTGCCTCCTCCACGCCGATGACGACCAGCCGTCGCTGCTCCTCGCGGGTGAGGTAGGGAAACTCGCCCGTGGTGCCGCTGGTGACCAGCCCGTTCACGTGGAGCAGGCAAGAGCGGATAAGGCGGCGGTAGGCATCCTCGTCAACCTCCTCCGTCTTTCTCACGAAGGGGGTGACAAGCGCAGGGAAAACCCCCTTGAGCCATGGAAGTTTGATAGACATAGGTGACCTCCTTGAATGCGATTTACGCTGCAAACGGTGCTACATTTCCTCCCAGTTCTGCCCCACCTTGAGATCGGCCTTGAGGGGGGCTTTGAGTTGGAAAGCGTTCTCCATGACCTCGCGCATCAGCAGCGCGATAGTTGCTACCTCCTCGTCCGGAGCCTCGACGACCAGTTCGTCGTGTACCTGCAGGATCATCTGTGCCCGCAGGCCCCGCTCATGGAGCGTCCGGTGAAGACGGATCGTCGCGATATTGATGATGTCAGCGGCGGTTCCCTGGATCGGGGCATTGATCGCCATGCGCTCGGCGGCTTGGCGCACGCTGTGAGTGGCCCTGCTGCCCGGCTGTAATTCGGGGAAGTAGCGTCTTCGTCCCAGCAGTGTCTCTACGTACCCCTGCCGTGTGGCGAGCGCCTTGGTGCAATCAATGTACTCCCGCACCTTCGGGAAACGCTCGAAATAGGCCCTGATGAAATCTTCCGCCTCGGCTTGTGTCAGTCCGGTCGTTTGAGCCAGCCCGTAGGCGGTCTGGCCGTAGGAGAGACCAAAGTTCACAGCCTTCGCCAGCCGCCGCATCTCGGGGGTCACTTCCTCCAGCGGGACACCCAGAATAGCGGAGGCGGTGCTGGCGTGGATGTCCTCACCACGAGCGAAACCGCTCAGCAGTCCCTTGTCCCCGGAGATGTGGGCCATCACGCGCAACTCTACCTGCGAGTAGTCGGCGGCGATCAGTTTCCAACCCGGCTCGGCGACGAAGGCCCGCCGCACCTGTCGCCCCAGCGGCGTGCGGATGGGGATGTTCTGAAGATTTGGCCCACTTGAACTGATGCGTCCAGTCACCGTCCCAATTTGGTTGTATGAAGTGTGCAGCCGGCCGGTGCGCGGGTTGACCAGCTGGGGCAGCGCGTCCACATAGGTGGACTTCAGTTTAGCCAGTTCCCGTTGCTTCAGGATAAGGTCAATCACAGGGTGTTTCCCTTGCAATCTCTCCAGCACTCCGGCCGCCGTCGAGAAATGGCCAGATTTCGTACGCCGCAGTCCCTGTGTGGGCAGTCCCAGCGTCTTGAACAAGGCATCGGAGAGTTGTTGGGTCGAGTTGACGTTGAAGGCATAGCCCACCATCTCCTGGATACGGGCCTCCAGTTCGCCCAGGCGCGCAGCCAGTTCCTCAGACATCCGCTTCAATAGAGCAACGTCGAGCCGCACGCCGGCCATCTCCATCGCCGCCAGCACTGGTATCAGCGGTATCTCCACCTCGGTGAAGAGCGACCAGAGGTGCTTCTCCTGCAACTCCGCCTCCAGAATGGTCACCAGGCGGTGGGTCATGTCCACGTCGGCGCACGCGTAGGGAGCCACCTGCGCGACCGGCACCTGGCGCATGCTCCCTTGGTGTTTGCCCTTGCCGATGAGGTCGGTGATGAGGGTCATCTGTTGCTTGAGCCGCGCCCAGGCCAGGTTCTTGAGCCCCAGGTTCTTAGAGGCCGGGTTGATAAGCCACTCGGCGATCATCGTGTCGAAGGCCAGGCCCTCCAGCCGCGCCCCGGCTCGTTGCAACATGGTCAGGTCGTACTTGAGGTTGTGACCGTATTTTGGCCGTCCGGCGTCGTTCAACAGGGGGGCTAACGTCTCAAGCACCATCCCCAGTGGCAGTTGCGGATCGTCGGGTGGAGCCGCGATCGGAATGTAGTAGCCCCGCTCGGAGGCGTCAGTGAGGGCGATGCCGACAAGTTCGGCCCGCATGGGATCGGTGTGCGTGGTTTCAGTGTCGAGGGTCAGCGTCGGACCGCTCTCCAGCCGCGTCACCAACTGACGGAGGGCCTCTTCGTCGGCGACGATCTGGTAATCGGCGCTGGGAGCCGCCGCAGGCGTAGCGGCGGGCGCTTCGCCGAACAGGCTGAGTTGGTGAACCACTCCCGCCGGCTGGGGCTGCTTCATCTCCGGCAGCCGCTTGACCAGCGAGCGAAACTCCAACTCGCGGAAGAGGTCCATCACCCGCTCGCGGTCGAAGGAACGCACGCGGCAGGCATCGAGATTGAGTTGTACCGGCGCATCGCACACGATGATCGCCAAGCGACGGCTGAGGAAGGCCAGATTCCGCCCCACCTCCAGTTTTTTCCGAAAGCGGGTCTGGACCTCGTCCAGGTGCTCGTAGATGGTCTCTAACGAACCGTACTGCTGGAGCAGCTTGATGGCGGTTTTCTCACCAACGCCAGACACGCCTGGGATGTTGTCGGACTTGTCGCCCGCCAGTGCCTTGAAGTCCGCCAGTTGAGCCGGGACCAGGCCCTTGTAGCGCCGTTCTACTCCCTCCAGGTCGTAGGTCACCGTGTCGGAGAAGCGCCAGCGGGAGGTGAGGACGCGAGTGTGCTCGCCCACCAATTGCAGGAGGTCCATATCGCCGGTGACGATGAGGGTGTCAACCCCTTGCTCTTCCGCCTGGCGGGCCAGCGTCCCCAGCAAATCATCCGCCTCGTATCCCTCTTGCTCAAAGACGGGAATGTCCAACGTCTCCACCACCTGGCGGACACGCTCCATCTGAGAGCGCATCTCCTCGGGCATCCTGGTGCGATGGGCTTTGTAGTCAGGGTACATGTCGTGACGGAAGGTAAATCCCTTATCAAAGGTGACGGCGATGTGGGTGGGCCGCTCTTCGCGCAGGACGTTGAGTAACATCGAGGTAAAACCGTAGACGGCGTTGGTCAACTCACCCTGCAAGGTCTTCATGTCCTCGGGCAGGGCGTGAAAGGCACGATAGGCCAGCGCGTGACCGTCAATCAGGACCAGTTTCTTCTTTTGGGGCATGCTTCTCCTTGACACTGGCTATCGGGCGGCGCTTATCAGGGTTCGCAGTGTTTCCGCCGCTGCCTTGGTCCGATGACGGAGCATGCCGAGTGGGACGCTGGTACGCAGGGCGGCCGAGAGGATGATGTCCTCAGCGACGGCCAGCGAGTAGAACATGTGCTCACCGCCCTCGATACTCTGTTCGAAGCGCAGTTGCTCCCGGCCCAGTATTTGCGCCACGTGAGCCGAGGTGCGCCAATTTTCGCCGACGGCCTGCGCCAGTCCGTCCGCCTCCTTGGCCGGGAGCCGGCCAGTACGGGCGATCAATTCCCCCCCGCAGGTCAGAATCACCGCTTCTGCGTTGACTTCCTGAGCCAGCGTAGTCATCACCTGGACGATCTCTGGAATGCGATCTCGCACCACAGCCAGCCGATCGGAGACCGTGCCTGGCTCTACAGTCTCAGCGATGCCTGAGCCTTCGCCTACAGGCCTGGCCAACGCGTCGGCGATGCGTCCTGGTAGTTCGGGTAGGAAGAACGGCTTGGGTAGAATGCCTTGTACGTCCAGGTCGGCCAGTTCAGATGGAAGTTCCTCGTCTACAAGCGGGATCGGCATCAGTCGCAGGTCAGCCTGTTGCTGCCGCAACATGCGAGCGACCGCAGCCCCATCTGGATCGGTCAGACCCAGGTCCACAATGGCAAGGTCGAACTTGGCGGCAGCCAGTGCCTGCAGTGCCTCATCCCCACTGGTCGCCACAGTGGCGCGATACTCACCGCCTTGCTCCAGGCTCTCCTGAAGCATAGTGGCGAAGGCATCATCGCTATCTACGAGCAGAATAGAATACTCATTGTTCATGAATCGCTCCGCAGCCGAGGATTTGGGATTTCGAATCTGTCCCCATTCTACAGGGGAGGCGAGGAAAAGTCAACATCCACAAGCACAATGCGTAAAACGCGATTACGCTTTACGCCTTAGTTCGGTTTGCCTCCCTTACACACCTGTACTATAATGTGAACACTACATCCCAGAGTGGAGGGAAACCATTGGAAGAACTCCAACTCGAAGAGGCACAAACTGAGCACTTACCTTCGACGGACTCGGAGTACCACCATCCCTCGGACGGCGAGCGGGTCTCGCTGGTACGCGCTTTTGGTGGTCGCTCATTGCTGCGCGAAGCCCTGGAGACTATCCTATTAACCCTCATCATCTTCCTGGTTCTCAACACAGCCACGGGTCGCTTTCAGGTGCGCGGTTCCAGCATGGAGCCGACGCTGCACGATGGACAGTATCTGATAATTGGCAAACTGACCTATTGGGTTCATCCGCCGGAACGGGGAGACGTCATTGTCTTCCACCCACCCAATAATCCTGCCGACGATTATATCAAGCGCGTCGTGGGGTTACCAGGGGAGCAGATAGAAATTCGGGACGGGGCAGTCTGGGTGGATGGTGTCCTCCTCGAGGAGTCCTACGTCGCCAGCCCCGGCTTTTACTCCGGCGCATGGAGCCTGGGGGACGGGGAATACTTCGTCCTGGGAGACAATCGCAATAACTCTAGTGACTCACACAGTTGGGGGGTGTTCCCTCAGGAGAATATTGTTGGAAAAGCATGGCTCTGCTACTGGCCGCCGGAGGAGTGGGGCTTGGTAGCACACCATACCTTCCCAGAGCCTGCGGATCAGGAGGATTAGGTACATTGATGAGAGAAGAGACCACCCGCTCTGTTCTGCTCCGAATCCCCTTTGGCCTCGCAATTTGGCTTCCGCGCCCGGTAGGGTTATAATCTGGGTCTGGTAATTCTAGCGATAACCGGGAGGGCCAGGGTGCTGGACGAGAATCATATTCGCCAAATGGTACGCCGTGTAGTCTACCGCACGTTGGGGTTGCCACAAAGTTCCCGGCCGGTGGTCGCCCGGCCCCTGGTGACGGAGGCGGACGTCCAGGCTGTTTCGGTTGGAGGGCGCCTCTCCGTCCCCCATGGCGCACTCATCACTCCCCTGGCCCGGCAGGTGGCCCTGGAGCGACGTGTGACCTTATCCCATACTCCCCCACTTCCCCGCTCCCACACTCCCACACCCTCCCACCCCCCAGGCCAACAGACCATTGCCATCGGGGCCGACCACGGCGGGTACGAGTTAAAGGAGATGCTGAAGGGTTACCTGGGCAAACTGGGCTACGCCGTCGTGGACTGCGGAACTGACAGCACCGAGTCGGTGGACTACCCGGACTTTGCCTTTGCGGTGGCGCAGTTAGTGGCCCAGGGCCGTGCCTGGCGCGGCATCGTGGTGGACGGCGCAGGTATCGGCTCGTGTATGGCAGCCAACAAGGTGCCAGGCGTGCGCGCCGGCCTATGCTACGACCAGACCACTGCCGCCAATAGCCGCGAGCATAACGGTGCCAACGTGTTGACGCTGGGTGCCGGGCTGATCGGCCCCAACCTGGCCCGGCAGATCGTCAAAATCTGGCTCGAGACCCCCTTCGGCGGCGGGCGGCACGCGCGACGGGTGGACAAGATCATGGAGATCGAACGACGCTTCTTTAAGGACAGAGGGTAGGACTGAGAACAGCGCCGGGATGAACGATGAGAAATCTGGATGAGGCAACCCTGGAACGCATCATTGAACAGATCACCCGCCAGGTGCTGATCCTGTTGCAGGAGGAGCAGGAGAAGGCTGAAGCGGGAACTGGCGCTGCCAGCGCGCCCCCCATCTCGGCCCACAACTACGTGGAACGGGTGCAGCCTGTAGTCAACGCTGGCGCCGACCGTATCGCCAGCACGCTGGGCATCGCGCCGACCGACGGCCGTCTGGCCCACATGATTGACCACACGTTGCTCAAGCCCGACGCGACACAGGACCAGATCGCGCAACTGTGCTACGAAGCACGCAAATATGGCTTCGCTTCGGTGTGCGTTAATCAGGCTAACGTGAAGCTGTGCAAGCAACTCCTGAAGGGCAGCACCATTCCTGTCTGCGCTGTCGTCGGCTTTCCCCTGGGTGCCACGTCCACCGAGGTGAAAGCCTTCGAGGCCCAGCAGGCCATTCGCGACGGGGCCACCGAGGTGGACGTGGTGATCAACGTTGGCGCGCTCAAGTCCCGGGATTACGAATTGGTGGAGCGCGACATTGCCTCCGTAGCCCGGTCCTGTCACGCCAGCAACGCTATCCTCAAGGTGATCATCGAGGCGGCACTGCTGACCGACGAAGAGAAAGTGGTGGCCTGCCAACTGGCCAAGGTGGCCGGTGCCGACTTCGTCAAGACCTCTACCGGATTTGGGCCGGGTGGGGCCACGCTGGAGGACGTCGCCCTGATGCGGCGGGTGGTCGGCCCCACGATGGGGGTCAAGGCGGCGGGTGGCATCCACACCTACGAGGAAGCGCAACAGATGATCGCGGCGGGCGCCAGCCGGATTGGCGCCAGCGCCAGCGTGAAAATTATGCAGGGGGCCGGAAACTGAGAAACTAGGTTTTTTCCTGAAAACCTGGTTTCTGGTTCGCCAGGCGCTTGATAGGAGAACACACATGGCAGTGCAATTGCGCACCTACATCATCCTGGATAGCCTGCAGCCGCAGCACGCAGGGTTCCTGGGCACGGTAGCGCGGGGTTTCCTGCCGCTGCCCTACGACGCGTCGCTGTGGGTGGAAATCTCGCCTGGTATCGAGATCAACCGCATCACCGACATCGCATTGAAATCCACCCGCGTTCGCCCGGGCATGCAGATCGTCGAGCGGCTGTTCGGACTGCTGGAGGTGCACCACAGTGATCAGGCTGAGGTACGGGCGGCCGGCGCGGCGATCCTAGAGGCGCTGGACTTGCAGGAATCGGACCGCATCAAGCCCAGGGTTATCTCCAGCCAGATCATTCGCCACATAGATGCCCACCAGGTACAGCTCATCAACCGCATGCGCCACGGTCACATGCTGCTGGCAGGGCAGACGTTGTACGTGCTGGAGGTGGAGCCGGCGGGCTACGCAGCACTGGCGGCCAACGAGGCGGAAAAGACCGCTCACATCAACATCCTGGAGGTCCGGGCCTTCGGCAGTTTTGGGCGCGTCTACCTGGGCGGCGAGGAACGTGACATTATGGCTGGCTATGGCGCGGCTGTCGCCGCCATTGAAGGCATCAGCGGGCGCGCGTTCGAGACCAAGCGCCGGGCCTAGTAAAGGGAGGATACTATGACTGAAGCATTAGGTATGATCGAAACGAAGAGCTTTCCCGCAATGGTCGAGGCGGCCGACGCTATGGTCAAGGCAGCCAAGGTCGAGCTGGTCAGTTACGAGAAGACCGGCGGTGGACAGGTGACCGCCATCGTGCGCGGCGACGTGGCGGCCGTCAAGGCGGCCGTCGAAGCCGGCGCGCGTGGGGCCGAGAAGGTAGGCGAGGTCATCGCCATCCACGTCATCCCGCGTCCGCACGTCAACGTGGACCGTACACTGCCCCTGGGTCGCCAGCCTGCCGAGAGCGAGTAGGTGACAAGGTGACAAGGTGACGGGGTGACGGGGTGATACGTTTCACGTTTCACGGCCTGAAATACGTATCCATTCGTCATTCGTCATCTGTCATTCGTCACCGGAACGGAGTTCTTTATGTTACTGGGGAAAGTCGTGGGCACACTGGTCGCCACGCGCAAGGAGCCAACTTTGGAAGGGCTCAAGTTCTTGGTGCTCAAACAACTCGACATCGAGGGACAGGAGACGGGGGGCTACCGCGTGGCAGCGGACGTCGTCGGCGCCGGGATGGGCGAGGTGGTGCTCTACGCCACCGGCAGTTCCGCGCGCCAGACGAAGTTGACGGACAGACGCCCATGTGACGCTGTCATTATGGCGATTGTGGACACGCTGGAGGTGGACGGCGTCGTGAAGTATGACAAGGCTGAGGCTGGCTGATGCTTGACGATGCTCGCATTGACGCCATCGTTCAACAGGTGATGGCCGAGTTGCGGCAGGGGGAACACGTGCGTCACGGCCCGCCGCCGGAGCCGCTGGACGCCACGCAGCCTCCCCCGCCCGCTCCGGCGTTGCACCATGGTGACAACCTCTTCCCTGACGTGGACAGCGGTGTGGCGGCCGCACGGAGCGCCTACCTGCAACTGTGTGATTTGCCGCTGTCGGTACGCGAGCAGATGATCGCCCACATCCGCCGCGTGGCACGGGAGAACGCGCAACTCCTGGCCCACGAGGCCTGGCAAGAGACGGGAATGGGCCGCTACGAGGACAAAATCGAGAAAAACCTGATCAACGCCAACAAGGTGCCCGGGACCGAAATCCTCACCCCGACCGCCTGGAGTGGCGACGGCGGCCTGACGCTGGTCGAGTATGCGCCTTACGGCGTGATCGGCGCGATTATCCCCAGCACCAATCCCACGTCAACTGTCATCTGCAACACCATCGGGATGGTGGCGGCGGGTAATGGGGTCGTCTTCAACGCCCACCCCGGCGCTCGCGCCTGCTCCAACCACGCGGTGCAGTTGATCAACGAGGCCATCGTCGAGGCAGGAGGGCCGCCCAACCTGGTTTGCGCCATAGCCGAACCCACCATCGAGAGCGCCCAGCAGATTATGCACCACCATGACGTACAGCTGTTGGCCGTCACTGGCGGTGAGGGGGTGGTACGGGTGGCGATGCAAAGCGGGAAGCGGACGGTCTGCGCCGGGCCGGGCAACCCGCCAGTCGTGGTGGACGAGACGGCTGACCTGGAACAGGCCGGGCGTGACGTCGTGCGCGGCGCATCTTTCGACAACAACATCATCTGCGTTGACGAGAAGGAGATTTTCGCCGTCGCTGCCATCGCCGACGACCTCAAGCGCATCATGTGCAACCACGGCGCTTACGAGGTCAACTCCTGGCAACTCAACCGGTTGATGAAATCCATCTTCACGCAGGTCCCGCCAGCCGGACAGCACGGCACGATGAACAAGGCTTTCATTGGCAAAAATGCCAACGTGTTGCTCAAGGAGATCGGCGTGGACGTGGGCGACGAAATCCGCCTGGTGTTGGTGGAAGTGGAACGCGACCACCCGCTGGTGCTGACGGAGCAGATGATGCCGATTGTGCCGCTGGTCCGCGTGCGCGACGCCGGCGAGGGCATTGACCTGGCAAAGGTAGCCGAGCGCGGCTTCCGGCACACGGCGGTGATGCATTCCAAGAACCTGGATCACCTGAGCCGCATGGCACGCGAGATGGATTGCAGCATCTTTGTCAAGAACGGCCCTTCGTGTGCTGGCGTCGGTTACGGCGGTGAGGGCTTCTGCTCGTTCACCATCGCCAGCCCCACCGGCGAGGGGATCACCAACCCGATCAGTTTCAGCCGCATCCGTCGTTGCGTGCTGAAGGACGCTTTCCGAATCGTGTAGGTAACAGTAATGGGCAGAAATAGGTTAATAGCATTTGGTTGATATGGCGGAAAGCATAGTCATCTGGGCTGGCTTTTGCCTTTGCTACCAAAGACGACTCACTACTGTGAACCATTCGGAGGTTCAGCGGCGGTTCTTTTGAATCGAGATCCATCACCGGTTGAAACGTACAACGATATTGATGGAGAAGTAGTCAATTTCTTCCGCGTGCTCCGAGAGCAAAGAGTTGCTCTAATTGAGGCTATCGGCCTAACTCCCTTCTCTCGTGAGGAGTTTAAGAAGGCCATATCTGAACCAGTGAATGGGTTATCGAGTTTAGAAAGAGCGCGACGATTCTACGTTCGCGCCAGACAAGTAAGAACTGGCCTTGCACAAACGGCAAGTAATGGGAGATGGGCCCACTGCCGACTGACAAGCCGTGCTGGTATGGCAGGCGCAGTATCAAGGTGGCTTGGTGCAGTTGATGCTTTGCCGGAAATCGCCCAGCGGCTTTTGCGTGTCCAGATTGAAAACGACCTGGCAATCAATGTTATCAGACGTTACGATAGCAAAGAGACGCTGTTTTACTGTGACCCTCCCTACCCTCACGAATCTAGAGGAGATAGCAAAGCCTATCAATACGAAATGACAGACAAAGATCACATCAATCTAGCAGGAGTGCTTCGTAACGTTGAGGGCAAGGTAGCTCTCTCTGGATATCATTGTGACTTGTTAGACGAGCTCTACGGAAATTGGCACGTTCACGAGGCGAACTCGAAAAAGATACATTCAGTCAAAACCGAGAGAACAGAAGTCCTTTGGACTAATTACGACCTGTCCGAAACTGTGTCCAGGCTGATTTAACTCGTCAGTGTTAGAGGTTGCAAAGACAATGACTACAGACCAACAAGAGTTCGTGTTGAAATGCAAGGCGTATCTTGAGAAGAAATGGGAAAAAGTAACAGCAGCATTTGAACAAGGGAAGCCTCAAGACCCACTGGGGAAAGGCCACTCTCTGACCCATCTGATTCGAGATTGCCTGACCAGCATCATTAAAACCTATCATTACGTTTTGCCTACCCAACCCCTTGCCAAGAGCGTATCTCCTGATTTGGATGCTCATTCCCTTCAAGTTGCGTATCAAGCCCCTGGTGCATTCGACGCTCGCACAATAGCACACAAAGTCATCGTCCCATTTGACCAAACAAACCACCGTGTTCTAGGCGGCTCACCAGAACCCTATGTCAATAATCCTGTCCGGGTTCCTGGCGTGATTTCCGCCTATCGCGATCAACAAAAAGTCAAAGAAGACTGGAACAAGCTGGTTGCTGTTTTGGACGCCGTGGAAGAGGCAAATGATGAGACTTTTACAGAACAGGCTTTTGAACAAGTGCTTTTTGAGATTTACAACCTATTGGCTGACGTCGTGGTAGTGTACCCCACTCCCAATCGAATCAGTCTCGACAGAGCCAATTACCTTATTGAACAGTATCTTGCAACTGGTTCAGGTGGGGACCGGATGGAAGCCGTTTGCACTGCCCTGTTCCAAACAGTTGGAGACAGGTTTGGCATATTTGACAAGATCAAGCGGGAAAAAGTAAACGCTCCCGATGCGTTTTCAGGTATGTTGGCGGACATAGAATGTTGGCTTGATGACAGGGTCGTTCTCCTGGTGGAAGTCAAAGATCGTGCATTGACACTCGTTTAACTAGATGACAAACTGGACCACGCGCGGGCGAAACATATCGCGGAGATTCTCTTTATTGCCAAGTCTGGCAAGCATCCAGACGATGCTGATGAGATAGATGCACGTATCTTGTCCGAGTTCGCAAATGGACAGAATATCTATGTCTCTAACTTTTCCAACTTTGCATTGGGAATAATGATACTCCTGGGTGAAACTGGTCGGGTGGATTTTCTGGATAGAGTGGGCAAAGAGCTTGACAGAGTTCACTCTGGCATTGCACACCGAAAAGCCTGGGCAGAACTGCTAAAACAGGCGTGAGACAAGTCATCTGTCCAGCTAACTCCTCGCTGGAGCCGATAGACAAACATCATGATTGAGCCAGCTTTGGCCTTACTCGAATTCAGCAGCATCGCGGCGGGCATCCAGGCCGCCGACGCGATGGTCAAGCGCGCGCCGATTGACGTGATCAAGGCCGGTACGGTGCAGCCGGGCAAGTACCTGGTGTTGATCGGGGGCCAGGTGGCCGACGTGGAGGAGTCGCTGGCGGCCGGGCGCGAGGTGGGCGGCACGGCGGCAGTGGATTTCGTCTACCTGCCGCAGGTGCACCCGGAGGTGGTGCAGGCCATCGGCGGGGGGCGGGTGGAGCAAGTCACGGACGCGCTGGGCGTGGTCGAGACGACGACCGTCGCGGCCGCCATCCACGCCGCCGACGCAGGGATAAAGGGGGCTGAGGTGCGGCTGGTCGAAGTGCGGCTGGCCGATGGGCTAGGGGGCAAAGGCATCGTGCTTTTCTCTGGCCTGGTCGCCGACGTGGAAGCGGCGGTCGAGATTGGCGTGGGCGTGCTGGAGCGGCCCGAGTTGCTGGTGCGGCAAGTCGTCATCCCGCAACTGCACCCGGAGATGTGGGAGAACGTCGCCGCTGCCACACGCTTCCGCGCCAGAGTGATAGACAGGTTATGAAATTCGCGCGCGTGATCGGCACGGTGGTTGCCACCCGCAAGTACGAAGGACTCGAGGGGATCAAGTTCCTCGTCGTGCAACTGCTGGACGAGGATCTGAACCCGCAGGGCCGTCCCACCATCGCGGCCGACGCCACGGCCCAGGCTGGCCCCGGTGAGTTAGTCTTCGTCGTAGGCAGCCGCGAGGCGGCACAGGCACTGCCGGAGGTCTTCGTGCCGGTGAACCTGGCAATCACGGGGATCGTGGACGAAGTCGAGATTGAGCGCGGACCGCGCCGCCAGCAACCCACCGCCGTCTGGCACTACCTGTCAGAGGATGATTGAAGATGTACATCGGTAAGATCATCGGCACGGTGGTTGCCACGGTCAAGATCTCGCACCTGGAGGGACGCAAGTTGCTGCTGGTGGACCAGGTTGACCTGCGCGGGCAGGAGACTGGTTACTACGACATAGCAGTGGACGTGGCACAGGCTGGCCCCGGCGACACGGTGCTGGTGATAGACGAAGGGAACGGGGCGCGACAGATCCTCGGGCTCGACCCCGGTGCCGTGCGCGCTGTCATCGTCGGCGTGGTGGATGAGGTGACGCTGAGCGGATAGCGCACGTTCTCCGCGCTCCACGCTTACGCCAGCCTTTTCGTGTGGTAATCATAGACCTCATTGATGCTGCTGACCAGATCGTTCAACCGATTGACCTGCTCCTGGATATCAACCCGCAGGCGATCAGACCGACTACTCTCCAGGTCCTGGGCGTCTATCAACTGCACCTGGCTGTAGACCGTGGCCAGGGCAGTCAGGCTCTGTTCCAGTTGCAACTCGGCCTGCTTCATGCGGGCGCCCAAGGCTCGCAGAGTCTGCCATTGTTTATCCTTGCTTTCCAGCACCTCGTCCAACTCCTGCTGGACTGTCGGATCGCTCTCCAGCCTGCGCCGGGCGGCGAGCGCCTCGATTTCCTGCGGCACCTGCTCCCGCTCCTGGGCCAACAGAGCATCCCCGCGGTAGGCATCCAGTCGCAAGGCCAACCGATAAATGTTGCTGATCCAGTCACTCAGTTGGCCGGCGGTGTCTTCCAGCCGATCCCGCAACACGCCAGTCCGCTGCCCGCGTACCTGGGCCTCAATGTGGCGCTGGTACTCCAACGCGGTCTCCACGTCTTCGCGCAATGCCCGATCCCTGATCGTGCCAGGGGCAAATTGTACTTGAAAAAGTCCTTGCAGCACCCTGGCGTTGGCCTCGGCATCGGTCAGGCTGGAGTAGACGATGGCGGCCAACCCCAGCAGGCCCAGGAGTGGCCAAGCCCACACCGGCCACCACGGAAAGGGCCGGGGCAGCAGCGCCATGAGCAGGATCGTACCAGCCAACACTACTGCACTTTCCCAACGGAAGAAGGCATGTTGCAGGATGGCACTTTGGGCTTTCTTTTGCAGTTCGGAGCGAATGGTGGGCATAACCTCGCGGCTATCCGCTCAGCCCCAGCCTCTTCTTGCGCTCGGCCAGTTGACTATCAATGACGCTGCGGTCCAGCACCTGATCTATCTGCTCGTCGAGGCTGGCGGCCTGCATTTCGGTGGCGGTGGTGGCCTTGTCGAGCCGGGCGTAGATGCCTTGGGCGAGGCGGCTGATGTCGCTGTCGCCGGAGCCCACCAGATCGTCCAGACCTCTCATGGCCTTGACAGCGACCTCTTTGCTCTTGGCCAACTCCAGAAGCGCCTGAAGTTCCTCTCGCTGCTGCTTCATCGTCGCGAGACGAGCCTCCAGTTTGACCTTGGCTTCCAGTAGTTTCTGGTACTCGGCTTCCAGGCGGGTGAGTTGTTCCTTGTACGTCTCAACCAGCCGCTGGGTGCTGTTGAGTTTGCTCTGGGTAGCCGTAGCCGTCGCTTCGTTGCCTTCCAAGAGGAAGGCATCAATGGCCCGGTCCAACTCGGCCTCTTTGTGCTCGTAGTCAGCCAGTTTGCGCTTGATGGACTTGGCTTCCCCGCCCACCGTGGCTGCGGCGTCCTCCAGGTCCTCCAGGTTGTCCTCCACCTGGCGGATGTACTGGTCAATCACGGCCATACTGTTGCTCTTCAGTGCCTGATCCACCAGAGCGTGCAGATTCGCGGAGATCAATGTCGAGACCTTTTCTAAAAGTGTTGCCATTTTCGGATTTCTCCTGTTTTATTTCGGTGTGGTTAAATCAGTAGGACGACTGGCTTCAGCCGGGGAATCTCCGCTAAAGCGGGACGTCCGTCCCTTGTCAGAAAGCCAACTTACCACTACTCGACTAAACGCTCATAGACTTCCTCCTTTGATGCATTGTTCATTTGTTCATTGTTCATTGAAGCTGTTATCGTCCAACTCCCACGCTGCCGCCAAAAGCGGCCGACATCTCCTCGTAAATGGCGGCAATGCTGGCCTCGTCACCCAGGTAGAAATTGCCATTCGCCTGGCGAGCCAACTCGGCCAGGAGGTCTTCGTCGGCGTTGGACCCGTAGGCAATGGTAAAGACGGTGGTGTCGTGAGCAGCGGCCATCTTCATCAAACTCTGATCAAAGGAATACCGGGAACTGTTCGTGTCCAGGCCATCTGTCAACACAACCATCGCGTTGCTCGTTTGTGCGGCATTGGTGCTGGCGATGACAGTAGCCGCGTCGCCAATGGCATCGTAGAGAGCCGTGTTGCCATCAGCCACCAGCCGCTTGAGCGCCTCGATAGCCTCACTACGCGCCAGGCCGACCTGCTCGTGGTAAACGATCGTGGCCGGTTGGTCTGAAAAGACGATGATGGTAATAAGATCATCATCCCCCATCTGTTCCACAAACTGGATGGCCGCTCCACGCGCGTTGTCTATCTTGCGGCCTTCCATGCTGCCGGACGTGTCCAACAGCATGACCAGATTCACGTCCTTGCGTGCCGATTGCCACAAATCCTGCACGGCATAAATCGTATCCACGCTGGGCGGGCCAAAGACAATCTCCGGCTGGTCCAAGTCAACGCCGTGGGCCTTGTCTAACGGCGCACCCAGAGTCACACTATCGTTGACCGGCCGTAACCCGCTGGCCAGGGCCTTATGCTGCGCTTCCTCTCCCAACAGGTAATCGCGGAAGAGGCTGGCCGCTTCCTGCGTCTCGGCATCAGCCGCGCTATTCAAGCAAGCCGGATGCGTGGCCACAAAGGTCCCCTCAAAAGGATAGATGGGGACGATGGCCGGGTCACCGCTGCCGTAGTTGACGACCGTGCTCTCGTACATCACGGCTGCCCCCAAATAGCCAACCCCCCGTTCGCTCATCGTCTGCCCCAGGTTGTCGGTGGTGCTGCTAAACCAGGAAACGGCCGCCTCGAAGGCGCTCACTGAAGCCTGCACAATCGGCTGCTGAACATCGTCCACACCGACGGCCTCCGTTTTCGACTCGGCCGCCTGGACAATGGCCAGTAGGGTACTGGCACCGGTGCCGGACAGCCCGGGATGGGTATGGCCCAGGCGCAAGGTTTCGCCAAACTGGCCGCCGCTGTAGTAGGACCAGGCGGATGGGTCGGCGGCCAGGCTGCCCACGTCGAGCCAGCCCAGGGAACGGCCGGGCCAGCCCAGGGACTCGGCCACCGGCCGCCACATGGCAATGACCAGCGGGCTTTCGGCTAAACTGACGCAGTTACCCTGGAAACTATCCTGGCCCTGATCGGCCAACAGGTTGACCCAGACCTGGCCATCCGGTATCCATAGCGCCGGTAGAGGGTCGCCAGCGGCCATAGTGGTCACGGCCTGTCCTGATTCAACCGGGTTAAGTACGACGTAAACGGGTTCACCAGCGGTCGTCTCAATTTGGGCGGCGTTAAAGCCTTCGATTACCATTCCCAGCCAGGGCGTCAGGCTGGTGTTGGCCATCACTTCGACCACAACTGCGTTGCGGGGCGGGCCATCATCGGCGGTCAAACTACAAGTGCCACAAGTGACTGTCGTCAAGCCCAGAATCGTTACCAGCAGCAAAATGCTGCGTCGTTTTCTTCGCATCGTCGCTCTCCTCTGCAAGGAGCCGTTGTTTACCCCGCGCTATCGCGCGGGTCGGCTCTGGCGACTGTTAGGTTATATGCTTCCAAGCTGGACTCCCGTAACATAACTCTACCTTTAGCGCCCGACGGTGATCAGCGTCATCTCCACGTACCGATCTTCCGCTTGTACCTCCGGATCCTCGGTTTCCCAATGCTCCTCCGGCGGCAAGATGCCCTCGACGACGAAGCGCGCCCCTGACTGGAGAAGCGATCGGGCTAAACAAAAACGGCGACAGGTACCGGTCGCTCTGTAGTGAAATTCTGACGGTGCAGTTTGATGCGTTCAATCTCGTGTAATGTTGCGGCGGTGAGGTAACTTTCTCCACAGTGCGGGCAACTAGTAACGGGGACATTCTCAATAATGAGCAAGTTTTCACCCTTGCCGTAACTGCGTGTCACGTGACGAATGCGAGCACCCTCCTGTCCACAAATGTCGCAGATCATTGGTTTTCTCCCTGCTATTTACACCAGATACACGGTAATAACAACCAATTTGCCAGTGACGCTTAACTTGGCAACCATCACTACTGAATCACCTGCAATCGTTTGGCCCTCGACAAGGTATTTCCACTCTTCTATGACGCGGTCTTTCTGCCGCTCGACGATCTTGCCGGTAAGGATTCCGCGCTCGACATCAAAAATGGATAAGTCCTCGTCATCCATTTCTTCTTCGGCGTGTAAGGTCATCACGTACTGTCGTGTACGGATTTTCTCCCGCATTCGCTTCAAGATGCGGTCATACATACGGTTCTCCTGGCTGGCCTGGTTCTACAATGAAATTGTACCAAACTTGTTTACAGTGTAGCAAGCGGTGTGATGGGCTAACTTCTTCCCTTAGCGTCCGACGGTGATCAACGTCATCTCCACGTACCGATCTTCCGCCTGTATTTCCGGATCCTCGGTTTCCCAATGCTCCTCCGGCGGCAAGGTGCCCTCGACGATGAAGCGCGCCCGGTCAATTCCCTGGGAAACCAGGTAATCCACCACCGATTGAGCGCGCGCCTCGGCAAATTCCAGAATTTCGTCTTTCGTGTACGTGCCGGGCGGCCCGGGCCAGGCCGCGCAGCCCTTGACTTGCAGGAACAGGCCCACGCTCTGCGACAGGGTAGGCATCACGCAATCGTCCAGAATGCGGCGCGACTCCAGCGTCAACTCTGTCGATTCGGGCAGGAAGGTGAAACGGCGGCAGGGCAGCACCACCAGTGTTGCCGCGTCATCGGTGCTGACGCCGGATAAGTCGAATTTGGCAGAGAGAGAGAAACTGTCGTTGACCGGGTTGCCGTTGGCCTGTAAACTGGCCTGCGCGGCCGATCGAGACACAAAACCAGGGTCCACCAGATCGGTCACGTCATCGTCAGGCACCTCCATACCAGAGGCGGCCCAGACGAGCCGGGCTGTCTCCAGACGGTTAAGGATGGGCCTGGAGTCACGCATGACGAAGGAGTTGTCGCCCAGGTCGGCCTGGGCCACACTCTCCAGCCACAAGACAAGATCGTCGCTGGCGCTCTCGGGGTAGACGAAACTCCAGTCGTTGTGTCCCCAGGCGGCAATCTGGGCTGCGGCCGTGTCAAAGTCCTCCACCTGTGCCTTCAGTGTATCAAACCAGGCGTCGTGAAAAGACTGCACCAGGTCGGCTTTGGCGGCAATGGATTGGCGGGACGTGACCACCACGTCAATGACGATACGCAACTGATTCGAACTGAGGAGAGGCACGCCGCCACCCGTTTCGGCCTCGTAAATGTCCGGTTCCCAGCCAGAAACAGCATCGGCTTGCCCCGCGTTGAAGACTTCGATGGCATCAGCGACACTATCCCGGGGTAGCAGCGTCACCTCAAAGCGCGGGTTCAACCGGGCAATGGAGAGGGTGTAATAGACGAAGTATTCGCCCACGCTGCCACGCGAGAAGGCAATCCGCTTGCCTCTCAGATCGTTGATGGTGGCGACATCCCGCACCCACAATTGGTCGGCGCCGGCGCTTTCATCAACGATGGCGGTGATGATGCCCGGGCTGCTCAAGGCTACCGAATCTAACGTGGTGAGCAGGCAGTCCCATTGTCCACTATTGAGCAAGGCAGTGCGTTGTTCCTCGGAGATGTCGTAGGCAGGGTCGTCATCCAGTAAGAAAGGGACTAACCCCAGGTGGAAGCCGTGCACAACGTCTTTGCCCGACATTTGCATCTGTTGCAGGGTAAAGTAACTGCCAAAAGCATCAGCGCCACAGACGTAGACGGGCAAGCCATCACCGGGGTCATAGTCGGGGGCGAAAACGGGGGCTGGCGACTCCAGTCGAATAGCGGGTGTGGCCTGACCCGTCGCAGGCGTCACTCCCACAGCGGCAGGAGTTGCAGTGGCACCGGCATCAGCAATCAGTTTACTGACAGCGTTGTAGGCGACTGCAGCGCAAACAATCAGCAGCGCAAGACCGACGATGGCGATAAAGATAATCCGGGTCCTATCCATATTTTCCATGCATAACTCCTGTTTAGCAATCAGCAGTCAGTGGCTATCCGCTAACGGCTATCGGCAGTTTTCACGTGCGTCTGGTGACGTTGTCATGTAGCCTAAATTGCGCAGGATGTCGTTGGCGCTTTGGCCGGGGACGATCTGGAATAGGATGTCCCCTCTTAGGATGTCCCCTCTACAGATTTATACGGTAAAAGCCGCGAAAAGTTGCCTGGCTACCTCAAAAGTGTCCGGTGGGGAATTGCTCGAGGGAATTGTAGCACATTATGCTCCAGACCTCAAGCCCGGGTGGATCGTCGTCTCTCGTTTGACAGGCTGCAGAGGGGAAGTATAATCACGACAGACACGAATCCGTGAAGGGAATGTGACAAAAGGGCAAGGGAGAGATGATGAGCAGCAAATTCAGGCTGCGGTGGCCCGTGGACGACCGCACCATCACGCAACACTTTGGCGAGAACCCGCACGTCTACGCCCAATATAACCAGGCCGGCCACGAGGGACTCGACTTCCGAGCACCCGTTGGAGCCAGCATCTATGCTTGCGCGGATGGCGTGGTGTTCGACGTCCGGCCCAACGACGGTAACGCCTACGGTCTCCACGTGCGCATCCGGCACCGGGTTAATGGCTGCGAGTATCGCACCATCTACGCCCACCTGTCCAAGGTATTGGTCTCCAAGGGACAGCACGTGAGGGCCAGTGGACTTATCGCTCTATCCGGTAACACGGGCCACTCCTTCGGCCCTCACCTGCACCTGACCCTCAAACTGATCGGTGCCAAGACCCCCGGCTACCCGGACGGGGTGGTGGATCCGCTCCCCTATTTGCAGGAGGTCGAAATCCCCGCGCCCAGTGATCTCACCATCTATACCACCGACCAGGTGCGGCTACGCGCCAGGCCTACGACCGCTTCCGCGCAACTGGCGTGGCTGGACAGGGGCGAAGCGCTCACCGTGCTGGGCGACGCCGGCGGGGCCCGCGCCAGGGTGGGCCAGCGTGGGCAGTGGATCCAGGTGCAGCGCGCCGATGGGATGGATGGCTTCGTGGCCGCCTGGTACGTCCAACTCCAGCCACCCAGCCCGGCACCGCCCGAACCCACGCCCGAACCAGAACCAGCACCGGCTGGCCCATTAGTCGTCTACGCCACCGAAGCGCTCAACGTGCGCAAGGGTCCCTCGACAGGCACCAGCCGCATCGCCATCGCCCTGCCCCACGAGCCGTTGGCGGTCATCGGCGACCAGGAGGCTGCGCTCACCGTGCTGGGCGACCGGGGCGAATGGTTGCAAGTGCGCCTACCCGACCCCTCGCCCGCCCCTTCGACAGGCTCAAGGCGTGGCTCAGAGCAGCGCGGGCTCAAGGGGTACGTCGCCGCCTGGTACGTGCAGACTGAGCCCGGCCCGGCGCCGGATACCCTGCTGACCGTTTACCCCACCGAGGATATGAACATGCGCGAGCGACCTGCAGTGAGTGGCCGGCTCATCGGGCGGCTTGCACAAAACGCGCCGCTCACGGTCCACGATGACCCGGAGCGCGCACGACCGTTGGTGGGCCGGTACGACGAATGGCTCTACGTGGAGACGGAGGAGGGGCAGCGAGGGTGGGTAGCGGCGTGGTACGTCCGAATCCAGCCTCCCAGTTTTGCGCTGCCCGAACCCCCGCCCGAACTGGCAGAGGCTGGCCCCTTGGTCGTCTACGCCACCGAAGCGCTGAACGTGCGCAAGGGGCCCTCGACAGGCAGCAGCCGCATCGCCATCGCCCTGCCCCATGAGCCGCTGTCCACGATTGGCGACCAGCGGGCTGTGCTGTCGAGGCTGGGTGAGCGAGGTGAGCGGCTGCAGGTGCGCCTCCCCCAGGGGAACAAGGGATACGTCGCCGCCTGGTACGTGCAGACTGAGCCCGGCCCGGCGCCGCCACCGGCACTGACCGTCTACCCCATACAGGATATGAATATGCGTGAACGGCCCGCGGTCAACGCCCGGCGCATTGGGCAACTGGCGCACAACGCCCCGCTCACGGTCCACGACGACCCAGAGCGCGCAAGACCGTTGGTGGGCCGGTACGACGAGTGGCTCTACGTGGAGACGGAGAAGGGGCAGCGAGGGTGGGTGGCGGCATGGTACGTCTCGACGACGCCGATGTAGTTAGCGGTCATTGACTCACGGCCCCACGAACCGGAACTGCAACGACGGCATGCCAGCCCAGCCCAGAATCTCCTCCAGCGTCGGCATCGCCGAGCGGGACTGGAAGCCATACATCAGGTCAGAGAAGGTGAGCGTCGACTTCAATTCGACCACCCGGGGCTCCCCCTCGATGCCGCCCAGTTCGGCCGCCTTCGCGATGGCATCGTCCAGCGTGCCCACATCGTCCACCAGTCCCAGTTTCAGCGCCTGCTGGCCAGTGTAGACTCTTCCGTCGGCCAGCTCGCGCACCTCCTCCAGCGACAGGTCCCGCGCCTGGGCCACGATCTCCACGAACCCCTCGTAGGTCTCGTCAATAATCTCCTCCCACAGCGCCTGCTCCTCCTCCGTCATCTCGCGGAAGGGACTGCCGATGTCCTTGCGTGGGCCGGAAGTGATGACCACCGCTTCCACACCAACCTTGTCCATCAGTTCCTCGGCGTTGATGAACTGGCTGATGACGCCGATGGAGCCGGTCAGCGTGTCCGGGTGGGCGAAGACGTAGTCGCCACCGCAGGCGATGTAGTAACCGCCCGAGGCGGCCATCTCGCCCATCCAGACGACGACCGGCTTCTCAAACTTCAGCAGCGCGCGGTAGATTCCGTCGGAGGCGACCACGCTGCCGCCGGGGCTGTTGACGCGCACTACAACTGCTTTGATGGAGGGATCGGCGTCGGCTTGTTCCAGCAGGTCGGCTACGCGCCCAGGGGTGATGCCCTGCGTGGTGAAGTACTCCTCAGAGCCGCTAGAGATGGTTCCGTCGAGCCGCATCACGGCCACGGCGTCGCCAAAGCCAACTGTCACCGGCGCGGGCTCCCCGGCCATGCGGCTCAGCGCGCCCAGCGTGAGGAGCCCCATCCCGGCACAACTGCACACCGGCAGCGCGAAGCCCAGCACGAAAGCCAGAAACACCCATAGGATTGCGCGATCTTTCATTTGCCTCCTCTCGTTTTCTGCGTTCACTCTTCTGGTAGCACAAGACGCAGGAAGCGACGCTTACCTACTTGCAATATTCTATCTCTTGTAGCTACGAGTTGTATATTGCGGTGCCCGTTGACATCCTTCTCGCCCAAGATTGTGTGGGCAACACCACGTTTCAGTCCATGTATCAGCGTGTTGGGACTGGGCACGCGTTCGCCGTCCAATTTGACCGCGCCCTGCTGCACCAACCGGCGGGCCTCGCTCTTGCTGCGCGTCAGCCCGGCGGCGTGGATGATGTCCACGACGTTGGTCGGGCCGGCCAGCGCATAGGTCGGCATCTCCTCCGGCAACTGCCGCTGCTGGTGCACCCGCGCGAAGTGGGCGGCGGCTTTGCCGGCGGCCTCGTCCCCGTCGAAGATGGATACAATCTCCCAGGCCAGTTTCTTCTTCGCCTCCATCGGGTGCACCTCACCCCGCTCCACTGCCGCCAACAGTTGGTCAATCTGGTCCGGCGTCCAGCGGGTGATCAGTTCAAACCAGTTGCGCATGGCTGAGTCGGGGATGGACATGGTCTTGCCATATTTCGCCTCTGGGGGTTCGTCTATACCGACGTAGTTGCCCCGGCTCTTGGACATACGCAGCGTGCCATCGGTGCCGACGAGGATGGGGAAAGTGAGGCAGATCTGAGGTCGCAGCCCGAAGGCTTCCTGCAACTTGCGACCAGCCAGCAGGTTGAAGAGTTGCTCAGTCGCGCCAAGTTGGACGTCGGCTTTTAGCGTCACGGCGTCGTAGCCTTGCATCAGCGCGTAGAAGAACTCGTGCAGCCAGATGGGGTCGCCTCGCTTGTATCGTTGGGCGAAGTTATCCCGCGCCAGGAACTGCTGGACGGTGAAATTGGCCGCCAGGCCGATGACGTCCTCAAAGGTTAGTTTGGCCAACCAATCACCATTGTAGCGCACCTCGGTTTTTTCTGGGTCGAGTATCCTGTGCGCCTGCTGAACGTAGGTGCGAGCGTTCTCGGCTATCTCCTCGGGCGTGCGGCGCGGCCGGGCCTTGTCCTGATCGGAGGGGTCGCCGATCAGGGCGGTGAAGGTGCCGGTGACGAAGATGGCCTGGTGGCCCAGTTCCTGGAACTGCCGCAGTTTGCGCATGGTAACGGTGTGGCCCAGGTGAATGTCGGGGGCGGTGGGGTCATAGCCACAGTAGACACGCAGCGGCTGTCCGGTCTTCTCTGCCTCGATCAACCGCTCGCGCAGTTCTGCTCGCATGTGCTCCTTGATCTGCTCGTCGCCGAATTCTGCACCGCGCATCAGAATAGCGGCCTGTTCGTCAATTGTGGGTCTGCTCATCAGATACCTCTCATTTCTACTCCCATCTCTTGGGTCAGGATAACCGGGTAACAAAAAACCCACTCGGTGTGGGCCTGGGAAAAGCAGATCGCAGCACAAAGCGGCGCAGGCATCTGGCCGCTGCGCTACAATCTGCGAAAATAGGTGTACGTGCGTGCTCTCCAGGTCTGGCGTGCCAACTCCAAATACCCCCGTGGGTAGACCTCGCCTAGATTATACCGAAAACGGGCAAAAAGGCAATTGGGCAAGCCGGTTGGATAGGGAGGGACTGCCGGACAGTGTATGACGGTTACGGCTCGATTCTGCTACCCAGCAGTTCCAGGAACTTGCGCATCCACTCAGGATGAGCGGGCCAGGCCGGCGCTGTGACCAGGTTTCCGTCTACGTAGGCATTCGAGAAGGTCTCGTTGACCTCGCCCCACTTGGCCCCGGCCCGGATCAGATCGGGTTTGACAGCGGGGTAGGCCGTGCACAGTTTGCCCTCGACGACGCCTGCGGCGGCCAGCACCTGCTGTCCATGACAGATCGAGGCGATGGGCTTGCCCGCTTCCGCGAAGTGGCGCACGATGTCCAGCACCTTCTCGTTCAGGCGGATGTACTCCGGCGCGCGGCCGCCTGGGATCACCAGGCCGTCGTAGTCCTGGGGATCAATCCCCTCGAAGGTCGCGTTGACGGCGAAGTTGTGCCCGCGCTTCTCGGAGTAGGTCTGATCTCCCTCGAAATCGTGGACTGCAGTGCGCACGGTCCCGCCGGCCTCCTTGCCCGGGCAGACCGCGTGGACCGTGTGACCCACCATGGTCAACATCTGGAAGGGAACCATTGCCTCGTAGTCCTCGACGTAGTCCCCCACGAGCATAAGAATCTTTTTAGCAGCCATCACTCCCTCCTTTCTTCTTTTCTCTTGCCAGCAGTCCCCCTCAACTCAGACTCTCGGTGGTCGTGCAGGCCACCATCTTTTGTGCTTTCGCATACGGCAATGCCTGTACTCTTTCCCGTGCTACCTCTCATCTCTGTCGTTATTGCGTATTTGCCGGTACTGACGTACTCGCCGGTGTGGGCTACTTGTGGGTGCAAACCTGTGTCAGGATGGCGGCGTTGGCGTGGCCCGCGGTGGTTCCGTGGGTGGTGGTTCCGTCGGTGGCGGCTTCGTCGGTGGTGGTTCCGTCGGCGGTGGTTCCGTCGGTGGCGGCTTCGTCGGTGGTGGTTCCGTCGGCGGAGGCGGAGGCGGAGGCGGCGTATCGGTCGGTGGCATCGGAGTAGAGGTGGGGGTTGATACCAGGACCCTGCGTGTGGGCGTTGCTGTCGCTGTCGGCGTCGGCGACGCCGAGACGGGTAAGTGGAACAAATCGAACTCCTCAGGCGTCCTTGTGGGCCGGCGTGTGGGCGGTCTCGATGTGGGGCTTGCCGTGGGTGTTGCGGTGGAGGAAGGCGTGACCGTCGGAGTGTGGGTAGACGTCATAGTGACGAAGATTGTGGACGTCGCTGTAGCCGTGGAAACACCCCCCACACTGATTCTACCAGTCATCAACAAGATAACCATCGCCAGAGATACGAGACCGACGGCCACTAAGGCGGCCCAAAGCCGGCGGTCAATTCGCAGCCCTGCGGCACCTATCCACGGCAGCAATACAGTCGACGTCGCTGTCTCCGCCACCAGAGTTTTGCCAGTTCCAGAGGATACGTTGCTCTCTGCCTCCACCGTGGGTGAAGGCAAGCCAAACAGTGCTTCGTGCATCTCTGCGACACTTTGAAGTCGCTGGGATGGTTGTAGAGCCATGGCCTTCATAAGCACGTGCTCGACCACCTCGCTTATGCCGTTCCTCCGTTGGCGCAGTGGCACCAGGCTCTTTGGGTCCACAACTCGCTCTGTCGCCGTTGGCGGTGCTTCTCCTGCTAGTGCATGATACAGCGTGGCACCCAGGGAGTAGATGTCGGTGCGAGCGTCGGTGCGTCCCTTCTTGGCATCGTACTGCTCTGGCGGGGCGTATTCCGGCGTGCCCAGACCCCGCATCACTGTCCGCGTGCGAGGGTCGTTGGGATCCGCCAACTTCGCCAATCCGAAATCAACCAGCATCGCTCGCCCCTGTGGCGTGATGATCACATTCTGCGGTTTGATGTCGCGGTGGATCACACCTCGTTCGTGGCAATGAGCGAGAGCCCCCATCAGTTGCCGCGCCCAGCCAAGAACCTCGTCTTCGGCCAGCCTCCCCTCCTGGGAAATGACCTCATCCAACCGCCTGCCGTAGATGAAATCCATCACCAGATAGGCGTTGCCATCCTCTTCGAAGTGGTCAGTGACGCGGGGCAGGTTGGGATAGCGAAGATCCGCCAGCAATCGTGCTTCTTGCCGGAACTGCTCGCGAAGTTGAGGCATCGCAGTCTCCCGAGTGCCCGGATAGGGTACCATTTCCTTGAGCGCACAGCGGACGTCAAGAGCGATATCCATCGCCTCGTAGACAGCGCCCATGCCACCCTCGCTCAGCAGGGCGATGACCCGGTAGCGACCGCTAACCACCTGTCCTGGGACAAGGGACATTACAACTCCTACATCCGAATCTCTGCCCCCAGGGAGATGCTATGTTGAGTACACGATGAGGCTCTGGCCAAGGTGGGGCTATTCGATGGCTTGACCGGCCTGGGTGAGTAGAAAACGCAACGGTTTCCGATCCGTTCAGCCCACCTATATTGTAATCGAGAAACCAGTCGCTGTCAATGGTCGCCGGCTGGAACTTCGGGGCATGGTAATGGCTCGGGCTGTTTGTTATCCGATTTGCCCCCCCTCCCTCACCCTGGTATAATGCCCGCGTTTGAGCGAGGAGCGTGGTTATGACGGAATGGAAGACAAACGCAGGACGAGGCTTAAGTATTGGCATAGGTCTAATGGTCGTCATCATTTTGGTAAACGTTGGCCTAATCTGGCTGGCGGCTATCCGGCCGATCAGGATTGGGACGTTCATCATCGGCCTGGCCGTGCTGCTCAGCCTGGGCTTGCTGGGGTTGATCGGCTACTGGCTGTACGGGCTGGCTCGCTCGGAATACTTTCTCGACCGCAACGCACTGGTCATCCACTGGGGGCCGACGGAGCAGACCATCCCCACCGGACGCATCGAGCGCGTGCTCACGGGCGACGAAGTCGAGGGGCATATCCAGTTCTACGGCGGGATGTGGCCGGGCCACTGTGTCGGTTACGGAGAAGTCCCCGGCACGGGACCGGCTCTCTTCTACGCCACCATCTCTCCCCGGCACCAAATCTACATCGTCACCCCCGGCCTCACCTACGGCATCTCCCCCCCCGACCGGGAGGGCTTCCTCGAGTCGCTCCACAAACGGTTGCAGATGGGCCCCACCCAGATTGTGGAGCAGTCTTCCAAGCGGCCGGGCTTTCTGAACTGGACTATCTGGCAAGATCGGCTGGGACTGGCGCTGCTGGTAACCGGCTTCCTGGCAGTCCTTGCACTGACTGGCTTGTTGTGCTTTCAGTTCCCCGCGTTGCCCCGGCTGGTGCCTCTGCACTTCGACGCGGCGGGCAACCCCGACCGGCGGGGTATACGGGGCCAGATCTTCACTATTCCGCTCATCGGCCTGCTGACGCTGCTGCTCAACGGTGCGCTGGGCGGGCTGGCGTACCGGCATGAACGGGTGGCGAGTTACCTGCTGTGGGGCGGGGCAGTCCTCATCCAGGTGCTGGTGTGGACAGCGGCAATCGGGATTCTGGGACGGCTGTAGGAAAGCCCTCTTAGCGGCCACGGAAAGCCACCCTACGTTGGCGCGAGGCATGCGGTGCTCGGTTCACTCAATCTCTTTGAATTCCTCGGCGGGCTGGCCCTCTCCCTCGTCATCGGAATGATCGGCTACAGGCATGGCGCGCTGAGCGGCAGCGGCGTCGCGGGGGCGCTCATCACCGGCACGCTCATCTTTGGATTGGGAGGCTGGGAGTGGGGCATCTTGCTCGTCGCTTTCTTCGTCTCCTCCAGCGCGCTCTCCTTCTACCACGCCCGCGACAAGCAGAGGCTGGCGGAAAAGTTCGCCAAGGGGCACCGGCGCGACCTGGGCCAGGCGCTGGCCAACGGTGGTCTGGCGGCCCTGGTGGCGGTGCTCTCTCACCTCCTCCCCCCCCTCTCAGGGGGGGGGCAGGGGGGGGGGCTGTGGTTCGTCGCTTGTGCCGGCGCGATGGCGGCCGTCAACGCCGACACCTGGGCCACCGAACTGGGCGTGCTGAGCCCATACCCCCCGCGCCTCATCACCACCGGGCAGCGGGTCGAAGTGGGCGCTTCGGGAGGCGTCACGTGGCTGGGGACCGCTGCGTCGCTGGGTGGTGCGCTCCTCATCGGTCTGCTGGGCGGGCTAGGGCTGCTGGTTCTGGGCCAGGGATGGGCCAGTGCAGGCGCACTGCTGGTGGCGGCGACGGTGGGTGGAGTGGTCGGGTCGTTGGCCGATAGCCTGCTGGGGGCTACCGCCCAGGCCATCTATTGGTGCGACGCTTGTGAGAAAGAGACCGAGCGCCAGGTGCACCGCTGCGGCACCCAGACGCGCCTGTTGCGGGGGTGGCGCTGGCTGGGGAACGACATGGTGAACTTTATCGCCTCCGCCATGGGCGCGCTCGTCGCAGCGGGGATCGGATGGGGATTGTTGTAAATAAGGAGTCCCTCCTTCCCTGACAGGGGAAGGATACTACTTCGGCGTGCCGGATCACAGCATATCTGCGATGTCTCAAGCGACACTTGTCTTCTGCCGCAAGAAGAGGTATAATGATGTTGATCAATCAATCAATCAATCAATCGAAGAGGACCAGCCCTATGGAACGGAAGATGACGGCAACCGACGCCCGCATTCGCTTCGGCGAGGTTATGCGCCGGGTGGTGGAGCAAGGAGAGCAGATCATCGTGGAGCGGGCCGGCCAGCCTCAGGTGGTCATTCTCTCTGTGGCTGCGTACGAGCAAATGAAGGTGGCCCAGCAGCAGGAAGGCTGGCGGGAGGCACTGGCGCGGGCTATTCAGATAGGGACCAGGATCAGGGCTCGACGGGAAGGCCAACCCCTCACGCCGCCGGAGGAAGTCATCCGCCAGGCACGGGAGGAGCGCGATGCACAACTTGCCGATCTGCGTTGATGCCAGCCTGGTTGTGCGGTTGGTGGAGAGTGGCACATACGAGGCTCCTGTCGTCATGCTGTGGAAAGAGTGGCACGAGATTGGGCGCTCCGTGGTGGCACCTACGCTCCTCTATTATGAAGTGAGCAACGCCATGCGCCGATACGTCGTCCACGGGGAACTGCTTCTGGAGGAGGCCGCCGAGGCCCTGGAGGCTGCCCTGGAACTGGATATCACCCTCTATGGCGACGCTGGCCTGCACCGGCGGGCCCTGGAAATGGCTGACCAGTTCGCTCTCCCAGCGACTTACGACGCCCACTACCTCGCCCTGGCCGAGACGCTGGGCGCAGAGTTCTGGACCGCCGATCACCGGCTGGTCAGGGCGGTGGGCGTGGCTTTGCCCTGGGTGCACGAGGCGGAATGAGCGTTCAGTTGTTCCGCCTTCTCCTACGGGCGGCTCCTCCGATGAGATCACGTGGCTGCGGGGGACGGTCGCGGGCGTAGTCGCCGACTGCTGCACGAACGAGGGCAGCCGGGAGCCCAGCGTGACCGACGTGGTGCCCGTCGCACTGACGCTGCTGGAGGTGAGCGAACAGTGAGCCTGAAATCTAAGTTCCTGGGCGGCATGGTGGGGAGCGCCTTGGGCGACGCCATCGGTGAACTGGCCTTCCGGGGTCTGGGGGAGGCGGAACTGCGCTCGGAGATCGAGCAACGGGACGTCCTCATCTACACCGATGACACCGCCATGGCAATTGGCCTGGCCGAATCCATTGCCCAGGTCGGCGGACTCGACCAACAGCACGTGGGGGATACCTTCCGGGCCAACTTCCAGCGCGAGCCCTGGAGGGGATACGCAGCGGGTCCGCCCACCATCTTCTCCCTGGCGGGAAGACACGGGATACCTTACGTGGAGGCAGCCCGCAGCCTGTTTGGTGGACAAGGCTCGTTCGGCAATGGGGCGGCCATGCGGATCGCACCGGTGGGGTTGTTCTTCCACGACACACCAGATCTTTACGAACAGGCCCGGCTATCCGCGTCTGTGACTCACGCCCATCCCATCGGCGTGGACGGTGCCGCCGTCCTGGCCTGGGCTGTAGCCCAGGCGGTGAAACTGGACCCGCAAGGATCGTTCCCGTTCGGGCGGTTCTCGCAAAGTCTCGTGGATTTCGCCCGGACGCCGGAGATGCGGGACAATGTGGCGCTGGCCCGAACCCTGATTATTGAAGATGTCCCTCCGCCAGATGCGGCCAAGCGCTTGGGGCGCAGCGTGGCCATGCACGAGTCGCTGCCGTTCGCGCTCTACGCCTTTCTGCGTTATCCCAAGTCGTTCGAGGCCTGCCTCTTCTGCGCAATTCTGAACGGCGGGGATCGGGACACCCTGGGCGCGATGGCCTGCGCTGTCTCGGGGGCCTATCTGGGGATTGAAGCCATTCCGCAGGCCTGGCGAGAGAAGATCGAGAATCGTCAGCATATTGAGGACCTGGCGGCCCGGCTTGCGGAAATGAGTGGTAGGGGGAATCACTGAAGCACTGAGGGAGATGAAACCACTGAAGAGAATACGACTGCAGATTCAGTGTTTCCAGCACGTGGGCCGCTGGTGGCCAGCGAAGTTCATCGTACTCAGCGGAACACGAAGGACATAAAGCAGGAGAGAAGCCCATGTCGTTCTTCACTGTCAAGGAACTGCCTGGAACCGAGATGCTACCGGGCGTCGTGCGCCGGGCGGTCTACCTGGAGCACGTGATGATCACTTTCTTTGACTTCGAGCCAGGGCGGGTGCTCCCGGAGCACGACCATCCCCACGAGCAGATCACCTACGTGGTGCAGGGGGCGATGGAGTTTCACCTGGGGGACGAGACGCAGGTGCTGCGGATTGGCGACGGGGTGTGCATCCCACCCGGCGTGCCACACAGCGCCGTCGTCCTCGACGAGCCCACCGTCGCCCTCGACGCCTGGTATCCCCCGCGCGAGGAGTACAAGTAGCGGCGTGCAGAAGCGCAGTTGCGGGCGCACCCTGCTCCTACTCCTCGTCAGCCTGGGCGGCCTGTGCCTGATTGCCGGGGTCTATCTGTGGCCACGCTATCGCGACAGGCTCGTTCCGCACCCACCACTGCCCTCATTCTCCACCGCGCCACCCTACTTTACACGCCCTGGCCCCTGGCCCACACCGCCCGTGGCCGAGGGGTTTGATTTTCCCCTGCTCCCTGCCCAGGCTTATGGCCCCTACATCCAGGGGGCCACTGGGCCGCTGGCGGTGGATACCCGCTATGGCGCGCAGAACCCGGCGCAGGGCGAGCGCTCCAACTGCTTCCGCAATGCCAACGGCGGCAGCGTCCCCTTCAGCCAACTCTACCACGCCGGGGTGGACCTGTTCGCGCTGAATGACGCGGGGCAGGTCGTATGGGGAGAGGCCGCGCACACCCCGATCCACGCCGTCGGCCACGGCGTGGTCGTCTTCACCCTGGACGCAGGCAGAGACGGTCACATCGTCGCCATCGAGCACCTGCTGGCCGATGGCGACATCGTCTACTCGGTCTACTAGCACGTGGACCACGTGCAGGTGCGGGCAGGCCAGCCGGTGGCACGCGGACAGGTCATCGCCGTGGTCTACGACCAGGGGTTCAACAGCCATCTGCACTGGGAGATGCGCACCTTCCGCGACGGATCGCGCCTGTTTCCGCCGGGGACGGCGGGCGCGCGGGGCACCTGTAACGGCCACGTTGCAGGCGTGGGGTACACCTGGGACGACGACCTGGCCCGCGCTCACCCGGACCACTACGGCTACCTGGACCCGACCGCTTTCGTCGAGAGCCACCGGCCTTAAGGGGCCTAAGGGTGTTCCAGAATTTAAAGTATCCCAGGTCATAGCCTGTCATTCTGAGCGTAGCGAAGAATCTCGCCCTGGACAGGCGGTTTGGGTACTGTGGCGTGAGATTCTTCGCTTCACTGCGTTCCGCTCAGAACGACACTGGGATGACTATTTTTCTGGAACAGCCTTAGCCTTTTCTTTGCGTCCCTGCGACTTTGCGCCCTTGCGTTAAAACTTGTCGGTTTGAGGCGCAGCTTCACTGGACGTCTACACTTGACAAAGGAGTGTATAAGTTTATAATCATTATAAACCTTTTAATCTTCCAGGGAGGGACTTGCTATGGAGCGGAGCATCGGCGCGACCGACCTGCGACAGCACCTGACCGACGTTCTGCAGGCGGTGCGAGAGCGGCGTGAGACTTACGTCGTCGAGACCTTCGGCCGGCCCCAGGCGGCCATCATCAATCTGGATGAATACGGGCTACTCCAGCGTTTCCGGCGAGAGCGGGAAGCGTTCTTCGAGTGGCTAGAGGCCACCTCAGCCCGCAACGCCGAGCGTAACGTGGGACTGAGCGACGAGGAGATGCTGGCGATCATCGAGCAGGCCCGCGAAGAAGTTGCCTCTGCTGCGGAGTAAGCCGTGCTGCGCATAGTTATTGACACCAGTTCACTGGTCAGTTACGTGCTGACACAGGGCGAACTGATGCGTCGGGTCGTGGCGCACTGGCGGGCCGGCACTTTTACGCTGCTTTCCTCCCCGGCCACGCGCGCCGAACTGGCAAGCGTACTGGCAAGCGTACTGGCCCGGCCGTCTATCCGACAGTTGGCCACGGCTCCGCTGGACGAGTTGGCGCGGGGGTCGGAACGCTTCTCGGAGTACGTGCCAGGGGCTTTGGACATCTCCGGCGCCGGCCGGGATCCCAAGGACGACAAATTCCTGGCCGGCGCGGTGGAGGGGCAGGCTCACTACCTGGTCAGCAGCGACCGTGACCTGCTGGATATGCGCCGCTACCGGGACGTGGCCATCGTCAGTCCGGGCCAGTTCCTGCTGGCGCTGGAGTTGTACCCGATGGAGGCAAGCGCGTTAGCGGCCCGCTTCGGCCGCGACGTACTGGCGGACATCCAGGATTCCGTGTCCCTGGAGCCGGCGACAGCAGCGCGGGTAGCGGAGGCGCTGGCAATGCTGAACGGCGAAGAGAAGGCGTAGCAGCCGATGATTGACATCCGACGCGAGATATGCTACACTCTCCACACGCAGCGACAATCATAAGAGGAAAGCCGACGCGGACTACGCAGATTCCTCGTAGCGACCCGGAAGAGGGGCGACACGTGCCGGCAGCGACGAGGAGGTGGTGGTGGTGGTGCCTATGACGATTGACGGTCTGTGTTGTGAGTTTCGTAACCGATAGTCAAGAAAGGAGAAAAACCCAATGAACGCCAAGCGTATCTTTCAAAGCAAGTCGCTGTGCGTCCTGGCCAGCCTGGCGCTGGCAGCCGGGCTGCTGACCCTGAGCCTGGTGCTGATGGTTGGCATGACTCGTGCCCAGACCGGCTCCATCGTCGGCGGGGACGCGGTCACGGGGATTGACGTCGCCATCGGCGGCCCCTGGTTGCCGACCGGCGGCCCCACCATCGCGGGCGGCCAAGTTCGGGCCCTTGCAGTTCACCCTGCCATCTCTGGCACTCTTTACACCGCGGTGCAACCCCCAGATGCAGATTGGGCGATTCCCTCTACAATCTACAAGAGCACCGACGGCGCTGCCAACTGGACGGCGATCTACACCGCCTCCCATCGCATCATGGGCCTGGCCGTGACCGACACCGTCATCTACGCTGGGGCTCACAACGGAGATGAGTCGAACCCGCATCCGGTGATCTACCGCAGCGCCGATGGCGGCTTACACTGGACGTCCCCTTTGTCCATCGCCAACGGGACGATTCGGGCCCTGGACGTCCACCCCACCCTCATCCAGACGGCCATTGCCGGGGGCGGGGACTATCCTGACAAGGCCATGCTCTATGGGACCATTGACAGCGGCGCTACGTGGACGGAGATCTTCTCCTACACCAACCCAGGCGGGTACCCCACTGTCAACGCCGTGCTGATCCATCCCACGACTCCCCTCACCTGGTTGCTCGCCCACGACGGGCAAGTGAATGGGACATGGGGAGGGTACATCTACCGCAGCACCAACGGCGGGGTGATCTGGACGGAGGTCTACTCCACTACCGGAGACCTTGTCACCAGCCTGGTCGCCAACCCTGTCACCCCCACCACCATCTACGCCGGCAGCTATAACAGCAACTTTTATCGCAGCACTGACGGGGGTGCAACGTGGACGACTGTGACTACGGATGGCTCGGCCGGTCAGCGGTTAGCCCTTGACCCGCCTGGCACGCTCTATGCCACCAAGCAGAGTGAGGTGCGCAAGAGTACCGACGAGGGTGACAGTTGGAGCACCGTCAGTAATGTCCCTGGCGAAGTGGAAGCACTGGCCATTGGCCTTGGCCCCACTCCTGGTGCTCTCTACACTGGCCTCAGAGTACAGGGCGTTTACAAGAGCAGCGACGGCGGTGTCAACTGGGGGGCTCGAAACAACGGCATCGAGGCGCCGGTCTTGCCGCGCGACATTGACGTGCACCCGCAGAACCTGGACAAGCTGTTCACCGCTGCCGGCTCTGGCGGAGGCTGGATGACCACCGACGGCGGCGATACGTGGACGCAGCCGTCGGGTATCGCGGACTGCATGGGTGCTTTCGCCGTCAATCCCGAGGGCCCCAATATCGTCTATGGTGGCGCGTATAACGATCGCCAGGGGGCGGTGATACGCAGCGAGGACGGAGGCCTGAGCTTTGAACCGGTCTACACCGCCACCTTCATCAAAACTGATGGCTCCGGCGGCGACGAGAGTATCTACGCCCTAGCCATCGCGCCCTCTATGAGCAGCACCGTGTATGCCGCCGGTCAGGATAGACCCGCCGGGCAACCTGAGTATGCCGTGGTCTTGCGCAGCCTGAACGACGGCGCTTCCTGTACAGAGGTATTCACGCGGCCAGCCCGGTGGCGTGTTCAGGCGCTGGCTATCAATCCCATCAGCGACACCGTCGTCTACGCCGGAGGCCAGGATTGCAGCGCTGGCCCCTGTGAGGGCTTTGTCTACCGCACCACCGACGGCGGTGACAACTGGACGCTGGTCTTCACCGCCACCCGAACCGTGCGCTCCATCGTCGTGGACCACCAGAAGCCGGATGTCCTCTACGCCAGCGATGACGGCTACCGCGTCTACAAGAGCACCGACGGCGGCGACAACTGGACCACCGTGCGCCGCCCGCCGTCGGAGGGCGGCGGCCTCAGCGGCAACTATCTGGCCATAGATCCCCGCGTGCCCAGCCACCTCTATCTGGGCACCAACGACTATGTCGGCGAGACGCCCGACGGCGGCCAGACGTGGAGCGGGGGAGGCGACCCGCTCAGCGGAGGCTTGCCCGACACGAACCTCAGCGCCCTGGTGGCGAACAACGGCACTCCCACCCAGACCCTCTACGCCGGCATTAGCGGCGTGTGGACCTACAGCCGGCTGGCCCCGCAGCCGGGCACGCCGGTGACCGTGACCGCCCAGTCCAGCGCGCCCAGCGCCCCGGGCGGAACCACGGTGACCATCAGCAGCCTGCAGGTGGACCTGTACGAGAACTGGGCGGCCGACGGCACGGTGGTGACCTTCACCACCAGCCCGGTGGGATCCTTCGCCAGCAGCACCGTCACCAAGACGACGACGGACGGCCGTGCTGAGGTTACCTTGACCGGGGTGATGTCGGGGACGGCCTCCATCACCGTCACGTCCGGCGTCGGGATGGACACCCTCACCGTCGACTTCACAGCCTTCAAGATCTACCTGCCACTCGCCCTCCGCAACTCCTGACCTCTCCCACCAGACAACAACGGGCCTCGCTCGGGGACGAGCGAGGCCCGCTTCGCTAACTGCTAACCGCTGCCTGCTAACGGCTACCCGCTAACCGCTAACCGCTGCCTTCGCCTCTCCCTTCGTCACTCCCAGCATGCACAGAATCGCCAGGGCAAAGAAGGCCGGGGTCACGACGAAGATCAGGTTGTAGTCACCACCGCCCCATTCCACGATGTAGCCGTTGATCATCGGCCCGGCCACGGCTGCCAACTGCGAGGCGATGTAGTACAGCCCTGTGTAGGTCCCCAGGTCGGCGTCGGAGGCCGAGATGTCCACCACCATGGGCAGCGAGTTGATGTTGACCAGCGCCCAGCCCATCCCCCCCAACACCATGACAGGCCAGATCAGCGTCGCGTTGCGCAAGAAGAAGTTCGCCACCAGCAACACACCAAAGACAATCAGACCTGAGATGATCGTCCGCCGCCGGCCGAAGCGGGCCGCGATGTAGCCGGAGGGTATCGCGAAGACCAGGAAAGCCAGCGCCGCCGCCCCCATCAACAGCGGCGCCCGGCCGGTGGACATCCCCAGTTCGCTCACCCCGTAGGATGAGAGGAACGTCTCGACGGCGTTGTAGCCGACAAACCAGCAGAAGATCGCGCCCATCAGGAATGCCAGGCTGCGGCGGGCCTCCGGCGAGACGCGCTTGATGCCCCGCAGCGCACCCAACCCTTCGTCCTCGTGGGCTGCAGCCTCGAACTCACGCGGCTCCTTGACAAAGAACAGCAACATCAACACCGCCGCGGCCGTCAGCACGCCGCCGAAGACGAAGGGCACGACGTGCCCCATCCCGTACAGAAAACCGCTGCCCAAAGTGGCGACCAACGTCCCCATGCCCCCCATCAGGTTGATGACGCCGTTGGCCTGGGAACGCAGCGGGCTGGGCGTCAGGTCGGGCATGAGCGCGATCACCGGCGTGCGGAAGCCGGCCATCGCCAGCAGAAAGACGCCTATGGCGGTCATAAAGAGCGCCAGCGGCGTCCCCAGGCGGTCAACTTGCCCGCTGAGTTCGGGCGGAACCATCCGAACCGCCATGGGGATCAGAATGAACACCACGATCGCGATGGGGGCGAGCACGAGGATGAACGGCAGGCGACGACCGAAGCGGGTCCAGACCCGGTCGGACCAGAGACCGATCAGCGGCAGGAGGAAGAAGGCGGCGATGTTGTCCAGCGTCATGACCACACCCGTCAGGCCGGCGCCAAGGCCGAAGCCGACCTCCCCAGGTGCATCAAACGTCGGGCTACCTGTTTGCAGGTAGACCGGCACGTAAGCGTTGTAGAGCGTCCACATCACACTAATGCCGAAGAAGCCGAAGCCGATCAGGAACGTTTTCTTGTAGTCCAATTTCATTGCAGGCCTCCTGTGGAAAGATGATACGAGTATAGCACCGGTGCCAGAGCAAGACAAATGCAGGTGAGGCTGGCATCCCTGGCAAACCGAGGGCATGACTTGCTAAGAAGGGAGATGCATGGTAGAATTTCTATGGATCAGGGCGACGTAGCCAAGTGGTAAGGCAGGGGTCTGCAAAACCCTTATTCGCCGGTTCAATTCCGGCCGTCGCCTCCTGAACATGGCACCCGAAACGACGGGCAGCGTGTGAGGCTGCCCGTAGTGTATGCGGGGCGGTGGCGAAACGGTAGACGCCGGGGACTTAAAATCCTCTGTCCGCAAGGACGTGTGGGTTCGAATCCCACCCGCCCTATTACAGGCTGCACTTGAGGTCTGCGAGATGGGCAGACTCTGCAACGTCAACAGGCACCCCTGCGCGGACATGATGCGTAAAAGCGCAACCTCGCTTCATAGTATTACCCGGCAACATTTGCGTTGTCCGCGAGAATCATGATCTGCTACTTGCAAACTTGCGGCTTGGCCGCGCTATAGAATTACCCCGCAAGAATTGCGCTATCTGCGAGAATTCTGTAGGGCGGAATGCCATTCCGCTCTACGTTGGTTGCGGCTTGGCCGCGCTATGCTTTACATTTTACGCATTACGTTGGAGGCAAGCAAGCGTGAAGATTATTCTGACCCGTGACATGCCCAACCTGGGACAGGCTGGCGACGTTAAGAACGTCGCCGCCGGTTACGCCCGCAACTACCTGATCCCCAAAGGGCTGGCGGTGAAAGCCACCTCCGGCGCTTTGAAGGAATTCGAACATCGCCAGTCCGCGGAGGGCCGCCGGGAGGAGCGACTGGCGGCGCGCGCTGAGGCGCTCGCTCAGCGCCTGAGCGACCTCACCCTCATCTTTGAGGCCCGGGCCAGCGAGAAGGGCCGCCTCTTTGGCTCCATCACCACTGCCGACATCGCCGAGGCACTTGAACGCGAGGTCGGGGAGAAGTTCGACCGGCGCAAACATATCCTCTCCGAACCGCTCCGGCAGGTGGGCGAACACGTCATCTCCGTGCGCCTGGCAGCAGACGTGGTGGCCAAGGTCAAGGCTGTGGTGAAGCCAGAGGGAGGAGAACTGCCTGAAGCAGCCCCAGCCGAGCCTGTCAAGGAGACGACGCCGGAGGACGACCAGGTAATAGATAGCCAGGTAATAGATGGCCAGGTAGAGGAACAGTAACCGCCCATTTCCAAAGGATCAGCGATGGAAACACTCGGGGTGTGGCTGTGCCAGACGCGCGAGGCCAAGGGAAGCACTTTAGAGGAAGCCGAGGCCGCCACGCGTATCCGGACCCGCTTCCTGGAGGCGCTGGAAGCGGGGGATTTCGCTGTCTTCCCCGGCGGCGAAGTACAGGTGCGTGGGTTCCTGCGCATCTACGCCCGTTACCTCGGCCTCTCTCCTGACGAGGTCCTGTCCCGCTATGACACCGAGGTACACGGTGTCGCGGCCGTGACCCCATCAGACGTGTCTGCGAAGACACAGCCCGCTCCGCCCACCCGTCCGACTACCGGTCCAGCCCCGTTCCAACCCCGCAACATCTCGCTCCCCACTTCCCGGCCGCGCAGGACGAGCCTGGAAAGGCTGATGATCGTGAGCATTGCGCTCATTGTCCTGCTCACGATTGTGGCAGCGATGGGATACTTTATGAGCCGGAACGTTGGCAAACCAGGAGCCGTTACCGTCACTGTGACCGTGCCCTCGGAAGCCGTGCTGCCGCTCACGGCGACGTCAACCTCGCCCGTCGTTACTCCCACTTTCCCGGCCAGCACCCAGGGAGAGGTGACGCTGACGCTGGAGGCCATCGAGCACGTCTGGACGCGCGTGACGAGGGGTGGTCAGGTGGCATTCGAGGGATTGATGGCCACGGGGCAGGTCGAGACATGGTCGGGCCAGGAAGTGGTCATCGTGGAGACCGGCAATGGGGCCGGGTTGCTGGTGACGGTCAACGGACAGCCGCAAGGGACGATGTGCGGGCGAGCCCAGGTCTGCACCCGCGCATGGGGACCCACGGGCGAGGTCGCTGTACCATAGTTATCAACACTGGATGCTCGACGCTGGTTGCTGGATAATCGAGTGTCCAGCACACTTCGTAGGCGGGCATACATGCCCGCTTTTTTCGTTTCCTCTGCATCTTCCTTCATACGTCAATGAGCAAGTTGCTACGTTTCTACCTCATTTCCCTCGGCTGCCCTAAGAACCTGGTGGACAGCCAGGGTATGGCGACGCTGCTGCGGCGTGCCGGATATACTGCCGCCGTTGCTCCCGAAGAGGCCGATCTGCTCATCGTCAACACCTGCGGGTTCATCGCGCCAGCGCGGGAGGAGTCGCTTGCCGCGTTGCGGGAACTGGCGCAGGTCAGGCAGCCCGGACAACGCATCATCGCCGCCGGGTGCTACTCACAGCGTTTCCCTCACGAACTGGCCGAGGCGGTACCCGGAATTGATGGCTTCATCGGCACGCGCCGCTGGATGGACATCGTAACCCTGGTCGAGCAACTAGAGACTTCCCCCCCCGCTGCGGGGAGGGGCCGGGGGAAGGGTCAAAAGCCCATCTACCACCTGCCGGAGACACCGACTGTGGGACAGGACGCGCGGGGTGTGCCCCGCGTGGCGGTGCAAGGGGCCAGCGCCTACCTCAAACTCGCCGACGGCTGCCGCCGCTCCTGCGCCTTTTGCGCCATCCCGCTCATCAAAGGGCCCGCTGTGAGCCGTCCGCCCAAGGCTATCCTGGCCGACGCCAGGTGGCTGGTCGGGCGTGGCGTGCGGGAGATCATCCTCATCGCCCAGGACACCACCGACTATGGACATGATCTGGAACCTCTCCCCGCCCCCCCCCGGTCCCCCCCAACTTTGGGGGGGAAGTGGAGGAGGGGGGACTCCCCCTTCCCTGCGAGGGAAGGGGGGCGGGGGGTTAGGTCCCTGGCGGAATTGCTAGAGCGCCTGGTTGCGGAGGTGCCACAGGTAGAGTGGATCCGCCTGATGTATGCCTACCCCGGCCACGGAGTTGCCATAGAGCGACTGTTCGAGACGATGGCCCGCCACCCGCAGATCCTGCCCTACCTCGACATCCCCTTGCAGCACGCCCACCCCGACGTACTGCGCCGCATGCGCCGCCCGGCCAACGTCGAGGGGGTGCGCCGCACTATGGAGCGGTTGCGGGCGGCGATACCTGAGGTCGCCATCCGCACCACCTTCCTGGTGGGCTACCCCGGCGAGACGGAGGCGGAATTCCAGACGCTGCTGGATTTCGTGGCCGAGATGGCGTTCGACCGCGTGGGAGTCTTCACCTATTCCCACGAGGAAGGCACGCCGGCCGCCAGATTGGAGGACGACGTGCCGCCAGGGGAGAAGGAGGAACGGCGCGAGCGGCTGATGGAGATCCAGCAGCGTATCTCCCTGGCGAAGAACCAGGCGCTGGTGGGACGGACGCTGGACATACTGGTCGAGGGACAGGGAGATGGGCTGAGCGTGGGGCGCTCTTACCGTGACGCGCCCGAGATTGACGGCCTGGTACTGGTGCGGGCGGAGTTACCGATCGGGGAGATCGTCCCGGTGCGCATAACCGCCGCGCTGGAGTATGATCTGGTCGGCGAGCCCTGGTAATGCCTGTCCCCAAGCCCTACCAGGGCTGGCTTCCGGCAGGGCTGTCAGTGACCCGGATGTCTGGCGGCGCTATCTCTCGGGCACGGTATTCCTGGAATTCCAGTTTCACCAGGATGTGTCTCCCGTGGCGCGGGCACGTTGCTTGTCCGAGAGATAAGTGACGGCCTTGCGCAGCATCAATGCCCGATGACGGCGCTGGTGCTGGTGCTGGACGACCTGTTGTGCCAGCCAGTCCGCCACCAGATCAGGATAATATTTGCCCGAGGTCTTCAATCCTCGTTCCTGCGAACCCAATGTCGCTAAACGGCAGAACCTAGCGAAGTCGTATCAGCGATCTGGGCGCAGCCGCCAGGCACGAATTTGACGGAGGCGAGGCCTCGCTAGACGTAGTTCAACTCCTTCGCCGCCCGCGTCAGTTCGTCCCTGAACTGCGGTGCGGCGAGGTTGATCAACTCCTGCGCCCGCTGGCGGATCGTTTTCCCGTACAGGCTTGCTACCCCGTACTCCGTCACCACATAGTGGACGTGATAGCGAGAGGTGACGACCCCTGCACCCTGCTTGAGCATAGGCACGATACGGCTGAGCGTTCCCCCCTTGGCAGTGGCCGGCAGCGCGATGACGGGCACGCCTCCCTCGGAACGGGACGCGCCGTAGATGAAGTCCAGTTGCCCTCCCACGCCGCTGTAAAACTTGGGGCCAATGGAATCGGCGCACACCTGCCCTGTCAGGTCTACCTCAATGGCCGAGTTAATCGCCACCTGCCGGTAGTTCTGCGCGATGACAAAGGGATCGTTGACGTACTCGGTGCGGTGCAGTTCGATGAGCGGGTTATCATGCACCCATTCGTAGAGCCGCTTCGTCCCCAACATGAAACCGGCGATGATCTTGCCCGGATGCAGCGTCTTGCGGGCATTGGTGAGCACGCCGGCCTCCACCAGGTCAATTACGCTGTCCGAGAACAACTCGGTGTGCACCCCCAGGTCTTTCTTGTCGCCCAGGAAATGGAGCACAGCGTCGGGGATGGCGCCGATGCCCATCTGCATCGTCGCCCCGTCGGGGATCAGTTCAGCGATGTACTCGCCAATCTTGACGTGGATGTCCGAGAGCCCGCCCACCGTCATCGGCAGTTCCAGCAGGGGATAATCCACCGGCACGATGTAGTCCAGGCGGCTGACATGGATGAAGGAGTCGCCCAGGCAGCGGGGCATGTTCTCGTTGATCTCGGCGATGATGATTTTTGACACCTCGGCCGGCGACTTGGTCAGCCCAGTCTCAATGCCGTAGGAGCAGAAGCCGTGCTCGTCGGGCGGCGAAAGGTGGACGAAGGTGACGTCTACCGGCAGGATGCCCTGCTTGAAGAGCAGCGTGAACTCCGAAAGGAGTACGGGGGTGAAGTCGGCCCGGCCTTCCTGCACTGCCTTGCGCACGTTGGGGCCGATGAAGAGCGAGTTGGCGCGGATGTGGCCCTCCATCTCCGGCGCGACGTAGTTGCTCGACCCGATGGTGAGGGCGTGGCAAATCTCGACGTTCTCCAGTTCGGGCGCGCGCTCGACCAGTGCCTTCATCAACACCTGCGGCACGCTGCAGTTGCCGGTGAGAAAGATGCGGTCACCCGACTTGATGGCCTTGACGGCCTCTTCAGCGGTTGTGACACGGCTCTCGTAGGTCTTCATCCAGCTCATCGTCCACCATCCGTTCCGGCGTAGTAGGCTGCGGCCAGTTGTTCGTTCACGATTTTGCCGTCCCTGGTGGCGACCCCCCGGGCCAGGTCCGGCATTTCCTCCAGCGCCTGCTCCAGCCCCACCGCGGCGACATGGCGCAGGCGGGCCCAGACGGCGTTGTTGAAGGCATGGGTCGCCGTGCGGGGAACCGCCCCGGGCACGTTGGGGACGCAGAAGTGGACCACCCCCTCCTCAATGAAGACGGGGTCGCGCAGCGTGGTGAGCCGGCTGGTCTCCACGCACCCGCCCTGGTCAATGCTGAAATCCATGATGACCGCCCCCTTCTTCATCGAGCGCACCATCTCGCGGGTGACGATGATAGGGGCTCTGGCTCCCGGCTTCAAGACCGCACCGATCAGCACCTCGACAAAGCGAGCCACGCGGGCGATGTTGAAGGGATAGGAGACCATCGTAGTGACGCGGCCCTGGAACCGCTCGTCTACCTGGTAGAGTCTTTCCAGGCTACGGTCGAGAACGAACACGGTGGCCCCCATTCCGAGGAAAGCGCGGGCGGCGTTGGTGCCCAGCACCCCTGCCCCCAGGATGGCGACTCTGGCCGGCGGGATACCCGGCACGCCGCTGAGGAGCACGCCCCGGCCACCGTGGCTGCTCTGCAGGAAGGTAGCAGCCAGTTGCGGGGCCATACGTCCGGCCACTTCGCTCATCGTGCGCAACACCGGCAATGTCCCATCGTCCTCTTCGATAGTCTCGTAGGCGATGGCGGTGATCTTTTTCTCCAGCAGCGTCCGCACCATCTCCCGCCGGGCGGCGGCCAGATGCAGGAAGCCGGCGATGATCTGTCCTTCACGCAGCCAACCCAGTTCCTCTTGAATGGGCCGCACCGCTTTTAGCACCATGTCGGCCCGACCATAGATCTCCTCGCCGGAATAGACGATGCGCCCGCCAGCCCGCTCGTAGTGATGATCGGTGAAGCCAGCTCCCAACCCGGCCTCTGTCTCGACGTAGCAGACGTGACCAGCGCGGGTGAGCAGATCTACTCCGTAGGGCGTCAGTCCTACTCGCCGCTCCAAATCCCGGCGCTCCTTTGGAATTCCGATATTCATACTCCATTCCCTCCTTGCTCAGATGTAGGGCGGACCAGAAGCACGGGGCTGTGTGCCCCTTGCAACACCTTGCCGGCCACGTTTCCATACACCCACCGGCTCGTACCAGAAAACCCGTGAGTGGTCAGGCTGATCAAGTCCGCCTCGATCTCAGCGGCGTAGGCCAGGATTCCGTCGGCCGGTGAGCCCCGTTGGACGGCGATGTACACTGCTGCCCCGTGCTCGCGCAGTGCGGCGGCCACGCTTCGCAGGTAGGACCGTAACTGGATTTCAGCGTGATAGAGCGCAGTCGTGGCGAGTCGCAGCCCAGGGGGGTAGCTCGTCAATAGCCCCACCGTGCGATCTCCCAGCCCGGTCGTCAGAACCGAGACGAGGAAGACCTTCGTGCCCCCCCTCAATCCCCCTGGGGCACGGTCGGAGACCGGCCCCAGCGATAGGGGAGGACGGATGAGCCCTTTCACGTAGGGCAACACCTGCTCCGCCAGTTCGGAGCCATCGAGCGGCACCAGGATGCGCTGGTACGTAGTTCGTAGTTGTGTCTGCCCGGCTCGCACCAGCAGCACAGGACACGTGGCACCGCGCAACACCCTGTCGGCCACGCTGCCGAAGACCCAACGGCTGATGCCAGAACGGCCATGCGTGGACATCGCGATGAGATCTGCACCCACGTCGCTGGCGAAGGCGAGAATCTCGTCGGCCGGCCGGCCGAAGCGCACACTGACCTGCACGTCAACAGCGACCGGTTCCAGTCCCTTCGCTGCAGTCTGCAGATACTCCACCAGTTCTCGCTTGATGCGATCCCTTCCCTCCCGCATGCCGGCAGAGGGTGAGCGCACATCCACGCCGGTTGGCGCGATTCCCTTCGTCAGCGGAGCGACCGAGAGCAAATAGACCTGACTCCCTCGATCACGGATCACCTCTGCGACGTGAGGTAGTACTCCCTCGGCCAATTCCGACCCATCAAGCAGGACAACGATTTTACGGTACATTTTTAGCCGATAGCCGGTAGCAGTTAGCCGTCAGCCGCACGTGTTCGTTCCAGGGCAGGCAGGGGTAGTTTCAACTGATCGAAGGTCAGGTCACCCCCCCAGAGCCTCCCGCAGGAGATTGGTCATCTTACCCTGGCCCAATAGGCTCAGGGGCGATGCCCTTGGCCCCACCGCCTCCCAATGCCAGACGGTGAACTCACCAGGGCCACTCCAGCGTAGGCACGGGACGCGAGGTGGTCGTTTCCCAGAGGGGAGTCGGGCGTATCGCCTGGATGATCGCCTGTAACTCCCTCACGGCCTCGGCCAGTTTCGGATCGTCGGTTGCTTCCAGTACCTCCTGCGCTGTGAGGAGATAGGTACGTACATCGGTGGGGTGGGCGTTGGGATCCAACGCCGCATTCAGCCACTTCACCGCCTCGGGCGGTGCGCCACTACCGCCCATCTCCTCCCGCATCGCCTCGACGCGTGCTCGGGATTCGTGGTCCAGGGTTCGATCAGTCCCGTAGGAATACCACCACGAACCTTGCACAAAGGCCAGGCCGATGATGACACAGGCCACTCCGGCCAGGATCACCCCCAGCACGACGATGCCAATACGCCGCGCCCGTCCCGGACCGTGCGGCCTCGCCTCCTCAAACTCCAGTTCTTCTGCGTTGGTCGGGATCATTGGGCCATCCTCCTTACCCACCGTGAACCTTGCGAAGACTCGTCCTGACACCGGAAAGTGCTCCTGAACAGCGCGGCGAATCTTCGCCAGGCCAACGGCTGACCGCTGACCGCTAATGGCTAATCGTTAACTAGCGCCGTCCCTTTGCGCAATGCCTCCTTGTTCAAGCCCAGCAGTTTGCGGTGTCGCTCCGGCAGGTGATCCTCCAGCGCCTGTTCCACCGCCCCCAGCGACACGACGCCGGTGGCCTGCACCAGCGCGCCCAGGCAGATCACGTTCGCCAGCCGGGCGTTGCCCAGTTCGATCGCCAGGTCGGTGGCGGGCGCGTAGAAGACACGGATGTCGGTGCGCTCGCTCTTCTGCGGCACCAGCGAACTATTGACCACCAGCACACCGCCAGGCTTGACCGCTGGCTCGAAAGCCTCCATCGAGGGAAGGTTAAGCACGATGGACGCGCTGGGCCGTCGCACCAGCGGCGCGCCAATCTCCTCGTCGGACACTACGACGGTGCAGCGGGCCTTGCCGCCGCGCATCTCCGGGCCGTAGGAGGGGATCCACGTCACGTGATAGCCGCTACCCATCGCGGCGTAGGTGAGCAACTGGCCCGCGAAGAGCGCGCCCTGCCCACCGAAGCCGGAAATGATGATTTCCTCTTGCATCGTTGCCTCCTACAGTTTCTTCACCCCATCCGCCACCTTGAACTCGCCCAGCGGATAGTAGGGGATCATCTTATCCTTGATCCACTGCCTTGACTCAAGTATCGACATGTGCCAGTTGGTGTTGCAGGTAGAGAGCAGTTCGACCATCGAGAAGCCCAGTCCGGCCAGTTGCACTTTGAAGGCTGTCTTGATGGCCTTCTTGGCCCGGCGGGTGCTGGGCACGTCAATCACCGTGTGGCGGGCGATGTAGGCCGCCCCTGGGAGAACCGACAGTAACTCGCACATCTTCGTCGGGTAGCCTGCTACTCGCACGTCGCGGCCATAGGGCGACGAGGTCGTCACCTGCCCCGGCAGTGTCGTGGGGGCCATCTGCCCACCGGTCATGCCGTAGGTGGCATTGTTGACGAAGATGGTGGTGATCAGTTCGCCCCGATTGGCTGCCTGCACGATCTCGGCCATGCCGATGGAGGCCAGGTCGCCGTCGCCCTGATAGGTGAAGACCACCTTGCCCGGGCTGACGCGCTTGATGCCAGTGGCCATCGCCGGGGCGCGACCGTGCGCGGCCTCGGCCATATCCACGTTGAAGTAGTAGTAAGCCAGCACGGAACACCCTACCGGAGCGATGCCGATGGTGCGCTCCCGTATCCCCAGTTCGTCCAGCACCTCGGCAACGAGGCGATGGATGACGCCGTGGGTGCAGCCGGGGCAATAGATCGTGTGAGCATAGGTCAGGCTCTCCGGCCGCTTGTAGACCAATTCCATACCTGTAGGGATTTCAACCGTTGCCATTCTAATCCTCCTTCCCACCCGCCATCTCGGCGTCCAGTTTCTCCAGTTCGGGCAGGACGTCGTCGGATAGAGGGACGATGCCTCCCATCCGCCCATAGAACTGCACCGGGCAGCGGCCTTCGACGGCCAGCCGCACGTCCTCGACCATCTGGCCGGCGTTCATCTCCACGACCAACATGCCGCGCACCTGCTGGGCAAGTTCCCCCAGGCGAACGCTGGGGAAGGGCCAGAGGGTGATGGGCCGCAAGAGACCCGCTTTCATCCCCTTCGCCCGTGCCTCCCGCACCACCGTCTGGCAGATGCGGCCCACAGTGCCAAAGGACACCAGCAGGAAGTCGGCGTCTTCGGTGCTGTACTCCTTCCAGCGCACCTCGTTTTCGGCGATCTCCTTCAGTTTGGCCTGCAAGCGCAGGTTGACTTCCTCCATGTTCTCGGCGCCCAGGTAGAGCGAGGTGATGATGTTGTGCTCCCGTCCCTGGGCACCGGTGAGTGCCCAGGAGGGCCGCTCCTCAGGTGGCCTGACCGGTCGCATGGGCGGCAGTTCCGCCGGCTCCATCATCTGGCCGATGGCCCCGTCGGCGACGAGCATGGCGATGGTGCGATACTTCTCCGCCAGGTCGAAGGCCAGCACCATCAGATCAATCGCTTCCTGCACGTCGGCCGGGGCCAGGACGATCATGTGGAAGTCGCCGTGGCCGGCGGACTTGACCGCCTGGAAGTAGTCGCTCTGCGCGGGCTGGACATTGCCCAGGCCCGGCCCACCGCGCATGATGTTCGTCAGCACTGCCGGCACCTCTGAGCAGGCGATGTAGGAGATGCCCTCCTGCATCAGGCTGACGCCGGGGCTGGAGGAGGAACTCATCACCCGCGCCCCGGCGCAGGCCGCGCCGTAGACCATGTTGATGGCGGCCACCTCACTTTCGGCCTGCAGGAAGACGCGCCCCTCCTGAGGCATTCTCCTGGAGAAATGCTCTAGCACCTCCGTCTGGGGCGTGATGGGGTAGCCGAAGAAGGCTTCGGCCCCCGCCCGTATGGCAGCCTCGGCGATGGCTGCGTTCCCTTCGATAAGTTCTTTTGCCATTCCTTGCCTCCTATGCGGCGGCGGGCGCCCGCTTGGGCTTGCCCTGAGCCTGCCGAACGGGCCGCCGCTTCCGCCGATACACCGTGAAGACCACGTCGGGGCAGATGATGGCGCACATGGCGCACCCGGTGCACGCCTCCGGGTCGGTCACCTCGACGGGCTGGTACCCCTTGGCGTTGAACCGTCCCTCTGCCAGTTGGAGGATGTGCGCGGGGCAGACAGACATGCACAGGCCGCACCCCTTGCAGTAATCCTCGTCAATGATAACCATTCCTCTTGCCATTGTTCCTCCTTACGTCAAAGTACCCAACTGTAGGGAACTGTCTTCATTGTTGAATCAAGCGCGGGCTGAAAACACGGATCTCGCGTGGGCCTTCAGCCTACTAATATCATACCCGTTTCCTACCCGGTTGTAAAGTGACAAGTGTCACGAAATAGAGGCGCAGCAATGCCGCGTCCCTGTATCTACCCCGCCCCCAGCAGCGCCAGGAGCACCCCACCGGCAATGACCGGGCCCAACTGGCCGTGGGTCACGTCCATCTATGTCTCCCTGACAGAGATCCTGCACCAGCGCCGCCACGACTTGCCGGGCATATCCCCGGCGGCGGTGGGTGGTGCGGGTGACCACGTTGCCGATCTCCGCCGCGCCGGGGACCCGCAGGTGGGTACCACCCATCGCCACTAACCGGCCCATATCCCACACCCGAAGGCCGGGCCATACCGGAACGGGTCCACCTCCAACGCCATCAGCCCTGCATCCGCCGCCAGGCCCCACATCTGATCCAGGTCCCCTGGCCCCAGCGGCACCGCACCGCCGGGGTCGAGCGCCGCCGGATCCCCCGTGAAGAGCATCTGCCACTCCGGATGTACCTGCTCCACCGCGAAGGCCCGCTCCGCCAGCCGCGCTTTTCGCTCGTTCAGCAAGAGATAGAACGGTTCGTGCGGGTCACCTGTCAATCATCGCTGCCAAATGACTGCCCCAGTCGCGCCTCGACCTGTGCCAGCGCCGTATCCAGTTCCTCCAGGTAACCAACGAGGGGGGTGTCAGCGATGGGGATCTCTATCGGCACATCCATGTCCAGTGGCACCGTGGTGGCGATGTCCACCGTCTTGCTGACCGGCACGGTGAACTCCAGGTCTACCGGAATGATGGTGCGGATGGGCACCTCCAGGTTGTAGGAGGTAATGCCCAGGTCAATGGGCACGACAACGGTGGTGTTGATAGGGATGGTCGTCTCGATGGGCACAGTGATCTCTTCATTGAAGGGGATACTGGCCGCGATGGGAATCCCCTGCTTCACCTCGAAGGTATAGGAAAACGTGTCGTCGCCGATGCTATTGACGATGGCGCGGGTGTCGGCCACCGTAGTCAGGGCGATCTGCTGTGCCCGCAGCAGCCCGAAGATGACCACACCGTTAAGCGTCAGCGAGAGCAGTGTTAACACAGCCAGCATGATCAGGGCAATAAGATAGCCTTTTTTCATCGGTAAACTCCTTAACTCTATACACAACATCCATTAACTCTAACCGCTCGTCTGGTACTTGATTCTACTCTGCCTTGCCCGCCTGCGCAAGTCGGCGTGTGATGGGGTTTTCGAGGCAGGTCAATTATAGGTGCGCGCTACCCATAGCCCGCAAATTATGTTCCCAGCCCCCGTCTCGGGGCGTCCCATCCCTGCAACTTCAGCGTTCTCTGCAATGAGGTGCGGGTGACCAATCTGGGTTAAACTCATTTGACAGATTTTTCGCCCTATGGTATGATTGAAAGCCGAGTTTTAGCACTCTATGGATAAGAGTGCTAAAACGGGTATGGATGAGACGAAAGATGGACGAGTTGACACCTCGCCAACGGACGATTTTGAGCCTGGTCGTGCGGGAGCATGTGGAAAGCGCGTCCCCGGTTAGTTCCCGTGCGCTGGTCGAGCATTATGGTCTCCAGGTGAGCACGGCTACCGTGCGCAATGAACTGGCACGGTTAGAGGAATTGGGCTACCTCACCCATCCTCATACCTCTGCCGGGCGCGTCCCCACACATAAAGGCTACCGCCGCTTTGTTGAGCGGCTGCTGGGTGAGGTGGAACTGCCTTTGCACGAGCGCCGCACCATCGCTCACCAGTTCTACCAGGCGCGACAGGACTTTGAGCAATGGATGCCATTGGCGGCTTCCGTCCTGGCCCGCACTGCCCGTGGGGCCGCCCTGGTGACTGCACCTCAGGCGGCCCAGTCGTGCTATAAACACCTGCAACTCATCTCTACCCAGGGGCGAGTGGTGCTGCTTGTCCTGGTCCTGTGTGGAGGCACGGTCAAGCAGCAAATGCTGACTCTGGCTGAACCTCTCAATCAGGAAGCTCTCAATGAGGCCAGTGACCGGCTCAACCAACTGTGTAACGGTCTTGCTGCCGGTGAGATCTATGCCCGCACTGATGGGCTGCCCCCTCTCGAAGCCGACGTAGCCAAACTCGTGGTGGACATTATGCACCGCACCGACACTCGCACCGCTGGGGTTGTCTATCGTGATGGGTTGAGCGAAGTGTTACAGCAACCTGAATTCTCTGAGAGAGAACGGGCCCAGGGGCTGGTGCGGGTTATGGAGGAGCGCAGTTTTCTCGATGCGGTGCTGGCCGGTGCCCTCAGTCCGGAGGTCGGCAATGTGCGGGTGCTGATCGGCGGCGAGGGGTATTGGGACGAACTCCGAGCCTGCAGCCTGGTATTGGGACGCTACGGCGTGGTTGGCTTCGTCACCGGGGCGCTGGGCGTAGTAGGTCCTACCCGTATGTTATACGGCCGTGCCATCTCTACCGTGCGTTTCGTCGCCGGGCTGTTGTCCGACCTGGTGTATGATGTGTACGTGGAATAGCAAATGACCAATGAACAACGAAAAATCAAAAATCTCGAGTCTCAAATCTCAATCACTTGGCAGCAAGGAGGTCAAAGTGGCAAGTAACAAGGAAACCGATGCCGAGGCGGTGGTTGTTGAAGAATGGGAGGGAGAGCAAGCAGAGAAAGAGGAAAAGGAATCGGTTGTAGTTGAGGGAGAACTGGAAGAGGCACGTGAAGAACTGGAGAAACTGCGGGAGGAGTTGGAGAAAGCCGGGGCCCAGGCAGCCGAGTACCTTGACGGCTGGCAGCGGACCCAGGCGGAGTTCTCTAACTACAAGAAGCGGCAAGAGGCAGAACGAGCGCAAGTGACAGCGCTCGCAAACGCGGCCCTGCTGCGCAAGTTGCTTCCCGTCGTGGACGACTTCGAGCGGGCTACCGTGACCTTGCCCGTTGATTTAAGTCAACTGACCTGGTGCGAAGGCATCTTCTTGATCAAGCACAAACTGAACGCCATTCTCGAATCCGAGGGTGTCAAGCCCATTGAGACCGAGGGGCAGACGTTCGACCCTCGTTACCACGAGGCTGTGACGCATGAGGAGGTTTCAGACTACGAGGAAGGTAAGATCATCGGTGAGGTGCAACGAGGGTACATGCTCAGCGAGCGTGTGTTGCGGCCCGCGTTGGTGCGGGTGGCCAAGGCACCGGCCGCCCCGGAGCCGGAACCGTCAGAAGAATAGACGTGGCGGAAAAAGGGTTCGTCATTGAGACTACCCCGACAGACTGCATTCGTCACCGTCATGTGACAGAGCATGGGAAAGTCGTTCGATTCGCAGCCCGGTTGAGTCCCTGATTGATCGAAGGTGGATTGCTGTCGTGCGGTACGATACGGCGCACGGACTTGCACATCGCGACGTCATGCATCCAGGACAGCATCCCGACGAAACGCGGCTGCATCTGTGGGATTTTGGCAAAGCATATACATTTGCCATCTATAGCGTAAACGTGTACCACCGGTGACGCCGGTGGTCCAAGAACGAAAAGGAGTAGTGTGCAATGGGTAAAATCATCGGTATTGACCTAGGCACGACCAACTCGGTCTGCGCAGTGATGTTGGGTGGCGAGCCCACCGTCATCCCCAGCGCTGAGGGGGGACGGTTGTTCCCTTCGGTCGTGGCTGTCAATCCTAAGACAGGGGAACGGATGGTCGGACAGGTCGCCAAGCGCCAGGCCATCGTCAACCCCGAGAACACCATCTTCTCTATCAAACGCTTCATGGGTCGCAAGCTCGACGACCCAGAGGTGCAGCGGGCGCTGAAGTTAGTTCCCTACAAGGTCACGGCGGCCCCTAACGGGGATGTGCGAGTCTGGATGGGGGGCAAGGAGTACAGCCCACCGGAGATCTCGGCTATGATCTTACAGAAGATCAAAGCCGACGCCGAAGCCTACCTGGGGGAGGAGATCACCCAGGCGGTCATCACCGTCCCAGCCTACTTCAACGACAGCCAGCGTCAGGCGACCAAAGACGCCGGCCGGATCGCCGGGCTGGAGGTGTTGCGCATCATCAACGAGCCGACCGCCTCTTCGCTGGCCTACGGCCTCGACAAGAAGAAGGACGAGACCATCGCCGTCTTCGACCTGGGCGGCGGCACGTTTGACATCTCTATCCTTGACGTCGGAGACGGCGTCTTTGAGGTACGCTCGACCAACGGCGACACTTTCCTGGGGGGCGATGACTGGGACCAGCGTGTCATTGGTTGGGTGGCCGACGAGTTCAAGAAAGACCAGGGAATTGACCTGCGTGAAGACCGCCAGGCCCTTCAGCGGCTGAAGGAGGCGTGCGAGAAGGCCAAGGTCGAACTGAGCACGGTGATGGAGACAGAGATCAACCTGCCCTTCATCACCGCCGACGCCTCTGGCCCCAAGCACCTGCAGATGAAACTCACGCGGGCCAAGTTGGAGCAACTGACTGAGGATCTGATCGAGCGCACCGTCAAACCTTGCAAGCAGGCCCTGGCTGACGCCAAACTGAAGCCCGCCGACATTGACGAGGTCATCCTGGTGGGCGGCATGACCCGCATGCCGGCCGCCCAGCGACAGGTGGCCGAGTCCTTCAACAAAGAGCCCCATAAGGGCGTCAACCCTGATGAGGTGGTGGGTCTGGGCGCGGGGATCCAGGCTGGTGTCCTCGGCGGCGAGGTCAAGGACGTGCTCTTGCTCGACGTGACCCCGCTGACACTGAGCATCGAGACCCTGGGCGGCGTGGCTACCTCGCTCATCGAGCGCAACACCACCATCCCCACCCGCAAGAGTCAGATCTTCTCCACCGCCACTGACGGCCAGATGCAGGTGGAGATTCACGTCGTGCAGGGGGAGCGTCCCATGGCGGCCGACAACAAAAGCCTGGGGAAGTTTATCCTCGACGGCATCCCGCCTGCGCCCCGGGGCATCCCGCAGATCGAGGTCACCTTCGACATTGACGCCAATGGCATCCTCAACGTTTCCGCTCAGGACAAGGCCACCGGGCGTGAACAGTCTATGCAAATCATCCCCTCCAGCGGCCTCGCCGACGAAGAAGTTGAGCACATGGTCCGGGAGGCCGAGCAGTACCGTGAACAAGACCGGCAGAGGAAGGAGGAAGTAGAGGCACGCAACGTTGCCGACAATGCTGTCTACAGCGCCGAGAAGCTCCTGCGAGAGCAGGGAGACAAAGTACCGTCTCACCTGCGATCGGAGACGGAGGCCAAGATCGAAGCGCTCAAGAGCGCCCTCCAGAAGGGCGACACCAGCACCGTTCGCCAGCGCACGGACGAATTGAGCCAGATGATGCAGCAAGTGGGGGCCTCGATGTACCAGGGGGCTGGCCCAGGTACACCTCCACCGCCAGGGAGTGAACCGCCCGAGGGTGGTGAGGGTGAGGAAGACGTCATCGAGGGCGAGTTCAGCGAGGCGTAACAAGAGGCAAGAGGCAGGAAGCAGGAAGCAGGAGGTAAGAGGCAAGGGGTAGGAGGTGTCCTGCATCTTGCATCCTGCATCCTGTATCTGGTCTATAGTTATGGCAGCCAAACGGGACTACTACGAGGTGCTGGGGATCGGCCGCTCGGCCACCCCGGAAGAGATCAAGAAGACCTATCGGCATCTGGCGCGTCAGTGCCACCCCGACGTCAGCGATGCGCCCGATGCCGAGGCACGCTTCAAGGAGATCAACGAGGCCTACGAGGTGCTCTCCGATTCCAAGAAGCGGGCCACCTATGACCGCTTTGGGCATGTCGAGCCCGGCATGGGAGGCTTCGGCTTTGACTTCGGCTTCCGTGATCCCTTCGAGATTTTCGAGGAGGTCTTCGGGAGAGGATTTGGATTTCGGACATCTACCCGCCGAGGGCCGCGGCGTGGCGCCGACCTACGTTATGACCTACACCTGACCTTTGAGGAGGCGGCCTTCGGGGGTGAGAAAGAGATCGAAGTCACGCGCTACGAGATGTGTCCGGAGTGCAAGGGCAGCAGGGCAGAGCCGGGGACGTCGCCAGTCCGCTGCTCAGAATGCAACGGTACCGGACAGGTACGGCGAGTGCAGCGCTCTATCTTGGGCTCCTTCGTCAGCGTCACCACCTGCCCCGTCTGCCAGGGCAAGGGAGAAACTGTTCCAATCCCCTGTTCCCGGTGCGGTGGCAAGGGGCAGGTCTACGTCACTCGCCAGCTTTCCGTCACTATCCCCCCTGGCGTGGATCATGGTACCCAGATCCGATTGGCGGGTGAAGGGGAGATGGGAGAGGGGGGGGGGGCTTCCGGCAACCTCTACGTTGTTCTGGACGTGGAGCCGCATCCCATCTTCCAGCGTCGTGGCGATGACATTCTGGTCGAATTACAGATCAACGTGGCTCAGGCAGCGTTGGGGGCCGAGGTCAAGGTGCCAACCCTTGAGAGTGAAGAGAGGATATCCATCCCTGTCGGGACACAGAGCGGCACCGTGTTGCGGCTGCGAAACAAAGGGGTGCCCCACTTGCGACACAATGGCCGAGGTGACGAACTGGTGCTGGTGCGGGTTGCCGTTCCGACCAGACTGTCCCGCGAACAGAAGCGTCTCTTCCAGGAACTGGGTAAGACGTTGGAGCCGGAGACTGTCTGGCAGGAAAAACGCAGTCTCGTGGACGACCTACGGGAGTTACTCGGTCTGTAGCATCGCCTGCTACCCGGTCTGGAGGACGCGTCTCGTGATCACAACAAAACCTGTTCAGACAACCATCAAAGGTCTTCTACTTCCGCCCCGGCCACGAGACTTACCTGATCTTCTACCAGTCTGAGATGCCACGTGTCATCACTAACGCCGCACTCTGGGCCACGCCGGTAGATAGGTGCAGGTCAAATTTGGGCGTTTCCCTGATCGTTTAGAGCAAGTCGGCCATGAATGCTTCCTCTGATCCGGCATGGAGTGGCTTGAGGTCAGTGTGACGGCGGAGAACGAGGCCGCGGAGGTGGTGGCCGAGGTTCTCTCGCGCTACGCCTATCGTGGGGTGGTCATCGAGGCCGGGCCCGGGGGTTGGAACACGAGCCCGGTGATCGTCAGGGCGTATTTACCTGCCGATGACCAACTACAGGCCAACAAGCGCCGCGTCGAGGAGGCGCTCTGGCACCTGGCTCAGATCCGGCCCATTTCCGCCCCAACTTTCCACTCTGTCGCCGAAGCAGACTGGGCGGAAGCGTGGAAAGAACGGTTGAAGATCCTGCACATAGGCCAGCAGTATCATCTCAATATGTAGGGGCGAACCCTCGTGGTCGCCCTCTTGGGTAGGTACAAGACCTGCCCCTACCCCGGTTTATTGAAAAGATACGGCCAGCACATCGTCATCCGACCCTCGTGGCGAGATTATGCACCTGCACCTGGAGACGCCGTCATCCAGTTGGACCCCGGAATGGCTTTTGGCACCGGCCTGCATCCCACGACACAGATGTGCCTGGTGGCGATGGAGAAGTTGATACGCCAAGAGGCAGAAGTGCTCGATCTAGGCACTGGTTCCGGTATCCTGGCGATCGCAGCAGCCAAGTTGGGCGCTGGACACGTGCTGGCCATGGACAACGACCCTGTAGCGGTTAAAACGGCACGAGGCAACGTGGTAACCAACGGAGTGCAGGAGATTGTAAGCGTAGTGCGTGGATCTCTGACAGAGGTGTCGGGGAGTTACGACCTGGTGGTGGTCAACATCCTGGCGCGGGTTATCGTGGAAATGGCACAGGGGGGACTCGCAACGCGGGTGCACCCCGGGGGGGTACTGATCGCTGCCGGTGTCATCGCTGATCAGGAGCCAGAAGTCGTTGTGGCGCTGGAGCAAGAGAAGTTTGCCTTAGCGGAACGGCAGCAGAGAGGCGATTGGGTGTGCCTGGTGGCAAAGCAGGGCTACTTCTCTGACTGAAAGGTACGTTTATATCGGTAAATGATTCGGCCGCGCGTCAGGTCGTAAGGAGAGAGTTCAACCCGGACGCGGTCGCCCAGCAGGATACGGATGTAGTACTTGCGCATTTTGCCAGAAAGATAAGCCAGTACCTCGTGGCCATTGTCAAGTCGTACGCGGAACTGAGTGCCTGGCAACGCTTCAATGACAGTGCCCTCTACATCTATTTTATCCTCTTTCTTTTTGCCCATCCCGCTCCCCTCTCCGCATTGGTGCGACGGTTAAAAAGCACTCAGCACGCTAACAGGCAGCCTCTGTCTCAGAGGCGACCTCGGGAGCGGGGGCCTCGGTGAGCTCCACCACTTCCTCATCGGGAGCGAGAGGAGCCTCTATCTGGGGTGCCGCCTCGTACTCTGTGATTTCTTCAGTGTATGCCTCTGGTGCGTCTGCCTCTGACATTGCGGCCTGCTCCTCAGCCGCCTCGCCGAGCGCCACCTCCGGCCCTGGCGCTGCGGCCTGCTCCTCAACCGCTCCGCCAAGCGCTGCCTCCGGCTCTGGCACTGCGGCCTGCTCCTCAGCCGCCTCGCCGAGCGCCACCTCCGGCCCTGGCGCTGCGGCCTGCTCCTCAACCGCTCCGCCAAGCGCTGCCTCCGGCCCTGGCACTGCGGCCTGCTCCTCAACCGCTCCGCCAAGCGCTGCCTCCGGCCCTGGCACTGCGGCCTGCTCCTCAGCCGCCTCGCCGATCGCCGCCTCCGGCCCTGGCACTGCGGCCTGCTCCTCAGTCGCCTCGCCAAGCGCTGCCTCCGGCCCTGGCGCTGCAGCCTCTTCCTCAGCCGCCTCGCCGATCGCCGCCTCCGGCCCCGGCGCTGCAGCCTCTTCCTCAGCCGCCTCGCCGATCGCCGCCTCCGGCCCCGGCACTGCAGCCTCTTCCTCAGCCGCCTCGCCGATCGCCGCCTCCGGCCCTGGCACTGCAGCCTCGTCCTCAGCCGCCTCGCCGATCGCCGCCTCCGGCCCCGGCACTGCGGCCTGCTCCTCAGCCGCCTCGCCGATCACCACCTCCGGCCCTGGCGCTGCGGCCTGCTCCTCAGCCGCTCCGCCAAGCGCTGCCTCCGGCTCTGGCACTGCGGCCTGCTCCTCAACCGCTCCGCCAAGCGCTGCCTCCGGCTCTGGCACTGCGGCCTGCTCCTCAGCCGCCTCGCCGATCGCCGCCTCCGGCCCCGGCACTGCAGCCTCTTCCTCAGCCGCTTTCCTGGCTGCTGCCTCCTGGGCCTCGCGGGCTGCCTGCTGTTCTGCCACCCAACGCTCCCACTCGCCCTTCCGCACCTGTCTCGCGCTCAGGGCAAGTCGCCTCCGCTGGCTGTCTACGCGGACAATCTTCACCAGCAGCCTCTCATCGAGATGAACGATGTCCGAAGGGCGGAGTTCTGACGTCCCGATCATCTCGCTGGCATGGAGCAACCCTTCCACTCCGAGGTCCAACTCGACGAAAGCGCCAAAGTCCAGCACGCGGGTGACCCGTCCCTCGACCAACTGCCCCACTCGATAGTGGTCATCTACCAGTGTCCAGGGATCGGGATCGAGTTTCTTGAGGCTCAGCGCGATTCGTTTCCGTTGCCGGTCTACATCGAGCACGTAGACATCCACCTCCTGGCCGACCTTGAGCACCTGGCGGGGATTATCTACCCGGCGCCAACTGAGTTCCGAAACGTGGATCAAGCCATCGGCCCCACCCAGGTCCACGAAAGCACCAAAACTGGTGATGTCGGTGACTCTCCCGTGCCGCGTCTCCCCCTCAGCCAACTGGGCCATAACTCGCTCGCGCTGCAGTTCCTGCCAGGCGCGCAGTGCCCGCCGTTGGGAAAAGATCAGGCGGCGGCGACGGCGATCCACTTCGATGATCTTGAGGCCGACCTGCTGCCCAACCATGTCCGCCAGACGCTGGCGGCGCTCCTCTGCTGACAAGCGCCTGGGCAGCCCCACGACTTGCGAGGCGGGGACAAAGCCGCGAATCTTACCAAACCGAACTATGAGACCGCCGCGGTTGTAGCCGGCGACCTCTCCCTCGTAGAGTTCACCGCTTTCCATCATCTGCTCAGCCTCGAGCCAGTCCTCGTACAGGCGGGCCTGGTGGATGGACAGGATAGGATGCCCTTCCCTATCCGTGGGTCGGAGCACGAACACCGGGACGGTGGTGCCGACCTGGATTCCAGAGCGGGTTTCCTCGTCCAGACGCGCCAGGTCTTCAGCATAGACAAAGCCCTCTCGCTTGGAGCCGACGTCCACGACCAAACGGCGCTCGTCGGCTTCTACAACGATGCCGGTGCGGATGTCCCCATGGCGGAGTGCCTTATAGTCATACCCGTTAGTCAGGTACTCGTCCAAGCTCTGACCGGTTGGACCTTGGTCAGTTGGACTCTGGTTGGTCATGTTCTGATCGGTTGGACCTTGGTCAGTCGGACTCTGGTTGGTCATGTTCTGATCAGTTGGACCTTGGTCAGTTGGACTCTGGTTGGTCATGTTCTGATCGGTTGGATTTTGGTCAGTCGAAGCTGCTATGTTCATAAATTCAGATTACTCCTCACGATACTACACCTTCGACAAAAAACCCAGCACCACCTGCCTCAACAGACGTGCAGGCGATGCCGGGTCCGAGAATCGCGCCTGACGTTGGACGGCTACTTAATCGGATTGTCTCATCCCTGACCACCTCACAAAAAGGCCAGCCTGTCAGAAACGGTTCGGCGTCGCAGTTCGCACACAAGGGGCAGTATCTCGAATGTGTACATATTCTATCACGTCATGTGGGAATGTCAAATCACCCCACGATGATCTCCCCCCCGTCCACTGGGATGACCGCTCCGCTAATCCAGGTGACGGCCGGGTCAGCCAGTGCCACCAGCGCCTTCGCTACATCCTTGGTCGTCGTCATGCGACCGCCGGGGTTGCGTTTGAGCGCCTCGGCGACGTAGACATCGTGGCCTGGGATGGCGCGCAATGCGGGTGTGTCGGTCACGCCCGGCCGCAGGCAGTTGACAGCAATGCCCCGGGGACCCAACTCCAGCGCCAGTTGCCGCGCGTGGCTCTCCAGTGCCGCTTTGGCCGCCGAGACTACCCCGTACATTGGCGCCATCCGGATCGCGCCAGCACTGGAAAGCGCGTAGACTCGGCTGCCACGCACCAGGAGATTCCGCCGCACCAGGTCTTGCACCCAGTAGACCAGGCTGTGGGCCATTACCCGCAGCGTCATGTCCATCTGCGCCTCGCTGACCGCTTCCTCGGGGGTGTCGGCGATGAAGGGCAGGAGCGTGCCGAAGGCCAGCGAGTGCAGTAAGAAGTGAATGCTGCCGGCTGGATCGTCCGCCAGTGTCTCCTCGATTTGATTGAGTGCGCGTGCCCGCTTGCGTGCGTCGGCGGCGTTGGTGTTGAAGAAAACCGCCCTGCTCCCCAATGCCTCAATGTCGGCTACGACCTGCTTGGCGCGAGGAAGCGTCGCCCTCGGGTCAAGGTGTACACCAAAGATATTCATCCCGGCGCCAGCCAGCGCCCGTGCCGTCGCCGCGCCGAACCCGCTCGACGCTCCTAAGATGAGTGCCCACCGGCTTCCCAGTTCGTTCTTGCTCACGTTGCCTCCTATCCTGATGTGTAATGCTGATGTAAAACGTGATACACGCTGCGTGAGGCCATGTTTCACGCATAACAACACCTAGCGATCACACCCGACACGCCTTCGGCCAGCGTTAGCACGGAAAGGCTACCCAAACTTGTGCCAACCCCTGAATCACGGTAGAATGTGGCCCCATGGGACCGATCACGATCCGCAAACTCGACCACGCTGGAAGCCAGGTCACCGCCTACCCGGGGCGGGTGCTCCGGCGCAACGGCCATGCCATCGTGCTGCGCACCGGGTGGGACCGGACCCCGTCGGACATGGGCTTCGTCGTCCTCGAACCGGGTGATCGCTGGACAGAGTACTTCTATGCCGACCAATGGTACAACATATTCGAGATCCGCGCCAGCGACGGGCGCTTGAAGGGATGGTACTGCAACATCACGCGACCGGCTCGCATCAGCGCCAATGAGGTGACCGCCGAAGACCTGGCGCTCGACCTGTGGGTCGCGCCCGACGGGGAGACGCAGGTGCTCGACGAAGACGAGTTCGTCGCGTTGCCGCTGACCCCCGCAGAGCGCGAGGTCGCACAGCAGGCACTGGCCAAACTGCAGGCGATGGTGGCACAAAAGGTTGTCCCATTCGACAGGAGACAAGACGAGGGATAGTGCCACGACGCTCAACTCCCCCTCGCTTGCCAGGCTGCTGGATCAGGGATGGGTATTCTCCAACTGCCGGCACATCCCACGAAACACCGGGTGACCAGGCACGGCCAGCAGGCAGGGCTTGGGGCACAGTCCCTGGGCTGCGATGGTCGCCAGCCAGCCCGCCTCGGCCTGGTAGAGCGGCACACCGACGACCGTCTCCAGTTCGCCTCCGGCGCGCAGTTTCCACACCGTGTTCCAGCCGTGCTCCTCCACCAGCCAGCGCACGAAGGAGCCGCCCTCCATCACCGCGCGGAAGAAGTCGAACAGCCCCTCCTCATCCTCGGGCATCTCGACCGACCAGGCCTCCTCCAGGGGGATCAGCGCCCCCTTTTGTTGTAGGAGCACGACCCAGGCGTCGGCCGGCTGGCCAGTCAGTCCCTCGGCCAGGCCAGTCTCCTCGACCGCGTAGAGGGAGAGGCCCAGGTCGAAAAAGAGGAAGCCGGAGGGCGGACCGGCGATGACGACGGCCATGAAGAACGGCGCTGTGTCCAGGCTGATGACACCCTGGTCATAGAAGACGTACAGCGTGCCCCGGTCGGCGTAGGCCGGCGCATTGCCGTCGGTCAACAACACCGGGATGCGTCTCTCTGGCTCACGGCCCAGGAAGGCCGTGAGCGCCACGTAGTCCTGCTCCAGCCGCTCGATCATGCGCTGCACCTGGCGGTCGCTGGCGGAGGACTTGTTGCGCACTTCGAAGTACTGGCTCTCGACCTCCCCAGCGCCGATGCCGCGCAACGGCTGGACCCAGAGCAGCAGGCGGGGCGCCAACTCCGGCCAGAAGCCATAGCCGATGGCGCTCCAGAAAAACAGCAGGGCCAGCGCAGCCAGGACGACCCGGCCCAGGCCAGCAATACGGTCGCTCCGTTCCTCCTTCTTATTGGCTACCATTGATACTCCCGTTCCAATCGCACCGCCACGTCCGGCTGAAGGGGGACATGGCAATGGTCAACGCGAAGCAGAACATGTAGCCATAGGGAAAATCGTAGCGGTCGAGCACCCAGGCAGCAGCAGCTTCGATCACGTTTCACGCATTACGTCTCCACAATGTGCAGCAGTGATGCTTTCTCCCGTTGTAAGCGCTCAACCCTCACCTACCTCTGATATCGCGCGTCGCGCCAAACAGTACCGCGGTAATGGGTCAAAAATCCTATTGCGCTCTGGGAGGCGCTTATAGTAAAATGGTATCTAAGTGAGATTTAACTATCGTGGAGCGAGGTGACGTGATGTTATGGATTATTGCAGCGAGCGTCCTTGCTGGTATGACCTTGGGCACATGCCTGGGGATCCTGGTGATGAGCCCCATGGCCGTGTCAAGCCGTGTGAGCGAACCGATACGTGTGCACGACCAAACGTAGGTCCCCTGGCAGCCCGACCCCGCTTGCCTAACTACCTGAACGGATACCCCCCGTTTTCACGCGCGTTCGGTATAGTATGCCGGGGTCAGCAGTCGCGCTAGCGCCATCGTCAGCAGGTGCTCATAGGCCGCCTGGCGGTCAAGCCGGCCCCCGGTCAGAGCGCCAATCGCACCGCCGCCCTGTTTGGTGTTGTGCAACCCCGTCAGCGCGTCCACCGCTGGCCCCAGTTCCGCTCCTGCCCGCACATCCGCCGTCACGGACGGCGGGAGGAGCACGTTCTCCCCACCGGCGATACCCACCACGCCATCGTCACGCACGACCGCACACCAGGCGCAGGTGAACACCTTACCCTGCACCTCCAGCAGGCCGCCCTCAAAGCCGATGCCCAGCGCCGCGCCGCTCGTGCGTTGCGCCGCCCGCGCTCGGTTAAGTGCGCCGCGCAGCGTCTCCTTGTTGCCCCACGGCTGGTGCGAGACGCCGCTCTCCGCGGCCACAGATTCCACATCCTCCACATCGTTGCCGTAGACGCGGCGCAACACCGCGGCCGTGGCCGCGATCTTGACCGGATTGGTCGAGCCGACGACAACCTTCATCAGTAGCCTACTCCTCCGCCGGTGGTTCGATGGCGAAGACAAGCGCATTCCGCCCCAGTTCGCGCCCCTGTGCATCAAGCAGTTCAACGTGCAGATTATAGTTGCCGGGGGGCAGGTCGAGGTTGCGCAGGGCGGCGGCCCAGCACACACCGTCGGATGGGATGTTGACGGAGGCTACTCCTTCCTTCACAACTCCATTCCCCTCCTCTTCGACGTACCAGCGTAGTTGAGCCTCCAGGTACTCGTCCAGCGTGTCGTTAACGACCCACAGCGCGACCTGGAAGTCGGCGGTCTCCACATAGACCCAGCGGCTCCGCTCCAAGCGGGCCGGCCGAGAGGCGGCGATGGAAGGGAGAATCAGCTGCATGGCGGTCTGGAGGGCGTAGTAACCCGCCTTCGGCTGCCGGTAGTAGTCCACCACCGCCCACGTGATGCTGGGCCAGTCCTCGACGAACATAAAACGTGCATTCCGTCATTTCTCCTTTCGACGATGGATGGTGCTGCAACTGGGGTCGCGCCGGCCTGTCGCCGCAGTTCCTCGGGAGACGGTGCAGTAGCAGCACAATAGGTCGCCGCCCATGCCAGAACATCAAGGACGAGGAACTGCCCCACGATCAAGAATGTGATCTTTCGTCTCATTATGGGTTAATCACAATCTTGCGGATGCGGTGGTTGCCCGTGTCGGCCACGATGACGTTGCCATCGGCGTCCACGGTCACTCCTTCCGGGGCCCGGAACTGCGCCTCGCTGGCAGAGCCATCCGCGTCGCCTGGTTCACCGCTCCCGGCCAGCGTGGTCACCACGCCGTCAGGCGTGATCTTACCGTACAATCGCACCTGCAGGCCATAGAAGCCCCACCAGTCGAGCAGGTCCAGTTCCTCCTCCAGCGCCGGAGGAATCAATCCCCGTGGGTCGGTGTACCAATCGTGGCTATAGACCAGCCATACTCGCTCGTGGCCCCGGGTGAGCGCCCGCAACCGGGGCAGGTCGCCTTCGGCCATCTTCGGCTCCAGGATGCCCCGATCGAACAGGTCCACCGGCACGCCGTGCTCGGCCACCGGGCGATTGTGGAAACGGAAGTAAAAGTCAAAAGGAATCTGCACCCAGGTCGCGTTGAACAGAATCAGATCGTCGGGCTCCACCCGCTCCGCCACGAACGCAGCCGCGTCGTCCCACTGCTCCTTCTCAAAATGCGTGTAGTACTCCCGCAGCGAGAGGGTATTGACCGTCAGCACCATCAGGACGACGGCCAGGACGTAGGACCAGTAGCGCAACTGGCGCATGCCGGCGGCCAGCAACAAGTAGAGCGGGAGCGAGGCCCAGATGAGCGTGCGGTCGTAAAAGATGGGCCGACGCAGGCTGACCAGCCACTCCCCCACGAACGGGGTTACGAAGATGACGAGCAAGAGCGCGACGCGCGCCGGACGGCGACGGAAGCGGACCAGTCCCAGCAGCACCAGCGCCGCGTACAGCCCCCATACGACCTCGGGCCAGCGGACCTGGGGCGGTAGAAAACCGCTCAGGAAGGTCTTGACCGTGTCCACGACAGTTTGCCAGGTGGGCGGCTGGATCCAGAACTCGCCGTAGACGCCCAGGCTCTGGACGACGAAGGCCACGAGCCAGGGACTCCACAACAGGAACACACCTACCTGGGCCAGGAGCCAGTTGCGCAAAAACCCCTCCCCCAGCCCCTCCTGACCCCTCCCCGGCCCTCCCCCCCGGGGGGAGGGAGGAGAGCGGGGAGGGGAGGCTCTGTCTCCCCCTTCCCTGGTAGGGAGGGGAGTCGGGGGAGTAGGTCGCCGCCGGATCAGAAGCAGGCCTAGCACAAAGAGATTAGTGGCGACCGGAAAGAAGACCGCCGTGTTGTGACTCAACAGCGTCGCTGCCGTGAAGACGATATAGCCCAGCCAGGCCAGGTCGGTCTCGGTGGCTTGCAGCGGCAGCCAGCGGCGACGGGTGGGGGCGCTGACCCAGTCGGTGGTTCCTCGAAAATCCCGCTCATAGCCCGTTGCATCTGAACGCGCTTCCCGTTCAGCGGCGCGGGCAGCCCGCCAGGCTTGACAAAAGTTCACAAACTGCTGGCCCAGCCCCATCTCAGCCGAACGGGGGTCGGTGAGCAAACGTGCCAGCGCGTACAGCGCCAGCGATGCGTTGAGCGCCAGCAGCGTGTACATGCGCGTCTCCTGGGCAAAACGCACGTGGAAGGGGGAGACGGCCAGGATCAGTGCAGCCAACAGGCCGACTTTGCTATCATTATCGGCCAGGCAGCGACCCAGCAGATATACGACAGGGATAGTCAACGTGCCGCACAGGGCAGAGAGGCCCCGCACAGTAGCCGCATCGTCGCCCAGGATCATCCAGAAGTGAAGCAGCGTGTAGTAGAGCGGCGGGTGCTGGTCAATATTGACCAGCCAGCCGAGCATCTCTCCCACGGGCTGCCAGCCCAGCCAGACACTGAACGATTCGTCAAGCCACAATCCTTTGCTGCCGATCTGGTAGAACCGCAGGAAGCCACCCAGCGCCACGATCGCCAGCAGCAGGAACGGTTGGCGAATGGCGAACTGCAAATGGCGAATTGCGGATTGCAGAATCCCTGTCTGCGACACACTGCTCCCTGACTGATAAGATGAAGGGGCAGGGAGGCTATTCTCGCTCCTCTGCCCTCATTTCACCCGCTACAAGTGGCTATATCGCCAGATCAAACGGCAGGTCGCTGATGTCGCGTAGCCGTTTGCCGTCCACCAGTAAATCGAATATCTCGCTCAACGTCTCGTCGCCAATCGCTTCAACGGATTCACCCAACTCGTAGAGCGCCATATGGTACACACAGTCCAGGTCACCAGTACCCAACGCAACCGACGCTATCCGGCTGGGCAAGGGTTCAGCCGTCACGATGACGATGTGGGGTGTGTTGCCCTTGCGATTGCGGATCAGGTTCAGGCCTTCGGTGCGCGCGTTTTGAGAGCGGTCACTGCGAATCGTCCACTTGCAAGAGATGCTGGCGTGCAGAATTGGCCTGGGGTCTGGGAAGTTGCTCGCACGCAGAGGCGTCAACATGGCTGTATCGCCTTGTAGAATGTCGGCGTCCTGGTTGATTTCCTGGTCCAAAACGGGACTTCGCCCTACTACAATGTCGGGCTTTACCAAATAATCCCCCAAGGTCGCACGCAAACCGGGATGTTGCGCCAAGACCTGTGACAGATCGGTAAGGTGTTCGTATTGATCGAATGCAGGCGCATCTCCAAGAGTGGAGATTATCCACTCACCAGGGCGAAGATGCTTAATCAACCGAAATGCCTTATCGAGATAGTCACGTGTCAGAGACTCAAACAACGCACCCGCCCTTTGCCCTTTCGGTGGGTTGGAGCAGGGCGGGAATCCTATCCGAGTCAAGATGCCTTGGGCTAACTGGATGCTTCTCTTACTGCCCTTATCCGCGATACTGGGCACCCCTGCCCGGTATCCCAGAATGTGCCGACAGATTGTCTCGTGATACTTCTTGCGCAACTGTTCCAGGCTCATTATCAGGCGCTCCTATCCCGATTCTGGTTTGAGAAAGCCGATTACGTATTCTTCATGCATCCGTTTCTCGATCTGGGAACGGATTTCTGTTCGTCGCGCTGGCATCATGCGCTTATCGCGGTCGAGCCTTCGCACCGCGATACTGAGCAACTCAAACCCAACCTGTTTTCCAATCTCTCCCAGGCAAACATCGGTTCGGGTGTCCATCCCGCGCATTGTGGATGATCCAACTACGACAATGGCTGCTTTACCCGGCTTTAGCACGCGGGCCATTTCAGCCAGGCAACGAGTCATTTCTGAGTAGTAACGGTGTAATACTCTGGCTTTTTTCTGGTCAACACGAGCGAGGCTAGCAACTACCTGGGCAGCAGAGTCAGGCAACTCAACGAACTCAACACCGGATACAGCATCGTGGCCGATGTACTCTCGGCGCAGTCGTGAAAGGCTGCTAAGCGAATGTCCAAACCATACCAAGGAGAACTTATGCGCTCGCATGTAGTCAATGGCGTTCGAAGCATAGGGCGGAGAGGTAACAATAAGGTCAACCGTGTGATCACGCAGAGGCAACTTCTGAGCATTGCCACGAAAGATCTCAATCGTCCCACCTCCGCGCGCTAACGTAGCAAGGCTGTCTAGATTCTTGCTCAACCGTTTACGGTATTCCCCCAAGGCTGGATGAGGCGTCTTGTCTCGAACGCGATGGGGGCGCGTGTGCGCCAGGTCACGCGCTATCGAAACCCCGCCTGACTTGGTAATAATGATCGCCGAAAACGCCAGTTCCAGGAACTCGCGGACACCAGGGTCTTGCACACGCTCAATTTCCCGAATCAGGGCCATCAATTCGAGTTGGGTGGAGGGTAAAAACCAGTAGTCTACAAATTTGCGCTCTGCCTCTCCAAAACGAGTGTTCAATTCGCGGCTCAGTTTGGTTCCGTCCTGCTGTAGACTCTCTCTGGCGCGGTGGAGCACCTTGTTTCCCGCTGCGGCGGTCTCTTGCAACGCTAAGGGCGTGACTTTAGCCTTGCACAATCGCAGTGCCATCGGGTCAATATCAAAACAAATGCCCCGGCACCCGGCTAGAAATGCTTCTACAACTGTGGTTCCTGACCCTACCATAGGATCAAGTACAATCTCTCCTGGCTCTGTAAGCCCTTTGATGAATTTCCTGGGTAACTGTGGGGGGAATTTTGCTGGGAAGGCGTGGAAATTGTGGGAAGCATACGCACTACTCAACCCATGAAAATCCAGGTCACTCGACAAAAGACCGCTCAGACGCTCTCGATAACTAACGTCGAGGCGCGGTATAGAAAATCGTCGGATAGCTGGGAGTTCGAGTTGTCGCAGAGACATTCAAGCCCTTTCGTTCCTGGAGTCACGAGCGGTAGAATTATACACGATGGTCGTAATTTATGCTATCCCGCCGATATGAGACAGGCGCAATGCTGCTACCTCACACTCAAACCATCAACGCCAGAAACCGCTCCGTGTCGTATGTGGCAGCCTGCGCGGCTGGCGACCACTTCGGGAAGATAAGATCGAATGGCAGCACTCGCACAAACGACAACCCTTCGACAAGCTCAGGACACCACGCCCACCACCTCGCTTTCTCCACCTCGACCGGACGACCTCAAAATCGGGCACAGCCAACTGCACGGGGCGGCGAGTGTCGGGCCGTTTGCTAATCCGCCGCTTTTGTGCTAAGGTTGAGTGGAACCACAAGATAAAGGATTGAAATCCGTCCTAATCCGTTCTAATCCTACCCATCTGTGTTCTTCGAGAGGTGCAAAAATGACCAAAACCCCAGTGACTTTCGCTGAACGTGTCAACCACCTGGCGCCGGAAGGGGCCTACTATATGCTGGCTCGTGCCCAGGCCATGGAAGCCGAGGGCCGGGAAATCATCCACCTGGAGATTGGGCAGCCAGACGTACCCACCTTCGAAAACGTGGCGCAGGCCGGGATTCAGGCTATCCAGGAAGGCCACACCCGCTACAACCCGCCAGCCGGCATCCCGGCCCTACGCCAGGCCATCGCTGAGGACGCTGGACGGCGCCGGGGGATCGAGGTGCAGCCATCCCAGGTGATCGTCGGACCCGGTGCCAAGTCAGCGCTGTTCTTTCCCACGCTGGCGCTCGTTCGCCCAGGCGACGAGGTGATCTACCCTGACCCTGGATTCCCTACCTACCAAGCCATGATCGGTGTGGCCGGCGGCGTCCCGGTGCCCGTCCCCCTGCACGAAGAGGCGGACTTCGCTTTTGACCTGGCGGCCTTCGACCGGTTGGTGAGCGACTGCACCCGCCTGGTCATCCTGAATTCCCCCAGCAACCCCACCGGCGGAGTGCTCTCGATGTCAATGCTTGAGCACATCGCCGACGCAGCACAACAGCATGACACCTGGGTGATCTCAGATGAAATTAACGCCCGAATCGCGTACGACGGCGTGCCAGTGCCCAGCATCGCCAGCCTGCCTGGCATGGCCGATCGCACAGCGATCTGCGACGGCTTCTCCAAGACGTACGCCATGACCGGCTGGCGGCTCGGCTTCGGGATCATGCCAGAGGCTCTCGCCGAGCGGGTCGCCCTGTTACTGACCCACTCGATTGGCTGCACTGCCACGTTCACCCAGTATGCAGGCCTGGAGGCGCTGACCGGCCCTCAGGATCAGGTCGAGGCGGTTGTGGCCGAGTACCAACGGAGGAGAGATGTGCTGGTAGCCGGTCTGAATGCGATCCCTGGTGTCCAGTGTCGTGTGCCGCAGGGGGCATTCTACGTGTTCCCCAACGTGTCCACGTTTGGCCACACGTCCGACTGGCTGGCCAACTATTTGCTCGAAGAAGCCGGAGTAGCCATGCTGCCTGGAACTGCCTTCGGCGACGGGGGCGAAGGCTATTTGCGGCTATGCTTCGCCAACTCGATGGAGAACATCCAGATCGCACTTAAGCACATCTCTGCCGCGCTCGCCAGGCTCGGCACGGCGTGAAACGTCCACAGATCTCACAGGCGGACGAAGTCCGGCCAGAACGCCGGGGCAAACTGGCTCAGGAGGCGAATCCCGAAAACCAGCCCTGATCCGTTTTAACCCTGCCTACCTGTGTTCCTTAACGAGGTGTCGAAAAGCGAGGCGTATCCCTTGATATCCAGCACCGGCGAGCCGTCCAGCGCATCCAGCCCGACGACCTCCAGCACGTTGCCCTCAATGCGCCGGACCCGGACAGTGGTCACGGCGATGGGATTGGGGCGACGGGGGCTGCGGACGGCGAACACCCCCCGGAGCGGCTGGCCAGGATCGCCCCGAGGGTGCACCTGCAGGTCGTAGCCGACGGACCGGTGGAAATAGTAGAGAACGACGATGTCGCTGCCGGGACCCAGGCCCAACAGGCCGTCGGTCAGCGCCGGGTCGAGCACGATGCGGGCCGGACGGGCGCGCAGTCCGTCGCCAGAGAGCCCCTTGTCTTCCTCATCCCGTTCCACGTAGCCGATGGGATGAAGGATGATGCCGGGATTGGGGCTTTGGGCGTGGTTCATTTTAGCCCTCCAGGATGTCCGCCGCCGTGACCAGGAGAATCTCCCCACCGGTTGACCTGGCCTGCAGGCCCTCGGTGAAGCCTCTCTTGGCGAACAGCACGTACATCACTCGGTTCCACGGTCCGCCGGGCAGCAAACTCACTTTCCCTCTCAACTCATCCAGGATGTTGACGCCAACCAGCCGCTCCGTCCATTTGCATTCGCCAACTACCAGGTCTCGGGTCCGCTCGTTCCAGCCAACCAGGTCTATCTCGCCCTGCGGCGACCACCAGCGACCCAGATGGCTGAGCGAGAAGGGGAGCGCCCCTCGTCGCAACTGTCGGACGATGTACCAGTGTGCGGCTTCCTCAAACGGTTCGGCCACGAACATATCCAGATTGGGCCTCACCTCCTCGTTGACGACGGCGTCCAGCCAGCCCAGTTCCAGACGATCTTTGAAGGGATGGACGAAGCGAAACCAGAAGCGCAGGAAGGGGTCACTGATGCGGTAAATCCCCCGGCGGCTTTTATCCGGCCGCGTCTCGGTGACCGGCACCCTCCGTTCCACAATCCGCAACCCCCGTAGTACGTCCAGGTACTTGCCCACGCTGGCCGGGGGGAGATGGGCAGCCTGGGCAACCTCGTTCCGGCGGGTGCGGCCGTGGGCGATGGCTTGCAGGATGGAGAAATAGTTCCGTGGCTCGCGCAGTTCCTCCATCAGCAACAGTCTGGGCTCGTCGTACAGCAGTGAACGGGGGTGCAGTATCTGGCGGCGCACGTTCTCAAGCACCGAAAGCCGGTCATCGAAAGTCTCCAGGTAAAACGGGCTACCGCCCAGAATCGCCCGGGTCTCAATGACCTGCACCGGGCCGTAGGCGGGCACGAATTGGGAGGCGGCTGTCAGGAAGAGCGGGTCCAGCATCCAACTCCCGGTGCGGCGGCCGTAGAGCGGTGATCGGTAACCCATCACCTCCCGCTCCATCATCCCCACATAAGAACCGCACAAGACCAGGAACACCTGACTATGTCGCAACACGGTGTCCCAGGCCTTCTGCAGGATGGAGGGGATGGCAGGGTCGCCTCTGACCAAGTAGGTGAACTCGTCCAGGACCACGACCGGGCGACCGGGCAACTGAGCCAGACGCTCGAAAGCGTTGTCCCAGGAGGGGAAGATCAACCCCGCCGCCGGAATGGACTGGAAGGCCAGCACCTGCCCGGTAAAGCGGGCCAGTTGGGCCTCTCTGGATGCGGTTGTGGCGATGAAGAAGATGTGCGGCTTATCCTGGCAGAAGACGCGGAGGAGTTCCGTCTTACCCACGCGCCGGCGGCCGTACAGGATGAACAGTTCGGCCTTGCCCGACCGGTAATGGATCTCCAGGTCAGCCAACTCTTCCTCGCGATTGATGAACACGACCTTATCTCCGTAAGTTACTCACAAGCACGTTACTTGCGAGTATTATATCACACGCTGCGATAGAGGCAAGGGGACGTGATCGGCGTCTACTACCTGGGACTAAACACTCAACTGGCGCCTGATCCTGCGCAACAGATAAGTATGGAAGAGAGACAACAGACACAGAGCGAAGGCCGCTCCTTCCCGCCGGCTATGCAAGACAGGAAGGGGCGGCCTTCTTCTGGTTTTGAGATTTGGGGCTTGAGATTTGGGGTTTTCTTATGTTCCTTCTTCCCACGACGACAGGTACTTCTCCTGCTCCGGTGTCAGGACGTCAATCTCCACGCCCATCGCGTGTAATTTGAGCCGGGCGATCTCGCGGTCAATCTCCTCCGGCACGGTGTAGACAATGCGCTCCAGTTCGTTGGCGTGACGCAGGATATACTCAGCGCAGAGGGCCTGGTTAGCAAAGGACATGTCCATCACCGCGCTGGGGTGCCCCTCGGCGGCGGCCAGGTTGACCAGGCGGCCCTCCGCCAGCAGGTGGATGCGCCGCCCGTCGGGCAGAGTGTACTCGTCCACGGAGGGACGGACGCGGCGCGGCGGCCCCGCCGCCATCTCCTCCAGCGCTGGGATGTTGATCTCCACGTTGAAGTGGCCGGAGTTGGCGACGATGGCACCGTCCTTCATCACCTCGAAGTGCTGCCGGTCAACCACGTTCACGTCGCCGGTGGAGGTGATGAAGATGTCCCCCTGCAGCGCGGCCTCCGGCATCGGCATCACCCGGTAGCCGTCCATCACCGCCTCCAGCGCCCGCAACGGGTCCACCTCGGTGACGATGACGTTACCGCCTAACCCTTTGGCGCGCATGGCGATGCCCCGGCTGCACCAACCGTAGCCAGCGACGACGATGGTCTTGCCGGCGATGAGGACGTTGGTGGCGCGGATGACGCCATCCATCGTAGATTGCCCCGTGCCGTAGCGGTTGTCGAAGAAATGCTTGGTCATCGCGTCGTTGACGGCGACGATGGGGTAACGAAGGACGCCGTCGTGAGCCATCGCTCGCAACCGGATGACGCCGGTGGTGGTCTCCTCGGTGCCACCGATGACGTTGCCGATGAGCTCGGTGCGCGCCTTATGGAGCGTGCTCACCAGGTCAGCCCCGTCGTCCATTGTAATTTGGGGGCGGTGGTCTATAGCGGCGTGGATGTGCTTGTAGTAGGTCTCGTTGTCCTCCCCCTTGATGGCGAAGACGGGGATCTCGTAGTAGGAGACCAGTGCCGCTGCCGCGTCGTCCTGGGTTGAGAGGGGATTCGAGGCGGTGAGGACCACCTCAGCCCCGCCGGCCTGGAGGGTGCGGGCCAGGCTGGCCGTCTCGGTGGTGATGTGGAGGCAGGCGGAGAGGCGCACGCCCGCCAGGGGCTTTTCGTTCTGGAAGCGCTCACGGATGAGGCGCAGTACCGGCATCTCCCGCTCGGCCCACTCGATGCGCAGGCGGCCAGCGGGGGCCAGGTCGAGGTCCTTGATGTCGTAATCGGTTGGCATTAGAAATCTCCTTTGGTTTGTTTGGATGCTGGTTGCTGGTTGGTGGTTCTCCTGGCGAAAGCAGGGCCTTCGAGGAAGGGACAATGATGCTCGAAGCCCAACCGCTCGTAGATACGGATGGCCTTCACGTTGCCCCGGCCAACGTTGAGCACGATGTCGCGGATGCCGCGCTGCAATAACCCGGCCACGACAGCACTCGTGGTCGCCGTGCCGTAGCCCCGCCCCCGGTAGTCCGGGTGGGTGAAGACATTGCCTACTGCGGCCACACCATAGGTCGGGCTGACCAGGTGGGTGCCGGCGGCTGCCACCAGTTGGCCGTCCGCGAGGACGCCGTAGAAGACACCATGCTCTATCTGCGCTGGGCTAAAGGCGTCGCCTCCACCGAGAGCGTACAACTCTGCCAGCTGGCCGGTGTGAGCCAGTGTAAGCCGTACGCAGTTGCCCGCCACAGACCGGAAGCGCGCGGGCTGCAGCACCATGCGCCACATTGGGATTGTCTCGTCCCACGCATAGAAGTCGCGGGTCATCGGCAGGTGCTCCGTGCGACAGGTAAAGTAAACCCGCCCAGGACATAGCGCGTCCTCAAGGATGGCCCGCAGGCCATCGGCGTCGCCCATCAGGAACAGAACCGGCGGCTTCAGGCCAGTGTAGTACAGGGCCAGTGCCTCCATCCGCCCATCCCGTTCCGCTCCGGCCCACGCGCTCTGGGTGAACATCCCTGGCTCCAGGTCGCCGATGGCGTAGGCGGCGTAGAGGTAATCAGTCTCCAGGTAGGCCAGGATTTGGGATTTGTCGGTCAGTGTGCTAGTTTTCCACATCGCAAGGAAACGGGTAGTCCCTCTGCTCAGGTGCGGTAGTTGGTGATCAGAGTGCGGTCTTCCTGGTAGCCCCGGCACGTCAGGCAGATCGTGGCCTAGCCAATCAGCAACCTCACGGGTCACAGTTCACCGTCGGTCTCGTGCTTGCCAGAAAAGCCGGACGTACCGGCTCGACTCCACCAGGCCGCCACTTGAATTCGACCAGCTGATTCCGTCAACAGAATCCTCAAATCTGTCTGTTCCCGGCCCATCCACCAAGCGTCGCGTAGAGTGAGTTGAACATCGCCACGGATGAAGGCGTTGCCCTCTTTCCGCAAAGGCGCAGTCCGTGGCGGGTATCCACCTTCAGTCCATCGCAAAGCCCCCCGATCGTTCTGATAAACTTGTTGGATCTCGGTGACATCAACGACGTAACGCGGTTTCCCTCTTCTCATAAACAAACGGAACACGCGAGGCCGTTTAACGGGATCGTCCGTTTCCAAAACGGCCTTGGTTAGCCTCTGCCATACGTCTACATTGATCACAACTGGAACCGGGGGACCGATAATGCCGCGCCATGCACTCCACTCGTTTCGCGTCACTTCGTCAAATGGTTTGAATTCCGTTCCATCAACTGGCTGAACATGTTGATTCATACTCATTCTGTCTTTCCATACTTGTCTAATGATAGTCGGCTCAGTAGGGAGTAGCCAGATTGCTGCAAGTAGACCTGATCATGCTCTCCACAGGCTTGTTGTTTGCAGGTACGTTCAAGAAGTGCTATAGTTAGTGATGAGATCTCGATCGCTTAGATGTCCCTGACAAATGTCTCTCAACGGGCATTCCTGACAATGCGGTTCGCTGTGGTTGAAGCAATAAGTAGTACCAATGTGCATCAACCCATCATCCAATTCCCCCGGGGCGCCACTTCCATCCAGCAGAAGTAGAGCCAGGGGAATACGCTGGATTTCTATCTTGCGGGGTCTTTGGACAACACAAAGATGGTCTGACACAAGGTTGCGATAGGCTTGCCAGAGGACAGGAAGATCTCTCGCGCGCTGGCTTTTTTTCTCCCGGATGTTGGTAACTCGTATGTAATCTGTACCTGCCTGGCCTTCTCCTGGCTGGATAACTTTCCAGTCAATGTACTCTTCCAGGGTAGCCCACTCCAAGAAGAAACCAGTGCGCCAGAGAACCCGCCCAGCGTTGCTGTCGAAAGGGGCTTCAAAGCTGAAGGGTCCCCAACCAGGAGTTTGAGGTTTTTGCAAAATTGGGAAAGTGTGAACCAGCCATTTAGCGTAAAGGTGGGCTGCTTTGTCCCCAATGGCTTTGCCCAATCCATAGCGTGGATGGTCTTTTAAACGCTTAGACATTACTTCTGCCGAGGAGTACCCCCGTAAATAACCCAGAAGCACCGAAGGCCGCTGCTCTTCCGTGGACTCGCGGTCTAGCACGAGCGGTACGGCTAGAGGGACTCCCCAGCGGAAAACAGCGTAGCTCAATGTCTGGCGAGCATTGTCCATAAAGAGGTTGTAGCGGCTAGCCTTGTTTTGGGTGTCCTGTGCCCACTGTTCTGCACGTAACTCTTTGACCGCTGCGTGAACAGAATCTATTTGATCAATGGCAATCCCTAGCTCTCCGAAGAACTCCTCTGGCTCATGGAGAAAGCGGACTTCTTGATAGTATAAGGCATTGGTCACACGGGCTAGCAGAAGTCCTACCCCTTCTGTGTCTGGTCCCTGGTCTATAACAGCATTGACAAGTAGGTAGCGTGCAAGAAGTTCTCGACGAGTCCGAGAACCATCTCGACGGTCCCAGGTGCCCGGCTTTTCCAACCAATCTCGGAAAATCTCCACTTCCCCTAGCATGGGGCGGAAGGAGATCTGACAGCCTATTTGTGCTACGGTGCGTAGGATCTCAAGAGAGTGCTCCATTTCCTTCTTTCCTTTCCGCCTCACAAGGAACTACAGCCAATAGTATCCGGTAGAAGTGTGTATCTCACACCTCCGTTTTCCTTGCTTTTATCCCGGCTGATGATAGCGAACGAAAAGGGTTCCCCGGCAATCATTGCCTTGAAGCCATCAGGTGTCGCTGGTAAGCGGAGCGGTTTTCCTAGGTCAAAGCATTCCACTTCCTGTGTGGGAAAGTCTGGCCAGTCGAAAGTCCAATTCGATACCTCTGCGATCCATCCAAACAATTCCTTGAATCGCTTCCATCTTCTCTTGTTGGTAGGATTGCTGATTCTACACTGAGACGTGCGCCCAAATCCGATCTCTATCATCTTATCGCCAAGATGGGCTCCCCATTCTAACAGACGTCTGGGTGGGGTGTGGCACAGAATAGAGCAGAGTGGATAAATGGGTGATTCGCGGTTCACCTGCTTGTTTCCAAGCCAATCTAACCAGTCAATGGCATTGCTTTGGTAAACCGCAGCATTTTTTAGGGAGGAATCAGAGTGGAGCAGAAGCGGCAGAAAATCTCTAGGTATGCGATATCCCTCCAGGTCTCCCCAAGCATTGTAGCAACACAGCAAGAAGTGTATCGTGGCGAAGGGGTACTTCCTGTCGAAATGCTCCTCGCAGTTGAAACCTCGTATCAAGTTGGGGTTCACAGACTGGGCATCTGGGTCGGTATGCCCGGGAATTGGTATAGCGCGACTGAACTGTAACATATGGTGACCTATACTGCGAATGTTGCGCCGATGGATGTCGTGATCTATGAAAATGCAGCTACCGCTGAGAAAGTCTCTGTGGCTTGAAAGTACCCAAACTTTCTCTGTGTCATAGAAGCCCACAATTTTCCAGTCTAACAACCATGTTAGCAATGCACCTGATAGGATACCATCTAGGTCGGAACTGATTATCATTTTGTGCCCGTGCTCTCTTAGCCAGGGCGCTTTCTTGGTTAGTGCTTCGTAGTCCATCTGCATCCCTTCTTGCCGCTTTGCAGTGTATTCTGCGCCGGGTTTACGATCTCCGAGTCCGACGAATGTCAATTGTCGGGCCTTTGCTTGCTGTTGGTGGAGATGCTCCAAGAATTGCCTGTCCTGCACAGGCAGTTTGTCGAAGCGTGTTATCAATTGGTCACGCAGATGTAATGCCTCCTGCAACCGCTGGTGGGCCACCGCCAGGTACTTCTCCTGAATCTCGTAGCCCACGTACCGGCGTCCAAGCGCCTCGGCAACCTTCGCAGTTGTCCCAATTCCGAGGAAAGGATCGAGTACCAGGTCGCCGGCATAAGAATACAGCAGAATCAACCGGTATGGGATCTCCTCTGGAAATGGACAGGGATGCGGCAGGTAGTTCGGCGGGACAGGGGCAATGTGCCACACGTTGTTTGCAATCTCGCGGGTGAAGATAGCGTCAATGTTGATCTGGTTGGCTTCTTTCTCAACCTGGCTTCGGCTTTTATAGATTCTTGGCCCGGGCTTGCGAAAGACTAGGATAGACTCGGACATGATGTTGGGGTGATAATAGCCTGGATACGGGTGTTGGATGGTGACGCCGGCCCGCCTCACGCCTCCTGTGACTTTATGCCACACAATCTCTTGGTGATACTCGTAGCCGATTTTCTCCATCAGCACGACCAGGTGTTGCGGCACGGGATACTGACGTCCGTTGAGGAGCACTGTCCCAATAACAACAGCGCAGAAGCCGCCGGGTTTTTGCGTCCGAAAGATCTCTGTGAAGCAGACCTTGAGCCAATCGAGGTATTCTTCATAAGGCTCTCCTCTGCGCGTCCTGTACCACGCTTCGGAATCTGCAACGTGCTGTTCGTAGTCAATGGCGTTCCAGTACGGCGGACTGGTCACTACCAGGTCTACCGACTCGTCAGCGACCTCATCCATCTTTTCGCACGACTTAGCGAAGAGTTTGTTCATTCGGGCTCCCCGAGATTCTTACCACAGTTGGCACAAATGCAGGCTGAGCCAGTACAAGGGTAACACGGCTGAGCGGCACCAAAGATACTCTCTTCCAAGCGAGCAAAAGGATTAATCGGCGGGATGTAAGTGTGGCAAACGGAGCAATAGCCTTCCTCGGCAGTCATCAGCACCCGGTCCAAGACATATCCCAAAGGACGGGGAACGCTAGGAAGCAGAGCCATCCCGCCATGGCTGAAAGGACGTTGAGGAATCTCGGCAGGATCAAAAGTATACAGCGGCCATATGTCCCACGCCTGGGCCGGTGGACAGTAGGCTATCGCCAGGCCCACCACCGGTTTATCGCCAGAGAACGGTCTATCGCCAGGAAATTTAGGGGGCATAGGTTCGTCGAACTGGTAGACGGCCCATACGACGGGTACAGGAGTGCCAACAGGGCTGGCAGTTTCCAACGCCCCGTAGTCAAGCATGCGTCCAGTTCTACGGAGACGAATGTTGAAAGGCCGCGTCCTAACGAGACGGCACGCCTCTTCAGCCCACTCGCGCACCTGGACAGAATCCCAAGAGACTTGTTCGCGGACTGACGGAACAGATCTGACAGCGGAGAGTTGATGAGTACGTATCATGTGACTTTCCTCCAATGACTTTATTCTCCTGCGGCGACACTACCTCCAGCATCCAGCAACCAGCATCTAGCATCCAGTTTCCAATAGCGCACCCAACGCCCCCTCGTCCTCAAAGTGCTCCCGGTAGCGGGCGACGAATTCGGCCAGGGTGTAGTGGTGGCTCTGGGGGCCGGGCTGTTCCAGCGTGTAGGTAGCGGCCAGCGCTCCAATTCCCCCCGCCAGGCCCCAGGGAAGGCCCAGGGCCAGCCCCTTGATCAATCCCGCCCGGAAAGCATCCCCCACACCGGTAGGGTCGTCGGTTCGCCGGGGAGGCACCGGGGAGATGGCGTGGAGGGTGTCCCTTGCCCAGATATGCGCTCCCTCCGCGCCTAATGTGACGACGCAGGCGCGGGCCGGGGCGAACCGGACAGCCTCGGCGCTCAACCCCGTCTTCTCCCGCAACATCTCAAACTCGTACTCGTTGACCACGAGCAGGTCGCATCCCTCCAGACCAGCCCGCAAATCTTCGCCGGATAGGCGGATGATCTGCTGGCTAGGGTCATACAGGTAGGGGATGCCCAGTTCCCGGCACTCGACGGCGTACTTCACCATCGCCTGGGGGTCGTTGGGGGAGATAGTCGCCAGGTCAATCTGCTCAACTTCCAAATCGTGGAAGGAGAGGTCGCGGGCGCGGGCCATCGCACCGGTATAGAAACTGGCGATCTGGTTGCCATCCTGGTCGGTGTTGACGAAGAAGGAGGCGGTGAACAAATCGGATTCATCGCGAGTAAGAGAGGTATCCACCCCGTGCTGCTCCAGCCAGGCGCGGTACTCGCCAAAATCCTGCCCCACGGTGCCCATCAGCCGGGGCTGCTCCCCCAGCAGCGCCAGGTTGTAGGCGATATTGGCCGCACATCCTCCTCGCTGCCGCCGCATCTCATCTACCAGGAAACTCAGAGAGATGTGGTGTAACTGCTCGGGCAGGATGTGCTCGGCGAAACGACCTGGAAAGGTCATCAGATAGTCGTAGGCAATGGATCCTGTAACAATAATGTTCATAATGCCCTCCGGACGACACGACTCATCGGCAGAAGCCGGTCACGAACGATGACTTTTAACGCCCACAGCCCGTCCCACGGGCGGATCTTCTTCCCCTCGGCGATGGTGCGCGGGCAGTAGGAGATAGGTACCTCGACGATCTCATGTCCGACCCGCAGAATTTTGCCGGTCAACTCGAAGTCCAGGTCGAACCCCGCCCCGGTCAGGTTAAGGGACTTCAGGACGTCCACCCGCACCATTTTGGCTGCCGTCGCCACGTCGGTGAGACGTGCGCCGTAGAGGAGGTTGGTCAACCCGGTGAGGAGGCGCACCCCCAGGTAGTTGGCCACGTACTTGTAGACCGCCCGCCCGCCCAGGGTGCGGGAGCCGTAGATGGCGGCGGGATGCTCGTTGGCGACCCGCTCGAGGAAGAGAGGATACTCGGCTGGGTCGTACTCCAGGTCGGCGTCCTGGATGATGGCGTAGTCGCCGGTACAATGGGCGATACCGGTGCGCACTGAGGTGCCTTTCCCCAGATTGCGCGGCTGGAAGATAACCTGCACGTCCGGCAGATTCAGCCTTTGTAGTAGTTCCCGCGTTCCGTCGGTGGAGAAGTTGTCCACGATGATGCTCTCTCTCTCCCACTCCGGCCCCAGGTCTACTGACCGAACGCGCTCCAGGACGGTCAGGACGGTGTCTCGTTCGTTGTAACAGCAGATGATGATGGATAGTTTCATGTGAATTGCGAATGGCGAATGGCGAATTACGAATGGATTTGGAAAAAGTCGGCAAATGTTTCCAGTATGTAGGCGATGCGAGCGTCGTCCAGGCCGGGGTAGACGCCGACGAAGAAGGTGGAGCGCAGGACGAGGTCGGAGTTCGGCAGATCTCCCACGGTACGGTGCTCAATGTGGCGATAGCCGGGCTGCTGGACGATGTTACCGGCGAACAGGAGCCGCGTCTCGACGTTGCGTCCTTCCAGGAAGGTGGTCAGGTCGTGGCGGGTGAAGGGCGCACCGGGCCGCACGGTGATGGGGAAGGCGAACCAGGAAGGATCGGCCCGCCCACTCCAGGCCGGCAGGATCAGGAACTCCTCGTAGGACCTCAGCCCCTCGTAGAGGCGGGCGAAATTGCGTTTGCGGGCAGCGATGAAATCCGGCAGTTTGTCCAACTGTGCCAGCCCGATGGCGGCCTGCACGTCGGTCATCTTGAGGTTGTAGCCAATCTCGACGTAGAGGTAGCGATGATCGTAGGGCTCGTCCAGGCCGGGGATCTGCCACTCGAAGCGGCGACCGCAGGCCCCTTCGGGGGGACTGTCGTGGCGGCACCAGCAGTCGCGGCCCCAGTCCCGCACACTGCTGGCGATGCGGGCCAGGTATGGGCCGTCGGTGAGCACCGCGCCGCCCTCGCCGGTGGTGACGTGGTGAGCGGGGTAGAAACTGAGCGTCGCCAGGTCCCCGAAGGAGCCAACCATCCGCCCGTCATAGGTGGTCCCCAACGCGTCGCAGGCATCCTCAATGACGTAGAGGTCGTGGATGCCGGCGAACTCCATCACCGGCTCCATCTCGACCGGGTTGCCCAGCGTGTGGGCGAAGAAGAGGGCACGGGTGCGGTCGGATAGGGCTGGCTCCAGTTGCTCTGGGTCCAGATTGTATGTCCCCACCTGGCAGTCCACGAACACTGGCACCAGGCTGTTTTGGACGATAGGGGCGACAGTGGTGGGGAAGCCCACTGCAGGGGTGATGACCTCGTCGCCGGCCTGCAACGGGCGCTCCAACCGGTGCGAGCAAAGCGTGGTGAGCGCCACCAGATTAGCCGAGGAGCCGGAGTTGACCGCCAGCCCGTGGTGCACGCCGATGTACTCCGCCAGCCGCTGCTCGAACGCTTCGGCGCACGGGCCGGCGGTGAGCCAGAAGTCGAGGCAGGCGTCCACGGCGGCTATCAGTTCCCGCTCGTCGTAGACCCGGCCGGCGTAGTTGACCCGCGTCTCGCCGGGGATGAAGGGGTGGGGAGCGTGAGCCGCGCGGTAATATTCGGCGACGAGCGTGTGGATTTGTTCCCGTAGTTGGTCGCGTTTGTCCATTGGTATGTGAGTAGGTGAGTAAATGAGTAGATGAGTAGGGAGTAAGCGTGATGCTTAGACATCGCCGGGAACCCCCTGCGCCCACGCTATTGCGTGCTTTAATCCTTCCTTCAGTCTTATCTGCGCCCGCCAGCCAGTCAGCCGGGCCGTGCGTTCGGCGTCGGCCGCCAGGCGCATCACCTCGCCAGGGCGGTAGGGGAGGGCTCCCGCCAGGATGCGCCCCTGTGCTCCCGTCATCACCCACACGCGCTCCACCACCTGGCGGACAGTGTGGGCCTGCCCCGTCCCCAGGTCCAGGCTTTGCCCCTCGATCCCCGGTGCGGTCGCTGCGGCCAACATTCCCTCCACCACGTCCCCTACATAGATGAAATCTCGCCTCTGTTCCCCGGGCGTCATCGAGAAGTCCTCGCCCGCCAGCGCTGCGCGGATGGCAGAGGGAATGAGCGTGCGCGCGGGCTGCTCCGGCCCGTAGACCTGGAAGGGGCGCACGGTGACGACGGGCAAGCCGTGCACCCGCCAGTACATCCGCCCGAAGGCCCAGGCGGCCACCTTTGAGGCGGCGTAGGCATTGAAAGGGTCTAACCCCTCAACCGCTAACTGCTGACTGCTAGCCGCTGACTGCTGACTTGCCCCGTACTCGTAGCAGGTACCGGCGAGCACCACCCGCTGCACATCCCGCCCCCGCAGCGGTTCCAGCAGGTGCACCGTACCACCGGCGTTCACCGCCAGCGCCACCGCCGGGTCCACGCCGGGGTCGGTCACGCCGACGGCGGCCAGGTGGAACACCATGTCGGGAGCAGCACCTTCTACCACCCGCCGGACACGCTCCGCGTCCTGCACGTCCAGGGAGACGTGCTCGACCTGGGGTGGCAGGTCGGCGACCCGCTCCGGCGGCTCTCCGGGGTAGACCCCGGCCCAAACCTCCACTCCGGCCTCGATCAGCCGCCGGGTCAGGTGGCGTCCGATGAAGCCGGCCGCGCCGGTGATGAGTACGCGCTTCCCCGCCCAAGCCACCAATCTACCAACTACCAACCTACTGGTTCAGAAACTCCCGATACCATCCCAGCGTTCCCCGCAGCCCCTCCTCGAGTGAGTAGCGGGGATTCCAGCCCAACACGCGGTGGGCCTTGCTGCTATCCAGGTACTGAGCCTGAATCTCGTTGGGTGCATCGGCCAGCACCACCGGCTCCAACTCCGGGTGGCCGGACACCGCGATGATGGCTTGCACGATCTCCAGGACGGATTTGGGATCGTCCATCCCAAAGTTAAACGCCTCGCCTCTCACCGCCGGCTCGCCCAGACGCCCAGCCAACATCAGATAGGCATTCACCGCATCCTGGACGTAAAGATAGTCGCGCACCATAGTTCCATCGGAGCGGACGATAGGACGCTCGCCTCGGATGACGCTGCGTATCGTGCCTGGGAAGAGGCGGCTCCAGTTGAGGTCCCCGCCGCCGTAGAGATTGGCGCAGCGGGTGACGGCGACTGGCAGGTCGTAGGTGGCGGCGTAGGCGCGGGCGATGAGGTCGGCGCAGGCTTTGGACACATCGTAGGGATAGCAGCCCAGCAAGGGAGCATCCTCGGTATAGGGCAGTTCCTCGTGCACGCCGTAGGCCTTGTCCGAGGAGGCGACCGCCACGCGGGTCACTTTGGGCGAACGCCGGGCGGCCTCCAGCATCGTCCACGTGCCCTTGACGTTGGCCTCGAAGGTGGAGAGGGGAGCGCGGTTGGCGATGGGGACGATGGTCTGGGCCGCCAGGTGAAAGACGGTGTCAATCTCGTACTCGTTGAGCGCCCGCTCGACCAGCGCGTAGTCGGTCACACCGCCGTGCACGATGGCGATGCGGTCCTGATACCCGGACCTGCACAGTTGAGAGAAGGGCACCTCGTCGCGGATAAGGCCGACGACGGAGGCTCCCGCCTCGACCAGTGCGATGGTCAGCCAGGAGCCCAGAAGGCCGGCGCAGCCGGTGACGAAGACAGGGCGGTCAAGCCAGAAGGAGTCTGGTTGCTTGTTCATCATCTTGCTTTCAAGTTATGCTGCCAGAGCCACGAAGAACCCCCACTCCAAAAAGAGAGAGTTGTTCTCTTACGCTGCTCACTTTGGTAGTCACTACCATATCTTCCAGGGTGCACTTTCGCGCCAAAGGGCGTTCATCTCCTGCGTATCCTTGAACGTGTCCATCGCCTGCCAGAAGCCGGTGTGTTCGTAGATAGCCAATTGACCTTCGGCGGCCAGTCGTTGCAGAGGCTCTCTTTCCAATATCACGTCGTCATCTTCCCCAAAATAATCGAAGACCTCCCGCTCGAAGACGAAGAAGCCGCCGTTGATGAGCGCGTCTACCAGAGGTTTCTCCTCAAAGCCGGTGACCAGTCCCTGGTCATCGGTCCGCAGCACGCCGAAGCGGGAGAAGGAGTGCACGCCAGTCAGAGTGGCGATGCGGCCCATGCGGCGGTGGAAGGCCAGTAGCGCCGCCAAGTCAATATCGGCCACACCGTCGCCGTAGGTGACGAAGAAAGTATCGCTTTCGATGTAGCGGGCCACTTTGCGGATGCGAGCCCCGGTCTGCGTGTACATGCCGGTGTCGGCGAAGGTGATGCGCCAGCCCCCCTCAGGATGGGCATCGTGGTACTCGATGGTCGGCGCAGCGCCCAGCGTGAGCGTGAAGTCGCGGGTCAGTGGGCCGTACTCCAGGAAGTACCGCTTGATGTCCTCCCCCCGGTATCCCAGCGCCAGGACGAAGCAGTTGAAGCCTTGAGCGGCGTAGATTTTCATCACGTGCCAGAGGATGGGTCGGTCGCCCACCTCGACCAGCATCTTAGGCCGCTCGTCTCCCATGCGGATGCCCATTCCGCCGCAGAGGATGACGATAGGGAGAGATTCTGCTTCAGACATTGCGATTCATCATGTTCGTGCTACAGCTCTTCTCAGGCTCACCTCGAACGGCGGGTAGGCGATGCCGTTTTCGGTGATGATGCCGGTGACGTAGCGATGCGGTGTCACGTCGAAGGCCGGGTTCGCCACGCGCACTCCCTCTGGCGCGATGGGCCGACCCTGGTAGGTGACTCCAGTTACCTCCTCAGCCGGCCGTTCCTCGATCGGGATGTCATCTCCAGTAAGCAGCGAGAGGTCAATCGTGGAGGTAGGCACACACGCATAGAAGGGAATGCCATTGGCCTGCGCCACGACCGCCAGTTTGTAGGTACCGATCTTATTGGCCACGTCCCCATTGATCGCCACCCGGTCGGCCCCCACCAACACGATGTCCACCTGCCCGGTGCGCATGAAATGACCGGCGGCGTTGTCGGCGATGAGGGTGAAAGGGATGCCCAGTTGCTGCAATTCCCAGGCGGTGAGCCGGGCTCCCTGGAGGCGCGGCCGCGTCTCGTCCACCAGCACGTGAACCCGTCTGCCCTGCTCGTGCGCGGTGCGGATGACGCCCAAGGCAGTGCCGTAGCCCACCGTCGCCAGCGCGCCCGTGTTACAGTGATGCAAGATCCTGTCGCCATCTCGAATAAGTGCCGCACCGTGCTCTCCCAGCCACCTATTGACCTCGACGGCCTCGTTGGCCAACACCTGAGCCTCGGCCAGCAGCGCGCCGGAGATAGCGGAGGGATCGGGCTCGGCCTCGGCCCGTCGTAGCAGGCGTGCCACAGCCCAGGACAGGTTGACCGCTGTGGGGCGGGCGGTGCGGAGGATTTCAGCCGCCGCGCGCAGGTCGGCCAGCAGCCTGTCCCGATCCTGTGCCTGGCTCTTTCGTGCGGCCAGCGCCATCCCAAAGGCGGCCGCCGCACCGATCGCCGGTGCACCCCGGATCACCATCGTGCGGATGGCCTGGGCTACCTCGCGGTAGTCTTCGTACTCGACCAGGCGGAACTCGGTCGGCAGGAGTCTCTGGTCAATCATCCGCACTTTGCCGTCGTGCCACTCAACACTGCGCACCGTAACCTCGGTTCCTCCGTATCACAACACTGGTGCACTATGGTAACACGAGCGAACCGCTTTGTCAAACGCCCTCTGTGGATGCATGCTGCCGTGAACCCCGGTGCCAACGACAATGCGGCCGCACCCCCAATCGGCACTGCCGCATTATGTGAACCTCGAAGTCACTTCTATGTCGTTCAGGCTACATCGTGGTAGCGCCCCCCAGTGTTTCGGAAGTCTCGACCGCAACTTCCACCTCCGCTTCATCCTTCTCTTCCGCCGGAGCAGCCACGGAGGGTCTCAAAGATATGCCCTCGAAACTCTCGATAGGCCCATCGGAATAGGAATTGTCGCCCCGGTACCCGGTGCCGGCCGGTACCAGTTTGCCGATGATGACGTTCTCCTTCAGCCCCAGAAGCGGATCCTCCTTACCCTCAATCGCTGCGCCGGACAGCACCCTGATGGTGTGCTGGAAGGAGGCAGCGGAGAGGAAACTCTCGGTGCTCAGGGCTGCTTTGGTGATACCCAACAGCATGGGCCAGCCCTTGGCGGGTTGTCCACCTGCTTCGATCGCCTCACGGTTGACGTCCTCCAACATCAGCCGGTCCACCATTTCGCCTGGCAGAAGGTTTGTATCGCCCGAATCAGTGACTTGCACTTTGCTCAGCATCTTGCGGAAGATGACCTCGAAGTGCTTATCACAGATGTTTACACCCTGCGAGCGGTAAACCTGCTGCACCTCCGAAAGCATATAGCGCTCCGTGGCCTCGCGGCCCAGGACGCGGAGGATATCGTGGGGATTCAAGACGCCCTCGATCAGTTGCGTGCCAGGCTCAATGCGCTGCCCCTCTTCGACCAGCAACCGGCTGGTCGTGGGAACCTCGTACTCTCGTTCATCACGCCACTCGTGCACGATGATGATGTGCCGATCCTCGCGGAGCACTCGACCGCCCTTCTCCGCCACGATATGCTTTTCATCGTGCCAAGAGGCAATCGGATCGCCGGCCTTAACCTCATCATCGTTCTCGATCAAGATCTTCCAGCCCCGTTTGACCTCGTATTCAAACCGCTTGATCTGGCTATCCGCAACGATAACGCTGCGCTGGCCGTCGGACCGGACGAGGTGTACGCCGCCACCGATTTCGGATATAGAGGCCTCGCCTTTAGGCTTCTTACGCGCCTCGAACAGTTCCTCCACACGCGGTAGGCCGACGGTGATATCACCGCCCGCCGCCACGCCGCCAGTGTGGAACGTCCGCAGTGTCAGCTGAGTGCCCGGCTCGCCGATGGATTGCGCAGCCATGATGCCAACCGCAGTGCCGATGGCTACCATCTTGCCCCGACCCAAATCACGCCCATAGCACAGTGCACAAATGCCCTGGCGGAGTTGACAAGTCATCGGAGAGCGCAGCAACACGGCCTCAACCCCGGCCTCCTCAACTGCGGCTGCGATGTTCTCGTCAATCCCCTCGTTACGCTCGACAAGCACCTCGCCAGTCTGGGGGTGAACCACAGGTGCGGCCGCTATCCGCCCAACCAGCCGCTCGAACATAGTTTGTCCCCCCACATCATCCGTGGCACGGACCCAGGTCCCGCCCCTGGTGCCGCAGTCATGGGCGTTAATGATGACATCCTGCGCCACGTCCACCAGACGGCGCGTCAGGTATCCTGCGTCGGCGGTGCGCAGGGCCGTGTCAGCAAGGCCCTTGCGCGAGCCATGAGTGCTGATGAAATACTCCAGCGCCGAGAGACCCTCGCGCAGGTTGCTGCGGATAGGCAGTGGGATGATACGCCCAGACGGGTCGGCCATGAGGCCGCGCATACCGGCCAACTGGGCAATAGGGCCAAACCCTCCCTTGGACGCCCCCGATTGGGCCATAATGGCCACCGAACCGGTTGGATTGAGCGCCGCTGATACCGCTTCTGAGACCTGCTCGCGTGCCCGTGACCACAATTCAATGGTGCGGGTATACTGCTCTTCCTCAGTCAACAAGCCACGACGATACTGCCGATCCACTTCGGCTACGACCCTCTCCGTCTCCCTGATGATGGTCGCCTTGGCGGGCGGGATAACCAGATCGGAGATCGCAATGGTCACACCGGAACGGGTGGCATACTCAAATCCGATATTCTTGATACGGTCCACCACTCCCGTCGTCACCTCGCCGCCTAACCGGCGATAGCATACCCCGACCAGTTCCTGAAGCGTGCTCTTGTTCATCGGCCGGTTAATGAAGCGTAGTTCATCGGGCAGGATGCGGTTAAAAATGCAGCGCCCCACGGTGGTTTCGACAGGCTTTGATGGAGGGGACCTATGGTCGTATACCTGCGCCACAATGATGGGGGTGTGCAGGTCAACGTCTCCGAGCGAATAAGCCAACTCCACCTCGTCTGTGTCAACGAATGGCTTGCGCTTATCCTCGGCCCGGCTCGAATCCTCCATCGTCAAATAGTAGACCCCCAGGCACATATCCTTGGTCGGGCCGACGACAGGTTGGCCGTCGGCGGGCTTGAGCAGGTTGTGGGAGGCCAGCATCAGTTTGCGAGCCTCTTCGACGGCCCTTCGCGAGAGCGGCATGTGGACGGCCATCTGGTCGCCGTCGAAGTCCGCGTTAAAAGCAGCGCAGGCCAGGGGGTGGATATGGATCGCTTTGCCCTCGACCAACACCGGCTCGAAAGCCTGGATGCCCAGGCGGTGCAGGGTAGGCGCGCGGTTGAGTAGCACCGGGCGATCCCTGATCACCTCCTCCAGCACTTCCCACACCTCAGGTCGCTCACGCTCAATGATGCGCTTGGCGGACTTGACGTTACTGGCGTAGTTGTATTCGACCAGTTTACTGATAACGAAGGGACGGTAAAGTTCCAGTGCCATTGTCTTGGGCAGGCCGCACTGGTACAGTTTCAATTTGGGGCCGATGACAATGACCGAACGGCCGGAGTAATCCACGCGCTTACCGAGCAGGTTGCGACGGAAGCGGCCTTTCTTGCCCTTCAACATATCGCTCAGCGACTTCAGTTCGCGACGACCGCGACGGGAGAGCGCTTTGCCGCGCTGACTGTTGTCAATCAGGCTGTCCACCGCCTCCTGGAGCATGCGCTTCTCGTTGCGCACGATCACGTCGGGCGCACCCAGTTCCAGCAAACGCTTGAGGCGGTTGTTGCGGTTGATGACCCGGCGGTAAAGGTCGTTCAGGTCGGAGGTAGCGAAGCGCCCGCCATCAAGTTGCACCATCGGGCGCATGTCGGGCGGGATGACCGGCAGGACGGTCAGGATCATCCACTCAGGCCGGTTGCCGCTCTTGCGCAGCGCCTCGACGACGCACAAGCGCTTGGTGGCCTTCTTGCGCCGCTGCTTCGACGTGCCATGGCGTACTTCGTGCCACAGTTCCTTGGCCAACTTGTCCAGGTCCAGGCCACACAGAATCTCGTGGAACGCTTCGGCACCCATGCCGGCCTTGAAGACCTGGCCCCATTTGCTCTTTAGTTCCCGTAGACGAGGCTCATTGAGGAACTGGAGTTCGGCCAGTCCCAGCAGCTCCTCCCGATTGGCTCTGAACCTGGTACGCAGTGCGGCGACGTCTATGACCAACTGCTCTTTAATGCGTATGATCTCGCTCGCCGTCGCCTCACGCCAATGTTCGAGGTCCACTTCCAGGGGAGCTGCCATCTCCTCCTGCCGTGCCCGCAACTCGGCCTCCAGTTGGCTGAGATAACCCTGGACGATTTGATTGAGCAGTGTCAGGTGCTCGCGTCCTATCATGACACCCTTTTCGGCGACGATGGCACCGGTAGGCTTGAAGACAAGAGGGGCTCGGCGAGTCTTACCCTGGCGATCCTCGATCTTCTTCTGCAGCGCCTGGGCTTCCTTGATCACCTGTTCAGTAGCGACGGCGAGTTCCTCATCGAGTCGGGCTTGGATCTCCCGCAACTGCTCCTGGATCCGGGCCTCTTCCTGGGCAACTTGCTGCTCCAGCGCCGTGGTGCCCTCCTGGGCCACGGCCTCCAGTTGTTCCCGCTCCTCCTTGAATTCCACATCCAGTCGCTTGAGGGCCTTCTGGCGTGCCTCCTCGTCCACATTGGTGATGACGTGCTGGGCGAAGTAGAGTACACGGTCCATGTTGCGCTTGGAGATGCCGAGCAGGATGCCGAGGTAACTGGGGACGCGGCGGGTATACCAGATGTGGGCGACCGGAGCGGCCAGTTCGATGTGGCCCATGCGTTCGCGCCGCACCGACGAGCGGGTCACTTCAACGCCACATTTATCACAGATGATGCCCTTGTAGCGAATGTTTTTGTACTTGCCGCAGTAGCACTGCCAATCCTTGGTGGGACCGAAGATGGCCTCACAGAAGAGGCCGTCTTTTTCGGGGCGCAGGCGACGGTAGTTGATGGTTTCAGGTTTGGTGACCTCGCCGTAGGACCATGAGCGGATCTGCTCGGGTGACGCCAGGCTGATGCGCAATGCGCGAAACTCTCGCGCTTCTAGCACTTGTTCTTCTCGCTCGTTCATTGTTCTCACCTGCTAGGGAACTCTCACAAAACATGCAAGAAAGAAGCGCCTGAGGCTCCCTTGCTCAGCGCTTCATCGAGGAGAACTTCATCCATCATTAGTGGCCATATTATAACGGCTTCCGCCGTTTTGTCAAGCAAGTAGGAAACCGGTCCACAGCCCGATTTCTTGACAGGGAATCGAATTCGTGGTATAATATCTTTGTTAGTTAGCTAAACTACCAAAGCGGGTAAGAAGTAGTGTACGCTGGATATGCATTGAGGATGTCTTGCAAAAAGCAACAGCGCAGCAACTAAAAGAGCACAATCAACAACTGGTGCTCAAGGCCATCTATACTGACCAGGCCAACAGCCGGGCGGCGATTGCGGAAAAAACCGGCCTGACTCGCCCCACCGTCTCGCAAATCGTCGGCGAGTTGCTGGAAGCCGGGCTTGTGCAAGAAGAGGGCCCGGGAGAGAGCCGGGGAGGAAAACCTCCCACCATCTTGAGCTTTATTGACGACGCTTACCAGATCATCGGCTTGCACCTGGAGGGATGTAGGACATTCGGCGCCGTGACCGATCTGCGGGGGCGAATCCTGACTCGCACAGCCCGGCCTACCGATCGCACAGACGTGGAGAGTGTGCTGACAAGTCTGGACCTCATATTGGACGACCTGCGCGCTCAAGCCACGCGACCACTGCTGGGCATTGGCGTCAGTGTGCCAGGGTTGGTAGATCACCGCAATGGCGTGGTTCGTTACACGGCCTATCTGAACTGGCAGAATGTGCCGCTGGGTGAGCGACTGGCCACACACTGCGATGACATCCCCATTTACCTGGACAACGACACCAACCTGGCTGCCCTGGGCGAACGGGTCTTTGGCGCTGGGGATGGGATAGACAACATGGTCATCGTGATGGTGGGCACTGCCGGCATTGGCGCCGGGATCGTCGTGAACGGCGAGATTTATCATGGCGCGGGGGGCGGAGCCGGCGAGATCGGGCACATGCCAGTAGCCGACAGCGACGTGTCCTGCGTGTGTGGTCGCCGGGGTTGCCTGGAAGCAGTGGCCAGCGGTTGGGCGTTGGTCCGACAGGCGCGGGAGGCAGCGGCCGCACACCCCGACTCGGCACTGAACGCGCTGGCCCCTGACGACATAACCCTCGAAGACGTGCGGCAGGCAGTGGAGGCCGGCGATCCGACAGCGGTAGCCCTGGCCCAGAAAGTGGGTCACTACCTGGGACTGGCAGTGGCCATCATCGCCAGCACCGTGAACCCGCAGCGGGTCGTCATCGGGGGCAGTGTGTCGGAGTTGGGAGATGCATTGTTTGACAGCCTCCGGCGCACCGTCGGCGAGCACACGTTGACGATTCTGGCGCAAGAGATAGAGATTCTTCCAGCCAGCCTCGGTACGGACGTGAACATCCTGGGCGCAGCGGCCCAGGTGCTGAAAGGCGAATTAGGGGTCATCTGATCCTACGTCTCGCTTGTGCACAATTCCCTCAAGAGGGCGTAGCAAGGCAATGAGAGCGAGAAGGATCGACCTGATACCCTATATGAAAGGGAAGTGATTATTGAGCAGTACAACGCTTGCCACCAAGGCTGCCCCAAAGCGACCGCCCATTGTGTATTGGATCAAACGCATCACCTCAAACTTCCTGGTGAGGAGGCTGGCCAAGGCGCTCTTCACCATCTGGTTTGTGACCAGCCTGATCTTCTTTCTCGTCCGCCTGATGCCGTCCAACCCCGTCGAGGTATACATCAACGAACTTATCATGTACTACGGTATGAGTTACGACGAGGCCAGGGACATTGCTGCCTCTCTCTTCGCCATTGACCTGGACGCGCCCCTGCACGAACAGTATTTTGACTATGTGGGCCAGTTGCTCCATGGAAATCTGGGCACCTCCTTGCGCTCGCCGGGAACCCCTGTGATGAGCATTATCGTCACTTTTCTCCCCTGGACAATCTTCAGCGTGGGCATTGGCCTGCTGGTCAGTTTCACCCTGGGCGTCACGCTGGGTATGCTGATGGCCTACAAACGGGAATCGTTCTGGGAGCCGCTTCTATCCGGCGTTGCCTCGACGTTGAGTTCGATACCCAGTTACATCATCGGCATTGTGCTTCTCGTCTACCTGGGCGTCTATTGGGGACTGGTCCCGATCCACCAAATGCGCGGTTCAAGGTCGCCCGGCGTTCAGCCCGGCTTCACCCTGGAGTTTATTAGCGACATATCCTTCCACGCCGCTCTGCCTATCGCCACCTACGTACTCGCCACCATCGGAATCTGGATTCTTTCTATGAAGAGCAGCACGATGAGCACGCTGGGGGAGGACTACGTCACCGTGGCCCGGGCGCGTGGCCTCTCGGAAACGCGTATCACCACCGCTTACGTGGGCCGCAACGCCATGCTTCCTCTCATCACCCAACTGGCCATCAACATCGGCTTTATCGTTGGGGGTTCGATCCTGATCGAAAATATATTCGTCTATCAGGGTATCGGCTTTCGCCTCCTGGAGGCCCTCAACACCCGCGACTATCCGCTGATGCAAGGCATCTTTTTGATAATCACCACCTCGGTCGTTCTCTCTAACCTGTTGGCAGACTTCGTCTACGGCTGGCTGGATCCCCGCGTTCGCGTCTCTGGAGGTGAATAGGCATGGCAGAGGCAGCCGTACACGACGCGCAAGCCGCCTTCAGCTGGATCGGGGGTCTCCTCCGGGGATGCGGCATATTCCTGAAGAACATGAGCCGCAACAAGATCGGCTTCCTGGGCTTCTTGATGTTCATCGGCTTCGTCTTGCTGACGACCGTGGGGCCAAGATTTGTTACGGAAGAACTGGGCGCTGATCTCACCTCCATCTATGAGCCCCCCTCGCGGGAGCACCCTCTGGGCACCGACAGTCAGGGGAAGGACATCTGGGCGCAGATCGTCCACGGCGGTGCTGACATCCTGCAGATGGCCCTCCTCACCGGCGTGATCTCGACCCTCATCGGCATCACTCTGGGATCGTTGAGTGCCATCATCGGCGGCGGTTTTGATTCTTTTCTCACCACGCTGGCCGACGTCTGGCTGACCATCCCGCGTTTTCCCCTTCTGGCAGTTCTGGCTACTCTGATACAACTCAACAGTGTGGTGACACTGGCTTTGCTACTATCTGTGCTCTCTTGGGCTGGTCTATATCGTGCCATCCGCGCCCAGGTGTTCTCGCTGAAGGAGCGGGACTACGTGGAGGCCGCCGTGGCGCTGGACCTGGGGTTGCGGCACATCATCTTTTCAGAGGTGCTGCCGAATATGATGAGTTACATCGCTATCAGTTTCACCTTCGCTATGACGGCGGCTATCTACGCTCAAGTGGGCCTGGTCTTTTTGGGTCTGGTGCCCCTGACCCGTAACTGGGGGGTGATGATCAACCTGGCCTGGACCCAGGGGGCGATCTTCTTCCGTGACAGCATCTATTTCATCATGGCACCGGTCACGGCCATCGCCTTGTTCCAGTTATCCATCGTCTGGATGAGCCGTTCGTTGGAAGAAGTGTTCAATCCACGACTGCGAACCGGGTAATGGTCCAATGAACAATGAACAATGAACAATGAACAATGAAGAGTGATACCGAATCCTGCCTGGACTGGAGTGTTGGTGAGGACACGAAGGACATAGACGTCCCCCTATCAGTTCGGGACCTATGGGTGGAATATCAGATCGAGCGGGGCGCGGTGAAAGCCGTGCGCGGTGTGAATCTCGACCTGCGCAAGGGAGAAAGCCTGTCTCTGATTGGCGAGAGTGGCTGTGGCAAGACGACGTTCGGGTTGGCGTTGATCCGATTGCTGGTCAAAGCGGCCACCATTCGCCAGGGCCAGATCATATACTGTCGTGGCAGTCAGGGGTTTGACGTGCTCACTCTTGGTGAAAGAGAAATGCGTTACTTCCGCTGGAGCGAGTGTGCGATGGTCTTCCAGTCAGCGCTCAACGCCTTCAACCCGGTGCTGCACATCTGGGACCAGATGTACGACACCGTCAAGGCCCACGGCGGCATGTCCAAAGATGAGGCGCGCCAACGCGCCCTGGACTTGCTGCGTCACGTCCAACTCGACCCCGGGCGCGTCATTGACGCATATCCGCACGAACTGAGCGGTGGCATGCGTCAGCGCGTCCTGCTGGCGATGAGCCTGCTGCTGGACCCTCAGGTCATCATCCTGGACGAGCCCACGACGGCGCTGGACATCCTGACCCAACGCACGATTATCGAATTGTTGCGTCGGCTCAAGCAAGAACTTGGCTTCTCGATGATCGTCATCTCGCACGACCTTTCGATAGCCGCGGAACTGGCCGACCGGGTGGCGACGATGTACGCCGGTGCCATCGTGGAGCTTGGCCCAGTCAATGACATCTTTTACCGCCCGGCGCATCCCTACACCCTGGGCCTGATCAGGGCCGTGCCCACTGTGACTGGCGAATTCGAAGACCTGATCTCAATCCCTGGCTCGCCGCCCGACCTGGTTGACCTGCCTTCTGGCTGCAAGTTTCACCTCCGCTGTCCTTATGCCACAGATCGGTGCCGGGAAGAGGAGCCAACACTTACGCCCTACTACGGGGAGGACCACGCCGTGGCTTGCTTCCACTCGGATCAAGTCCGGCAGGACGCCGACGCTATGTGGGAGCGACACAATCACCAGCGTGGGACTTCCAGCACCGGCTCTTCAGGCCAGTGCGGGGCGCACCGCCAGACAGGAAAGGCGTGATGGCAGAGTATCTGATTGAAACGTGCCACCTGACGCGAACCTTTGGCTCTCGCCGCGAGAAGGTGACGGCGGTGGAGGACGTGTCGCTGGGCATCCGCGAGGGGGAAGTTCTCTGTCTGGTGGGCGAGAGCGGCTGCGGCAAGACGACCACCGGGAAAGTGATCGCCGGCTTGCTCAAGCCCTCGGCCGGGCAGGTGCTGTACCAGGGGCGGGACATCTGGGAGCAAGACAAGGACGGCTTCAAAGACTACCGACTGGGGGTGCAGATCATCCACCAGGACCCCTATGCCTCGCTGAATCCCTCTCACACCGTCTACAAGGTTTTGAGCGCCCCTCTGCTGCGCCACGGTTACGCCGCCAACCGGAGGCAGGCGCAAGAGCGCGTAACCGAACTGCTCAGGATCGTAGATATGACGCCGGTGAAAGATTTCTTGACCAAGTATCCCCACCAGTTGAGCGGCGGCCAGCGCCAGCGGGTGTCGGTGGCCCGCGCTATCACCGTTAATCCCTCCTTCATCGTCGCCGACGAGGCGGTCTCGATGGTGGACGTCTCCATCCGCGTTGGTCTGCTGAACCTGCTCACACGCTTGAAGGAAGAGTTAAGTGTCACTTTCCTATTCATCACCCATGACCTGGCGGTGGCCAAGTTCTTCGCCTGGGGAGGGCGCATCGCGGTGATGTACGTCGGCAGTCTGGTCGAAATCGCCTCCACGCCACAACTGGTCAACGACCCGCTGCATCCCTACAGCAAGGCGTTACTGGCGGCCATCCCAGAGGCCGACCCGGTGCTGACGCGGCATAAGGAACGCGTCAGGCTCCGCAGCCAGGACATCCCCAGTCTGCTGGACCTGCCATCTGGCTGCCGTTTTCACCCCCGCTGCCCCTTGTTCGAGGAGGGGCTATGCGACGTGGAGCGGCCCGTGCTGACGCCGGTGGGCGATGGACGATACGTGGCCTGTCACAGCGCCGTGCGGGAGGCAGAAGGGCAACGATGATCAGCCCCCAACTGGGCCGGTTGATTTTCAGAATCGCCTTCTACATCACGCTGGTGTCGGCAGTGCTGATGCTCTTTCTGAAACCGGGTAGCGCCGAGTTCGTGGTCGCAGTGGTCACGCTGCTGATTGGGCTGGTCTTTATCGCGCTCATTGTCCTGATCGTGCGGCGATTCTCGCGCTGAAGACTGCGCACTGGGCAAGGGCAAGCCTTGCCCTTACACTGAAAACCATGCTTCCGTAGATGGACGACGTTGGAAGACACCCTGTGGCGACTCGGGGTGGGGCTCCCAGCATCGGCTCTTCGGGCCGGTGCCCAGCGGCCTCGACGGGCCGCGCCGCCGTAGAACAGGCGGCGCTGGGTTCGACGAGACCCAGCACCGCCTCTTCAGGCCGGTGCCCCAGGATTGCGAAAGGAGGTGCGTATGAATCTTTGCTGAACCGTTCGACTGTCACAAGCCCACAGAGTCTGGGCGAGTATGGAAACCCGCCCTACTCATATCTCAAAGGAGGAGGATAAATGAACAAGCGACATTGGCTCTGGATCGTTCTGAGCGCCGTACTGGTCATCTCGTTCGCAGTCAGTTGTGCGGCACCCACGCCTGAGAAGGTCGAGGTGAAAGTGCCGGTCGAGGTGACCGTAGAAGTACCGGTCGAGGTAGAGGTGCCGGTCGAGGTAGAGGTGCCGGTCGAGGTGGAGGTTACCGCCGTGCCCACCGGCCCCGGCGTCTTCGCGGCCGCCTATCCGTACCCGGTGCCTCCGGTGGGTCACTTTAACCCGTTCGTCACCAACGCCATCGTCATCGGCATCTACCGCGCCCTCTTCCACCCGCCGTTGGCCATGTATTACTGGGCCGACGGCTCCTGGATGCCTCTGCTGGCGACCGACTGGGAGGTTGACCCTGACGCGGCCACGCTGACCGTCAACCTGCGCGAGGGGGTCAAGTGGTCTAACGGCGACGACTTCACCGCTGAGGACGTGTGGGTCACCTTCATGTGCCGTCGCCTGATGAAGGGCACTGTCTGGCGCTTCCTGGACAGGATGGAGATCGTGGATGACCACACCATCGTCTTCCACATGGCCGAGCCCTCCACCGTCGTCGAGCGCTACGTCATCCGCAACGAGTACATCGTGGACCGCGCCACCTTCGGCGAGTGGGCCGACAAACTCCAGGCGCTGGTTGACCAGGGGCTGGACGAGGATTCCGACGAGTGGAACGAGTTACTCATGGAGTTCAACGAGTACCGGCCCGACGGTTACAACGCCACCGGCCCGTACAACATTGACGTCGCCAGCATCAACGAGGCCCGCCTGACCTTGGTCAAGAACGAGTCTTCCTGGCTGGCCGGCACGGTCAACTTCGACCTGGTCTATTCCTACAACGGCGAGACGCCCACCATCACCCCGGTCGTCCTGGCCCAGCAGGTGGACTACGCTACCCACGGCTTTCCGCCGGCAACCGAGAAGGCGTTTGTTGACTCCGGCGTGCGTATCCTCCGCCCGCCCATCTACTCCGGCCCGGCACTCTACTTCAACCACACCATATACCCCTTCAATGTCAAGGAGGTGCGCCAAGCCATCGCCTACGCCGTTGACCGCGACGAGAACGGCATCGTATCGCTGGGTGAATCGGGCAAGGCCGTGATCTACATGGCCGGCTTCAGCGACAACATGGTGCCGCTGTGGGTGGATGATCCCGGCGTCTTCAACACCTACGACTACGACCCCGACAAGGCGGCCAGCATCCTGGAAGGGCTGGGCTTCACCAAGGGGGACGACGGCGTGTGGGTGACCGACACCGGCGTGCGCATGGAGTACGAACTGACCGCCCCGGCCGAGTACGCCGACTGGTCGGCGGCGGCCGAGAACCTGGCCGAGCAGTTGACCGAGTTCGGCATCGCCACCACCTTCCGGGGCATCGAGTTCCGCCAGCACCCCACCGAGGTCCGCCAGGGCAACTTCGAACTGGCCATCCGCGACTGGGGCTCTGGCAACCCGCACCCGCATTTCTCCTTCGTCACGGCACTGTATAGCTACAACCAGGAGGCAGTCAAAGGCCCAGCCATGGCGGAGCAGGCGGTTCAAGGCCCAGGCATGAGCTTTGAAACGGTGCAAACCACCGATTGCTGCGGCGAGTTCGAGTTTGAGACCAACATTGACAACATGACTGTTGGCCTGGACCTGGAAGCCCAAAAGGCCATGGTTGCCGAGACCGCCAAGGCTTACAACGAGCTGTTGCCCCAAGTCCCGCTGTGGGAGCGCTACGGCAACAACCCGGTCATGGACGGTCTGCACACCTGCGGCTGGCCGCCCGACGACGACCCCATCTACGTCAACAGCCCCTACATGGACTCCTTCACCGTGATGCTGATTCTGGACGGCACGCTCTACCCGTGCAACCAGTAGTCGGTTGGTCGGGTAGTCGGTTGGTCGGTTGGTCGGTTAGTGTGACCAGTAGTTAGCATATGCGCCGGCAGGCGGCCCGGCCGCCTGCCGGCCTCTCTCGTCCCCCATCTTCTCCCTCCCGAAATCGGGGGACGGAAGAGGGCATCTTCTCGATAAATTGGGGAATATGGATGCCGAAACTTGTTTCGGCGGCGTGGAAGCGAATCTCCACCGGCCAGAGCGTTTCGGGGGGCCGGCGGACGAAAGGGAACCTTGATGAAACGTGTGGGCATCGTCGGCGCCGGGCTGATCGGCACATGGCACGCCGCGCGGTGGAGACATCTGCCCGTCGAACTGGCCGGCTTTTACGACGTATCGTCTGAGGTGGCGGCCAAAGCCATAGGGGAATTCGGCGGGCGCGCTTTTGACAGCCTGGACGACCTGCTGGCCGCCGTGGATGTGGTGGACGTCTGCACGCCCACGCCTCATCACAAGACCCCCGTCCTGGCCGCCGCCGCTGCGGGCAAAGACATCGTCTGCGAAAAACCGCTGGCCCGCCACCTGTGTGACGCCCGGGACATGGTCGCGGCCTGCCAGGTGACCGGTGTGCGGCTGTTCGTGGCCCATGTGGTGCGCTTCTTCCGCCAGTTCGCCCATGCGAAAGCCATTCTGGATAGCGGCGCGCTGGGCCGCCCCGGCGTCATCCGTACCGTCCGTGGCGGCAGCCCCCCGCTGTGGCCGGTCTCTGACCGCGCCACCAGCCGTCGCTCCTGGTTCGCCGACTTTAAGCAGAGTGGCGGCGTGATCATGGACGTCAGCATCCACGACCTTGACTTCGCCCGCTGGTGCTTCGGCGACGTGGAACGGGTCTTCGCCCGTGGCCTCACCTTCGCTGGTATCCAGTCCTGCGACCATGCACTCATTACCCTGCGCTTTAGGAGTGGAGGCATCGGCCACGTCGAGGGGAGTTGGGCTTACCCACCGGGCCCTTTCCGTACCTCGTTCGAGATCGCTGGCGACCAGGGCCTGATCGAATTCGACAACCTGGCACCAGCACCGCTGACGGTGACGCTGAAATCGGAAGCGTCGCCGCAGGCACCGTCCATCCCGCAGCCCCACAGCCCCCTGGCCCCCCGCGACGACCCATACTTTCTGGAACTGGAGCATTTTCTGAACTGCCTGGAGAGCAGCCCGGTAGACAAGTTCCTGGTTTCGCCCCAGGACGGCCTGGAAGCGGTCAAAATCTCGTTGGCGGCCATCGAGTCCATCCGCACTGGCCGGCCGATATACCTGGACGAGTTCGAGGAGGGTGTGATATGACCACTAAAATCGGAATGTTGAGTTTTGCCCATATGCACGCCTATAGTTACGCCGCCTGCCTGAAGCAGATACCCGGCGTGGAACTCGTCGGCATCACCGACGACGACCCGGCGCGGGGGCAGGAGGCGACCGACCGGTTCGGCACACGTTTCTTTGCCAGCGCTGAACCGCTGCTGGACGAGGGGCTGGACGGCGTGATCATCTGCGCCGAAAACGGTAAACACCGTCCCCTCACTGAACTGGCCACTCCATATACCCATCACATCCTGTGCGAGAAGCCCATCGCCACGACCCTGGCCGACGCCCAGGCGATGATAGACGTCTGCGCCGCTCATGGCACCAGGCTCCAGATTGCCTTCCCGGTACGCTTCTCCCCGCCGGTGCAACGGCTGAAGGCGATCCTTGACGAGGGCACGCTGGGCCGCATCTACAGCGTCAAGACCACCAACCACGGTCAGATGCCGGGCGGCTGGTTCGTGGACAAGGGCCTGGCCGGCGGCGGGGCGGTCATGGATCACACCGTCCACGTGATTGACCTGCTGCGCTGGTTCTGGAACACTGAGGTCACCGAGGTCTATGCCGAAGTGGGGTACAGCCTGCTCCATCCCGACCTGGGTATAGACGACGCCGGCATCCTCTCTTTCAGCCTGGCCACCGGCGCTTACGGCACGCTGGACGCCAGTTGGTCGCGGCCCAGGAGTTATCCCACCTGGGGCGACGTGAAACTGGAGGTGCTGGGCGAGCGAGGCATCGTCCGCGTGGACGCCTTCAGCCAGAACCTGGTCGTCTGTAGCGACCGGGCTGGCAAGGCCCAATGGGTTCATTGGGGCAGCAACGCCGACCTGGGCCTGATCCAGGATTTCGTGGACATGATCGTTACGGGCCGGGAGCCGTTCATCACTGGCTACGACGGCCTGAAAGCGCTGGAAGTGGCCCTGGCCGCCTACCGTTCCGCCGAACAGGGCGAGCCAGTGTCGCTCCCCCTCCCCTGCCCCTCCCTGGAGGGGGGGAGAGGGGGGGTAGGAGGGGGAGCATGAGACGGGTAGGTATCATCGGCGCAGGCCTGACAGGGGGAATGCACGCCGAGCGGTGGGCACAACTCCCCGTCGAACTGGCCGGCTTCTGCACCCGCACGCCGGAGCGGGCACAGGCCGCCGCTCAGCGCTATGGGGGACGCGCCTTCCCCAGCCTGGAACTGTTGCTGGCCGAGGTGGACGTGGTGGACGTATGCGCACCGCCGCCGGCCCACAAAGACCTGGTGCTGGCCGCCGCCGCCGTGGGCAAAGACGTCATCTGCGAGAAGCCGATGGCCCGCCACCTGTGCGACGCCGAGGAAATGGTCGCTGCCTGCGAAACGGCCGGCGTGCGGCTCTTCGTGGCCCACGTGGTGCGCTTCTTTCCTGAATATGCCCGCGCCAAAGAGGTGCTTGATAGTGGTCAACTGGGGCGACCAGGCGTGATCCGCACCGTGCGTGGCGGCAATTTCCCCGCCCCTGGTACGCGGAACTGGTACACCGATTTCGAGCAGGGCGGCGGCGTGATTATGGACATGCTCATCCACGACATTGACTACGCCCGCTGGTGCTTCAGCGACGTGGCGCGCGTCTTCGCCCGGGGGCTGACCTTCAGCGACGTGCGGGACGCCGATCACGTGCTGCTCACGGTGCGCTTCCAGAACGGCGCCATCGGCCACCTGGAAGGCAGTTGGGCCTACCCGCCCGGCAACTTTCGGACGCGCCTGGAAATCGCTGGCGACGAGGGGTTGCTGGAGGTGGACAGCCTGGATACACTGCCTCTCAGCGTGACACTGAAGCAGGAAGAGACCACGCTGGCTGCTGGCGTCCCGGTGCCGGAAAGCCCTATGCACCCGACCGACGATCCCTACTACCGGGAAATCGCCCACTTTCTGGCCGGCCTGGAATCGGGCGATGACTTTCTGGTCTCGCCGCGAGACGGCCTGGAAGCGGTGCGCATCGCATTGGCCGCCATCGAGTCGCTACGCACCGGCCGGCCGGTGGACGTGACGACGTTCAAAGAGGCGTAAGCCGCCGGGACGTCCCGGCTTGCCGGGAGGAGGCGCGACCAGGGAGGATATCAAGGTCACGGCGTTTTCTACAGCGGGAACCAGGAGGACTCCAACACGAGACGTTCAATGAGAGCAACGATACATCCTGGTGTCGAATGGGCGCGTACATCGCCCACGGAGGCCAGGTTAGCCCCCGAAAAACTTGACGGCGCCAAACACTGGCTTGACGATCACGTCGGCGACGGGCACTACCGCGTCGTCATCGTCCGCGGTGGGCGACTCGTCGCCGAGTGGAACCACGGCGTCGGTCGTGACGAGCAACTCCGGTTGGCCTCCGCAGCCAAGTCCATATTTTCCTGTATCCTGGGCATCGCCATCAAGGAGGGTAAAATCCCATCAGCCGACGCCAAGGTTGTTGACTATTATCCCGAAGCGATGGACGTGCCGGAAGGCGAAGGGCCAAAATCAGGGCGCTGCGCCTTTGAAAAGGACCGCGCTATTACCTTCCGCCAACTCATCTCCAACACCTCCGGCTACATGAAGCCTGGCGAGGAACCAGGCAAGGTCTTCCACTATCAGACCTACGGCATGAACATCCTTACTCACGCCATCGCCAAGATCTATGGCCTCTATGACGTCCGTGACCCTGAAGGCTCGCCAGGCTTCAAGCAACTGGTTGACGAAAAGCTGCGCATCCCCATCGGTGCGAACTGGGGCTATTACCAAATGAACTTTGACCTGCACCCCAAAGCACGCATCCACATCTTTGGCTACTACGACGGCGTCCAGGCCAGTGCGCTCGACATGGCCCGTTTGGGCTGGTTGTGGTACAACTGGGGCCGTTGGGAGGACAAGCAACTCGTCCCGGAGGCATGGTTGCGCGAGGCCACACAGACTGCGCCCGACATCCGCGCCAACTGCCCGCGAGAGCAGTGGAAGTATGGCTATGCTTTCTGGACCAACGACTACGGCCAGCTCTGGCCCAGCCTGCCACGAGATTCTTACGCCGCCTCAGGTGCGGACAGCCAACACATCTGGGTCTGTCCCAGTCTCGACCTGGTGGTGGTGCAAAGTCCGGGACTGTGGCAGGAGCAGGAAGAAAACGACACCGGCCTGTTACGACTGGTGGTTGAGGCATGTGTGTAAAGGTCACAGATATGACAACCTCTTCCTTGGAAAGAGCGGTGCCAAAGAGGTACACGTTGCTGCCCCAGTGAGCATCGAAAGCCGCATGAAGTACCGCCACACGCGGTGCTTCATGGGGGGCGAGTTGAGACCGTCCGAATTCTCGCTCACGGTGACTGATCCCGGTCGGATCAGGGAGTTTGTACGCCTTGTCGCGAGGTAGCAAGGAATAGGCAAATGAAGGTTTTAATCGGCGCTGTTGGACACGAGTCCAATACCTTTACGCCATTTCTCACCACTCTGGAGGACTTTTATGTTCTTTACGGTTCCGATATCCTCAATAGACCATTGCACCATGGTTCTCTTGAAGGTATTGTCACGACATTGCAAGCTCACGACGTCGAGTTGGTTCCAACCGTAGCGGCCGGCGCGATGCCTGGCGGTGTGGTGGAGCGACGTGTTTACGAGAAGTTCAAACAGGCCGTGCTTCAAGAAGCCCACGATGTTGACGGTGTCTGCCTGTTCCTTCATGGTGCAATGAGAGCGCAGGGATTGGATTACTGTGAAAACGATCTGCTCAGGGATTTGAGAGCGAAACTTGGCCCAATGGTAGAAAATGGCGTACCCATTACCATCGCCTTGGACATGCATGCTAATATCGTTGCCGAGATGGTAGAAAACGTGGATGCGATGGTGGCCTATCATACCGCTCCGCACATAGACACGTTTGAAACGGGTGTACGAGCGGCTCAGATACTCCTGCAAATCCTGGAAGAAGGCATCCGACCCAAGATGGGCTTTGCCAAGATCCCTTTCCTCCTCCCCGGCGAGATGGCACAGACGTCGCTCAATCCGATGGCGACGATGATGAAGATGGTGGAAGAGACAGAACAGCATCCTGACGTGCTTTCTGCCTCTTTGGCGAACGGCCATTGCTGGGCAGATGTCCCGGACATCGGTGTCGCCGCTGTGGTGATCACCAGAGGCAATACCGAACTGGCTCAGGCAGAGGCGAACCGTCTGGCCGCCGCCTTCTGGGAACGGCGGACAGAGTTCGGCGTGAGCGCTGAGGCCTATTCGGTGGAGGAAGCGATAGAGAAGGCTATGGCAGCAGAAGAGTCCACCGTGTTTCTCTCCGACTCGGGCGATAATCCCGGTGCTGGTGGCACGACGGATGTTCCCGTGGTTCTGGAAAAACTGCTAACCGAAGAAGCCACTGGTGTCTTAGTTGCCGGGATCCGGGATGTTGAAGCGGTGCAGGCTTGTGCAGCCGCCGGCGTGGGTCAGGAAGTGACGCTTTCTATCGGTGGAAAATTGGACAAACGGCATGGCACACCGCTGGAGGTCACCGGGAGAGTGCGTCTGCTGACCGATGGCTACTACTACCAGGGGGGCATCCGCAGGCCGCCGATGCGGGCCAGGAGCGGGCCCATCGCTGTGTTGAACATTGATGGAGTGGATGTTATTCTGTCGTCAACTCGGCTCAGCTTTGTTGATCCGGTCCAACTCCGCAGCCTGGGCCTCGAGCCGTTGGACTATCGTATCGTCGTGCTCAAGAGAGGCTACCTCACCGCTCCTTTCCAGGCGATCAGTGAGCGCTCTATCCTTGCGTTTAGCCCTGGCGCAACCAATTGCGATGTGACGCAAATGGAATTTCGTCGAGTGAATCGTCCTATGTACCCACTGGATCCGGATGCGACCTGGAAACCCAAATGGAGGTGACCCTATGAGAGTCTCCGCCATCGTCCCCACCCGCATAGACCTGGCTGGCGGCACGCTTGACGTGTACCCGCTCTACCTCTTTGAGGACGGCGGGCTGACCGTCAACGCCGCGATCAGCGTCTACGGTCACGTGACCGTGGAAGAGCGTCCCGATGCCCGGATTCACATCCGCTCCGAAGACACCGGCGCGGAGGAGACCTTCACTGACTTGGACGAGATGCAGAGTCGGATGGACAGTGGCCTCGACCTGGTGAGAAAAGCGCTTCGCTTCTACAAGCCTCGCCGAGGCCTGAACGTCACCCTGCGCAGCGAAGCACCACGCGGCTCCGGGTTGGGGGCATCGTCAGCGTTGCTCATGGCCCTCTCCAGCGCGCTGAACGAGATCGAGAACTTAGGCCTGAGCAAAGATCGGATCATTGACCTGGGAGCCAACATCGAAGCACAGGTCATCGGCATCCCGACCGGCAAGCAGGACTACTTCCCGCCTCTGTTCGGCGGCGTTTGCAGCATCTGGTTCGACGTGGACGGACACCACCTGGAGCGACTGGATGAGGGCAGTGATCTGGTCGTCCGGCTCGACGAGCGGCTGATTCTCACCTTTACCAACATCAGCCGCTTCTCCGGCGCTACCAACTGGGCCATGCTGAGAAGATACATTGAGAAGGAAGGCGACACTGTGGCCCACATGCGGCGCATCAAGGCGGTGGCCCTGGCTATGCGCCGGGCCCTGGCCGCTGGCGACCTGGACGAGTTCGCCCACCTGCTGGCTGCGGAGTGGGAGAACCGCAAAACCCTGGCCGAGGGGGTCACCACGCCAGAGATTGAGCACTTAATCGCCGCCGCCGAGGCCAAAGGTGCCCGCGCCAGCAAACTCTGTGGTGCGGGTGGCGGCGGCTGCATGATCACCTACGCCGAGCCGGAAAACGTGCCCGCCGTGAGGGAGGCCCTGGTGAACGCCGGGGCCACGCTGATGCCATTCCACATCGTGCCGGAGGGTGTTCGCCTGGAAGTCAGTGGCTGAGGAGTTTACTCATGTCAAATCCTGAATCCGCCCCGAATCCGAAACTGAAAGCCATCATCCTGGCTGCCGGCAAGGAGGCTATTACCGCCGATGCCGAGCCGATGGTGCTCCAAACCCTGGGCGACCGAAAAATCATTGATTACGTCGTCCAGAATGGGTTGCAACTCGTGTCGCCCGACGACATCTATATCGTCGTGGGTTACCAGCGAGAGGAGGTACAGGCACACTTAGGAGGAAGAGGCGAGGGCAAGCCTTGCCCCTACCGCTACGTCGTCCAGGAGGAGCAACTTGGCACCGGTCACGCCGTTTTGCAACTCTATCCACTCCTCAAGGATTTCCACGGCGACCTGCTCATCCTCTACGGCGATACCCCCCTCTTCCGCCCGGCCTCCATCCGGGGATTGCTCAACCGCCACCGCCTGCGTCATGCCCACCTGACGCTGCTCACCGCTGTGGTAGATCGCCTTCTTCCCTACGGACGCATCATCCGCGACGCCGCTGGCCGGATCATAGACATCATCGAGGAGACCGAGGCCTCGCCGGAGGTGCGCGAGATCCGCGAACTGAACGTGGGCGCTTACGTCGTCCGCGCCGAGGCCATCTTTCCTGCTCTGGAAACGCTGCCTCCTTCCCCCTTGGATGGCGAGTACCGGCTCACCGACTGCGCTCACCAGCTCATCCGCTCTGGCCTGCGAGTGGAAAGTTACCAGATCTACGACCAGGACGAGGTTCTGGGCATTAACACCCACGACGACCTGGCCCAGGCCGAGTTTATCTTGCAGAAACGGCTCTACCGTCCCCGCCGCCGCGAGGAACAGAACCTGATCACCTTTGGCACCGGCGGCTGGCGGGCGATTATCGGCGAGGGCTTCACTCTGCACAATGTCCGGCGGCTGACCCAGGCACTGGCCAACGAGGTCACCCGCCAGGGCCAGGAAAAGCGAGGTGTGGTGATTGGCTTCGACCGTCGCTTCCTCTCCGACCGGGCCGCCGAGGCAGCCGCCGAGGTCTTTGCCGGCAACAACATCTCCACGCTGCTTCTCCCCGAGGACGCGCCCACGCCTCTCATCACCTACGCCACGGCGACCCAGGGCACGGCCTACGGCCTGGCTTTCACCGCCAGCCACAATCCGCCAGACTGGAACGGTCTCAAGATCTTTCATGGCGATGGCTCGCTCCTGCTCGACGAGGAGATGCGCCAGATTGAGGCGGAGACCAACGCCATGACGCCAGACGATGTGGTGAAGATTGACCTGGACCTGGCCCTGGAAGCGGGCATCGTCCGGCGGCAGGACTTTACCAACGAGTACGTGGATGCCGTGGAGTCGCTCGTCGACCTGGCAGCCGTCCGCAGTGCCGGCCTGAAAGTCATCGTGGATCCGATGTACGGCGTGGGGCAACTCACGCTGGGCACGATTCTCACCGAGGCACGCTGCCGGGTGACGTTCATCCACGAGCGGCGCAACCCCCTCTTCGGCGGGCGCTCTCCAGCCCCCAACCTGGACGCCCTGCGCCTGTTGATCACCCACATCCGGGACGACGGCTACGACCTGGGCCTGGCCACCGACGGAGATGCCGACCGCATCGCCATCGTGGACGAGCAGGGCGAGTACATCACGGTGAACGACATCCTGCTCCTGCTGTACTGGTATCTCCATGAGATACGCGGCGAACGAGGCGGCGTGGTGCGCAATATCGCCACTACTCACCTGCTGGACCGGCTGGCGGCCCACTTTGGCGAGACTTGCTACGAGGTGCCGGTCGGCTTCAAGCACGTCTCCGCCGCGATGGTCGAGCACAACGCGCTGCTGGGGGGCGAGTCGAGCGGCGGTCTCACGATCCGGGGCCACATTCTGGGCAAGGATGGTATCTTTGCAGCAGCACTGGTCGTGGAGATGCTGGCCCGCACGAACCAGAGAATCTCCCAACTGCGGGAGCGGGTCTACGACATCACCGGCCGCCTCTACGCCGTCGAAGGGAACATCCCGGCCACGCCGGAGATGCGCATCGTCATCCCCCGACGGCTGCGAGAGGTCACCACCGATCACATCGGCCCCTACCCGGTGGTGCGCGTCTCCTACCTGGACGGCACGAAATTCATCCTGGAGCACGACAACTGGGCGCTGCTGCGCTTCTCCGGGACCGAACCGGTGTTGCGCCTTTTCGCCGAGGCGGATTCCCTGGAGAAGGCCCACGAGTTGATCCGATGGCTCAAGCAATTCGTTCAGGCTGAGGTATGAATCGCCTTACCCCCCCCAGCCCCCCCTGCGAGGGGGGGAGCCTTACCCCCCCCAGCCCCCCCTGCGAGGAGAAGGGCATCGAACACACCCAGACCCGTCTCCACTGGGACGACGGCGCATTCTCTGACGTCACCTGCCTCCACTTTCCACCGGATGGCTTCGCCTTCGTCGCTATTGACCAGCGTGACCGGGCGGTCAAATTGAAGGAGGCCGCCTTCCTGCGCTACGTCAAGGCGTTGGCACGGGGTGAGCCCGACCCGTACATCGTTGTCTTCGCCCGGTTGGAGCAGGACCGGCCCGCGTCGGAAGTCTTCCCCGGCCTGGACCTCCACACGGAGGCCGGTGAGTCACTATTCAGCGCCAACTCGTTCATCACCGACACGCTGCGCACGTTGCTGGCGCGGGGTCACCTGCGGTACGAACGGGGTGCATGGCAGTCCGCCGTCCCGCCGCACGAGACAGCCTGGCGGGAGCGGGCACAGGCCGTGCTGGCGCTGCTCACACGGGAGGGACGGCTGCACCTGGAGGCTGGCACCGACAACCTCACCGCACGCGCCCCAGGCTCCCCGCTGCGTGGGGGGGGCAGCGAAAACCAGCCCACACCGTCAACATCGCTGGATCGCCTGGACTTTGCGAACTTCCCAGTCCGAGAAAACCTGGTGCCAGTTGACCGGCTCGGCTTCATACGCGAGTTCGTGTGGCGCGAACGGCCCCGCCTGGCCTTCAACACCGCCTTCTTCCTGCTGGAGCACGACGATTACCTCAGCCACCACTCGGCGCTGGGCGAGCCGTACAACCTGCTCGTGCAAGATGGCATTATCCGCCGCCCTCCCCTCTACCGCCGGGGCACGCTCTACCGGAGGACAAGGGCAAGCCTTGCCCCTACCGCTCGGGCCGGCGGCCGCTGGCGGGCCGGCTACTTCTCGCTGGCCGACGTGTCCATTGCCCTCCCCGAAGGCACGCGACTCGTGCCGGAGGGAAGCGACGTGCCGGGTCTGCCTTTCGCCCCCAATGCGCCAGGCCGGGCTGCCGCCACCGTCTACACACGCGCGTTCGGCATCGCCACCTGCGGCCGTCCCCTGGGATACACGCCCGAAGTGCCGGGCCAGATCGAATACACCGTCGTGGACACCCGCATCGTCGGACGGAAAGTCGGCGGTGGGTTGGAGATACCCCAGAACGGTCTGGTGCTCTCCTGGGCTCCGAAACGGAAGAAAGAAACCAGATTTTTCCCTGAAAACCTGATTTCTCCATCAGGTACGGGCCTCCCTCGCGTGACCTATCACTTCGTGCGGGAAGAGCACCGGGGCATCGTGCAGGCGCTTCAGGCCGGGCCGCTGTTGCTGCAAAATGGGCACGTGGTCTTATCGCCCGCTGCGCTCGTCACCGAGGAGTTCTGGCCCACGCCGCTGGGCGAGTCGTGTGTCCCCATCGGCATCGCCCCCACCGACTACCCTGACGATGTGGAGCGCACCCGCGCCGGGCGGATCGGGCTGGGCGTGGACCGCACGGGCCACCTGGTCATCGTCGCCGCGCCCGGCACCGAGCGGGGCATGCACATCCCTGGTGTGGATAGCCACGGCGCGACGCTGACCGAATTGGCCGACCTGTTGGCCCAGGCTGGCGCTGTGGACGCGATCAACCTGGACGGCGGCGGTTCCACGCAACTCTTCTACCTGGGCGGCCTGACCACCCCGGCCGGTGGGCGCTATGGGATGCCGGGAGTGCACTTCGAGCGTATGGTGCCTGTCGCCGGCGTGCTGAGGTAAAGAATGGGCCTGTGGCCGTGAAAAAGGATAAAGGCTGGGCAGCATCAATCCAGACCCGAGGCCGGCCTGTTGTGTTGTTGCTGATCGTACAACTGCTGAGCGGGATCGCGCTCTCTCCGCAGAGGTCGTTTTTCCCCATCTACGTGGAGGAGCAGTTAGGGTACGCGGCGCTCTTTGTCTCTGCTTTCGTCGCGATGGGACAGTTCTTGGGAATGGTCGCCTCGGTGGTCGGTGGTACGCTGTGTGATGCCCTGGGGCGCAAGTGGACGCTGGTGTTGGGATTGATCGGCTTTGTCTTCAGCAGCCTGGCTTATCTGGTTCGTGCACCCTGGCTGGTTGCCTCGCTCTGGGCCCTCGGCGGCCTTGGGTTGGGATTCCACACCCTGGGCGGGCAGAGTTACCTGATTGACGCGGCCAGTTCGGAGTATCTGGGGGTACTCTCGGCTCTCTACTGCTGGGGCTTCACCATCGGCGGCGCACTGAGCAGCCCGGGTGCGGGGATCATTCTGGACAGCCGGGGTTTCGGGACATTCGGGCTGGCTCTCCTGGCGGTGTCCCTGGCGACGACGCTGGGGGCGATAGCCCTCCTGCCGCGCCTGCGGGGAAAGCCTGGGGCAGGCACGGAAACCCGCTCTAAGGAGAACACACCGACCTGGAGTAAGCCGCTGTTCGGCTACGGGGACATCGTCCGTCGCCCGGTGGTGGCAATACTGGGACTCCTGCGCTTCCTGCCTACCTGCTACTGGGGTATGGCGACTGTTCTGATTCCATTGCTGATAAACCGCACGGCTGGGAACAAGACCGCAGTGGCCCTTTATGCCACGATCAGCCAGATTATGGCCTCGTTGGCCCAGATACTGGTCGGCCGGGCCGCCGACCGCTGGGGACGCCGGTGGCCAACCCTGGTGGCGTTCGGGGCGCTAGTCTTCTCCGCCACCGGCCTGGCAAGTTTTGCCACTCGCCTGTGGAGTTTCTACACCTTTGGCGTCCTGGGGGCCTGCGCGGCGTGGTCGCTATCCACGCTGATGCCCTGCTTGGTCGCCGATACGACAGTCGTCGTCGAACGCGGTCACGTGTTGGGAACGCTAAGCCTGCTGTGGAACGTGGGCATGATGGTCGGTTCCCTGGTCGGCGGGGCGCTGGTGGAGGTCGCTGCGGGGCTGCCGTTTTTCGTCGCCGCATTGTTGAACCTGGGGGCCATCGTTCTGGCGGTCTCCTTCTTTCGCCTGGTCGCGCTACAAGAGACAAGAGAATAGATTGGTAGATTGGTAGAATTGGTCATTGTTCATTGACCATTGTTCATTTCTCTAAGGAGGTGCAATGACTGAGCACTTACTTCCCCAACCCAAAGAACTTTCACTGCTCGACGGCACATTCTCTCTTGATGGCAACACCCTTGTCCTCATCCCGGCCCAGGCCGGCGACGAAGCCCTCTTCGCCGCCCGCCAACTTCAGGACGAGGTGTGCCGGGCCACCTGTTTGACGCTGCCCATCGTCAAAGCCTTCACCTCGCCCCGTTCCGACCTCGCCACAAACCTCATCCTGCTCGTCTGCGGCGAGGAGCAGGCGGCGGCCTTCGGCGTGGATCCGGTCGCCGTAGGCGCGCCGGAGGCCGTGGCCGCGCAAGCCTACGCCCTGACCGTCGCCCCAGCCGGCATTACTCTCTACGCCGACGCGCCCGCTGGCCTCTTCTACGCCGTCCAGACCCTGCGCCAGTTAGTGCGGCAGCACGGCCAAGTCCTGCCAGCGCTGACCATCCACGACTGGCCCACGCTGCCCTATCGCGGCCTCATGCTCGACATCTCCCGTCGCAAAGTCCCGACGCTGGCCACGCTCAAGCAACTGGCCACAGAACTCAGCCTCTACAAACTCAACGTCCTGCAGCTCTACACCGAGCACACCTTCCAGTTCCCTCACCATCCCAAAATCGGGGCCGGCTGCGGCTCCCTCAGCAGCCAGGACATCCTGGAACTGGACGCTTTCTGCCGCTCTCACCACGTCGAACTGATGCCCAACCTGCAATCCTTCGGCCACGCCCGCAACACGCTCATCATCCCAGAATACCAGCACCTGGCGGAGACAGACCTACTCTGGACGCTAAGCCCTGCCTTTGAGGAGACCTACACGCTGCTGGATGAACTGTACGCCGACATGCTGCCCGCCTTCACCTCCACGACTTTCAACGTGGACTGCGACGAGACCTACGACCTGGGCAAGGGGGCTAGCAAGATTCTCGCCAACGAGGTCAGCGTAGGGCGGGTTTACCTCAACCATATCCTGCAGGTGCGCGAACTGGCCGCCCGCTACGGACGGCACATCCAGGCCTGGGGCGACATCCTGCTCCACTACCCGACACTCATCGGCGAGGTGCCCGACGACGTCACGCTGCTCGATTGGCACTATGGTCCCGCCGACGAATACCCCACCGTCAAGACCTTCGCCGAGGCCGGGCGGCGGTTCTGGGTCTGCCCTGGCGTCGGCTCCTGGAACACCATCTTCCCGCGTCTCTACGGGGCGAACGTCAACATCCGCAACTTCGTGCGCGACGGCGTGGCCGCCGGCGCCGAGGGCATGCTCAACACCGACTGGGGCGACTGTGGCCACTACCAGCCCCTCGGCCTGAGTTGGTACGGCTACGTCTTCGGCGCGGCCCAGGGCTGGAGTGGCGGCACGACGGGCGACGAGGACTTCGAGGCCGCCTTCGGCCCGCTCTTCTTCGGCCCGGAGCACGAGCGCATCCTGGAGGCGATCCACCAACTGGCCCGCACTAATACCCTCCCCGGCGTTACCCAGTTCAACCGCTCCCACACCATCCTGGCCCTGTTCGACGAGCCGTTAACCGGTGCCACGGTGAAAGGCGAGGATGCCCTGCCCACCGAGACACTGACCGAGATGCGCACGCTGGCCGAGGAGGCCGCTGCTACCTTCGTTACCCCCCCCGTCCCCCCCTGCGAGGAGGGGAGCACTTCCCTGGCCCCCGGCCACCCCCGCGAACTGACGCTGCGCGAGATGGCCTCCGCCGCTCACCTCACCGGTTACGCCGCCCGCAAGGTGTCGCTTTCGCAGGAGATTCGCCAGGGGTTGCGCGATCCGAACCTGGACGCGGACTGCGTCCACGGGTACATCCTGGCCCTCAAAGCACTCGACGCCGAACTGGAGACGCTGCGGGCGGAGTTCGAAACGCTCTGGTTGGCTCGCGCCCGCCGCAGCGAGATGCACGTCACCCTCGGCTACTTCGCCAACCTGCGCACCCGCTACAAAGCGGCCATCGCCTGGCTGACAAAACAGCGTAAGACACTACTGTCCGGACAGTCAGTGGACGCCGACCTATCCACCTACGATACCAGCGACTACCGCACTCTGTGGCAGACCTGGCCCGACTAGTTGGTAGATTCGGAGACTGGTAGATTGGTAAACTGGTAAATTGGTAGAAAGGAGATCTATGTCCCACCCACTCACCGCCATCCTGATCGGCGCTGGCAACCGGGGCTACGATGCCTACGGTTCCTACGCCCTGGCACACCCGGATGAAATCCGCTTCTTCGCCGTTGCCGAACCGCACGACGTCCGCCGCGCCCGCCTCGCCGAGGCCCACGCCATCCCCCCGGAGCGTCAGTTCCGCACCTGGGAGAATCTCCTCGCCCAGGGGCAGATCGCCGACGTCGCGCTCGTATGCACGACGGATCGCATGCACGTCGAGCCCACCATCGCCGCACTGGAGGCTGGCTACGACGTCTTGCTGGAGAAGCCCATGGCCGCCACCCTCCCCGACTGTGTACGGCTGGTGCAGACGGCCGAGCGCACCGGACGCCTGCTGCAGATTTGCCACGTCCTGCGCTACACCGCTTTCTTCTCCACCATCCACGACATCGTCACCTCGGGCCGCCTGGGCGACGTCATCACCGTCGAGCATCGCGAGAACGTCACATACTGGCACATGGCCCATTCCTTCGTGCGCGGCAACTGGCGCAACGGCAAGATCGGAAGCCCGATGATCCTGGCCAAGTGCTGCCACGACCTCGACATCCTGTACTGGAACCTGGGACTGGTGACGCGGCTCAACTCCTTTGGCTCGCTCATTCACTACCGGGCAGAGAACGCGCCGCCGGGAGCCCCGGAGCGCTGCCTTGACGGCTGCCCGGTCGCCGACGATTGTCCCTGGTACGCCCCTCGCCTCTACCTGCGCGACTACACCGGCTGGCCCGTCTCCGTCATCTCCGAGGATACCAGCCTGGAGGCCCGCCGCCGCGCGCTGGAGACGGGGCCGTATGGCCGCTGTGTCTACCACTGCGACAACGATGTGGTGGATCACCAGACGGTCAACATGGAGTTCGAGAGTGGCGCGACAGGGGTGCTGTTCATGCACGGCCACTCTTACAGAGAGGGGCGCACTATGCGCTACGACGGCACCCGTGCTACGCTACGCGGCCATTACTACTTTGATGACTACGAGATTCAGATTCACGATCACCTCACGGGTAAGATGGAGGTTATCCGGCCTACCGTTGGCCCCGTCGGTGCCAGCGGTCACGGCGGCGGCGACGCAGGGCTTATGGCCGCCTTCGTCCGCGCCGTGCGCGACCCGGCGGCCTACGCGCTGACCACCGCCCGCGAGTCGCTGGAGAGCCACCTGATGGCCTTCGCCGCCGAGCAGGCCCGGGTGGATAGGAGCATCGTTTCTATGGACGGGTTCCGCCGCCAGGCCGAGATGACAAGATGACAAGGTGATGAGGCAGGAGGCAAGAGATAGGAGACAAGAGGCAGGAGGCAAGAGGCAGGAGGCAAGAGGCAGGAGGCAGGAGGCGGGAGACAGGGTAACATCGGGGTGACAAGGTGGCTCGTCTTCGTCGCCACGCCGGAGTTGCCCTCCTGTCACGCGGCCACGCTCACCGCGCTGCCAGGCGGCGACCGTTCGGCTGAGTGCTCACGGCGAAGCCTGCTGGTCGCCTGGTACGCTGGCAGCCGCGAGGCCGCCCCCGACGCGGCGATCTACGGCGCCCGGCTGTCCCGAGGCTCCGCCTGCTGGAGCGCGCCCTTTCTGCTGGCGAACACTCCCGGCCGCCCCGAGGGGAACCCAGTGCTCTTTACCGATTCAGACGGCGGCGTATGGCTTTTCTACGTGACCCTGACGGGCGATAAATGGACAACCAGCCGGATGAAGTGCCGTCGCTCTGCCGATGGCGGTCACACCTGGGGGGCGGAGCGCGTTTTGAGCCCCGAACCGGGCTGGATGGTCCGCAACCGTCCCCTGGCACTCCCCTCCGGCGAGTGGCTGCTACCGGCCTACGACGAGCGGGACTGGACCAGTTTCGCGCTCATCAGCGACGACCGGGGGGAGACGTGGCGACCAAGCAACCGGGTGACCGCGCCGCCGGGCGTCATTCAGCCAGCGATTGCGCCCCTGCCCGGCGGCCGCCTGTTGATGCTGCTTCGCACTGGCGGGACGGGCGGGTGGATCTGGCAGGCCACCTCCGCCGACCGCGGGCAAACCTGGAGCCAGGCCACGCCGACCGGAGTCCCCAACAACAACAGCGGCCTCGACCTGATCCGCCTGGGCGACGATCGCCTGCTCCTGGCCTGCAATCCGGTGGCCGATTCGAAGCAGCGCACACCTCTCAGCCTGCTCCTATCCGATGACGAGGGACGCACCTGGCACCGCTGGCCGGATGTGGAAACGGGAGAAGGTGAGTTCTCCTACCCGGCCCTCCTCCAGACGGACGATGGCACGATCCACGTAGTCTATACCTATCGGCGGACAGCCATCGCCCACGTAGCACTGAGCGAATCGGCGAGTCGGCGAACGAGCCTCCCGCACTCCATCCCATTGCCCCGTCAGCAGCGGGGGACGATGCGGCCGGCCTGGGCCGCGTGGACGCGGTGATGCGCAGCGGCCTGGAAACCGTCTTCCCGGCCGCCGTCCTCCACATCCGCCAGGCCAGTGCAGTGGTCTTTGAACGGTCCTACGGTTACCTGGACCCGGAGGCCCGCCGTCGCCCCACCCGGCCCGACAGCCTCTTCGACCTGGCCTCGCTCACCAAGCCCTTCACTGCCACCGCCTTTATGACGCTGGTCGAGGCCGGGCGCGTATCGCTGGAGACGCCGGTGGCGGAGGTACTGCTAGAGTTCGCTGGCACGCGGCCCATCGGCCCCACCGAAGACCCGCTGGCCAAGACCATCGTCCCGCCCGATCCACAGTTCGCCGGGCAGGAGGTGGACGCCAGCGTTGTCACTTTCTGGCACCTGCTGACCCACACATCAGGAGTGGCCGCCTGGCGCAGCCTCTACCGCGAGGATGGGGAGCAGGAAGCAGGGGACAGGAGGCAGGAGGCAGGAGGCAAAAGGCAGGAGGCGGCGGTGCCACTGCCCCATCAGGTTCCGTTGGCGTTGCGGGCGCAGCGCATCGGGGCCATCTACGAGCAGTACGGCTTCGCCTACCCACCCGGTGCCCGCGTCGTCTACAGCGACCTGGGGTTCATCCTGCTGGGGGAGGCAGTGGCCCGCCTGACCGGGGCTCCGCTGGAGATCGCTCTGCGCCAGGCCGTGTTGGAGCCGCTGGGGTTGCGAGCGACGACTTACAACCCGCTGGCCAACGGCTTCTCGCGAGAGCAGGTCGTGCCGACGGAGTTCTGCACCTGGCGGCGTCGGCGCTGCGCTGGCGAGGTGCACGACGAGAACAGTGCCAGCCTGGGCGGGGTGGCCGGTCACGCTGGCCTCTTCTCCACGGCGGCGGAGGTGGCCGCCCTGGGACAGTTATACCTCAACGGCGGCGTCCACAATGGGATGCGCCTCTTGCAGCCGGAGACCGTCGCGGAGATGGTGCGCGTCCAGGTAGGGGACGATGAGAACCCACGGGGACTGGGCTGGCTGCAACGCTCGTCGGGCTATTCCAGTTCCGGATGCACGTTCGGCCCCCGCAGTTTCGGGCACACCGGCTTCACCGGCACCTCGCTGTGGGTGGATCCCAGCCGTGAACTGGTGGTGGTGCTGCTCACCAATCGCGTCTACCACGGGCGCGACCCGCGGCACATCCTGGACTTCCGCCCTCGCCTCCACGACACCATCATCGAGGCACTATCCGTTACTGTGCAATCTGCGCTATGAACCTCATCGGCTTGATGTCCGGCACCTCCGCCGACGGCATAGACGCCGCGCTGGTGAAGATCAGCGGCGCGCCGCCCGACCTGAGGGTGCGCGAGATCGCCTGCCTCACCCAGCCCTACGACGACGCCACCCGCGCCGCCGTCCTCGACCTCTGCCGCCCTGACGCTCCCCTGCTGGCCCTGGGCCGCGTTCACGTCCTCCTGGGCCACCGCTTCGCCGAGGCCGCGCTGGCCGTCCTCGCTCAGGCCAGCCTCACCCCGGCCGACGTCACGCTCATCGGCTCCCACGGCCAGACCGTCTACCACGCGCCGGACGGCGACCCGCCCTTCACGCTGCAAATCGGCGACCCGGCCGTCATCGCCGCCCGCACCAACATCCCCACCGTCGCCGACTTCCGCGCTGCCGATGTGGCGGCCGGTGGGCAGGGAGCCCCCCTCGTCCCCTATCCCGACTGGCTGATGTGGCACCATCCCACCCGCACACGGGCGCTGCAAAACATCGGCGGCATCGCCAACGTCACCTACCTCCCGGCCAGCGGCGGGCCAGAGAGCGTCGTGGCCTTCGACACCGGCCCCGGCAACGTCCTCATAGATGGCATAGCCGCCCGGGCCACCGGCGGAGCCTGGCACTGCGACCGGGATGGCGCACTGGCCGCCCAGGGGCGGGTGGACGAGACGCTCCTGGCTCACTTGCTTGACCACCCCTACCTGCGCCAGCCGCCGCCCAGGTCCACCGGCCGGGAGACTTTCGGGGCCGCCTTCGCCGCCGACCTATGGGGGCAGGCGCAGGCGCGTGGCCTGACCCCCGCCGACCTGGCGGCCACCGCCACCGCCTTCACTGCCGCCTCCATCGCCGATGCCTATCGGGGCTGGCTCCCCGCCCCGCCCGAAGAAGTGTTCCTCTGCGGCGGCGGCGCGGATAACCCCACGCTGGTGCGGGTGATCCGCGAGCACCTGGCCCGCGCCTTCGGTGACGCGGCCCCCGCCGTTCGCCACTACGATGAGACCGGCTACTCCAGCGGGGCCAAAGAGGCCGTCGCCTTCGCCATCCTGGCCTACGAGACCTGGCACGGCCGGCCGGGCAACCTGCCTCACGTCACCGGGGCCTCCCATCCCGCCGTCCTGGGCCACATCACCCCTGCCCGGCGCTCTACGGTGCTCGCTACACCGCATTTCTCGCCAACCGCGCTGCGGAGCCACCGGGCGGACCGGTCACCGTCGTCGGCCACTTCTGCGAATCAAGCGACGTCCTCGTGCGCGACGTCCGCCTGCCAGCGCCGCGTCCCGGCGACCTGCTCACCGTCCCCGTCGCGGGAGCCTACCAATTGAGCATGGCCTCGCGCTACAACCTGGCCCCCGCTCCCATCGCGCTGTGGCTCGAAGAGAGGGCCATAGCCGAACCGCAGATGGCTCCTACGGAGGGACACATGCAACCACTCCTCACCGAGGAACCCAATCCGGCCACGGCTGAGATAGACACCCTCGATAGCCTGGGCATCGTCCACCTGATCAACCAGGAGGATCAGCGCGTCGCCGAGGCGGTGGCGACGGAACTGGAACCGATCGCCGCAGCGGTGGACGGCATCGTTGCCCGGCTGGAGCGCGGCGGGCGGCTGATCTACGTCGGCACGGGTACCTCCGGCCGCCTGGGCGTGCTGGATGCGGCCGAGTGCCCGCCCACCTTCAATACCCCGCCCGGCCAGGTCGTCGCCTGCATCGCTGGCGGCGAGCGTGCCTTCCTCCACGCCGTTGAGGGGGCCGAGGACGACGCCCAGGCAGGCCAGGATGAGATCGCGGCGTTGGACGTCGGGCCGGGCGACGCCGTCGTCGGCATCACGGCCAGCGGCCATACCCCCTACGTGCTGGGAGCCCTGCGTGAGGCTCACCGCCGGGGATCGTTCACCGTCGGCCTGACTTGCAATCGGCCCGCGCCGCTGGAGGAACTGAGCGACGTCACCATTGCCCCGCTGGTCGGCCCGGAGGTCATCGCCGGCTCGACCCGCGTGAAAGCCGGCACGGCCCAAAAGATGGTGTTGAACATGCTCTCCACGGCGACGATGATCCGCCTGGGCAAGACCTACGGCAACCTGATGGTGGACGTGCAGCCCACCAACGCCAAACTACGCCAGCGAGCACGGCGCATCGTCGCGTTGGCCTGCAGACTCTCGATGGAAGAGGCGGCGGCTTTGCTGGTCAGTTGCGACGGCGAGACCAAGACCGCCATCGTCGCCGGCCTGACCGGCGTGACGCCCGACGAGGCTCGGCGTCGGCTGGCACGCGTGAGGGGGCGGGTGCGTGCTGCGTTGGGGCAAAAGTGAGGACGGCCCGCCGGGCGTCCGTGCCGGCGGGGTTGGGCTGCGTACTTCCTGTGCGAATGACGAACCACGGATCGCGAATCACGTGCCGGCGGGATACCGTTTCAGGTACGCCAGTGCCTCGTCCTGCTCACTATCCATCACCAGTTCCAGGTAATGTCCCCCTGTCACCGCCGGCACGTCTATCACCTTGATGAAGGGGGCGTATTGCGCATCGGCCGGGAGCAACTCTCCCAGCACGTTGACCGCTTCATCGAAGAAGGCACGGTTGAAGATCGTGCCGGGTGCCTCCGGGTACAGCGGCAAGGGGTAGATGCGTGCCTCCACCAGGTCCTGGAAGAAGTGCGTGCCGTAGGAGACCTCCAGCGTGTCGTCGGCCCGCGACTGGGCGACCTCGATCAGAGCGCGGGTGTTGTAAATGTCGGCGTAGGTGACCTTCAGTCCCAGTTCGACGTTCGAGGTACCCCAGCGCCCTGGCCCCATCAAGACGAAGCACTCACCCTCCAACTGCTTGTTGAGCCGGCCGATCACCCGCGCCAATTCGAACCGGGTCTCATAGTTGGGCGCGCGACTGTATCGTGCCGGGTCAACGTAGACGAGGTAACGGATGCGACTGACGCGACCGTGAGGCACCAACCGTCGCGCCAGGAAAATCACGTCCTCCGACGGCACGTCGCTGGGGATGCGCAGGCTCTCGCCCCACTCCTGGCTGCTCAGGGGGCGGCATTGGAGCAGATGCAGGATAAAGTGGGGTGGGCGCTCCGGGGTGACCTCCACCGTGAACTCGACGTCCACCGGGCGGCCGTAGTGCCGCTCCAGTTTCTTCAACACGCTTCGCGTCAACACCACGAATTCCTGGCACTTCAGAAGTTCACTGAAGGTCAGAACCAGAGGGGCCTGATCCAGAGCCCCTGGCGCGTAGATGGGCTGCAGGTAGTCCCATTTGTCCACTGAGGCCAGGAACTGGATGCCAGGATAGTCCGGCTGCAATACGTCGGCCACGGGCAGCGTTCTGAACTCGTTGGCTCGCAGGTCAATCAGGTCCACAAACCGCTGAGAATACTTGCGGATCTGGGGGGCTCCCGCCTCTGGCCTCAATTGCGGGTGGCTGAGCGGTACCATACGCGGGTAGTCGTTGCCTACCCGGTCCACGGCGCGAGTGCCCAACCCCCACACCATCCGCAGCAGGCCGTCCTGGGCACGGATCTTGCGGTTCCAACGAAACGGATTGTGGCTGAACCCCACGCCGGCCAGCGTGGGGAAGAATAAGTCGTGGTAACGCTGGCCTTGCACTTTCTGGATCAGGATCGCCATACGTTCGTCGTAATCCACGAGCCCCATCTGTTGACGGTACAGCAGCGCATCCGGGTTCAGGACACTGGCGTACACCCGGGCGATGGAGTTGGTCAGCGCAGCCAGGTCCTCCTCCGGAGTACCCTGGTTGGGGCAGAAGAAACTATCGTATTTGCCGGCGAAGGAGAACCCGAAGTTATCCTCCAGAAGGCTGGAGGAGCGCACGATGAGGGGAGTATTCCCTACCTCGGCCAGCAACGCCCGCAGCCCACTCATCACGTCTTCGGGGAATTGCCCACCGGCGTAGGTTTCCTGGATGCAGGGATAGTCGGCCTCAATCTCCTCCTGTGTTTTGTACTTCTGGTTGATGAACTCATCCAGCCCATTGATCGCGTGAAAGTCGTAAAAAACGTCAGCGCCGATGAAGTAGGAATCGGGGATCACAACGCACCCCCGCAAGTCCATCTCATCGGCCGGGTCCTCCCGTTGGAGGATCTTCCAGGCCAGCATCATCCCCGCCGCCTTGCCGCCGATCTTCCCCTCGCCGATACGGCGCTCACCAATCACCTGGAAATCCTCAGCGTCGAGGAACTCCTTGGACAGCCCTATGAAAGCCATCTGGTCGCTGATCATGCCCTTGATCAACACGACGATGATCTCTTCCAGGTGGTGGCTGACCTGCCTCCGTTGTTCATCGGAAAGGGCCGCGTATTCCTTCGCCTGGGCAAGCAGGATGTGCCAGGGAACCAGTTCCGGGTTGAAGGGTAGGATGATTTCCTGACCGGGCGACCGTTCGGCCAAAACGGCGCGCACAATCTCCTCGAAGAGCGCGCGGGGCAGATTGTAGGCGAAGTAGAAATCGGTCAGGTAATCCCGAATCTGGGCCAATCGTTTCTGCCATACCTCCACTGACTCCTGGCTAAAGGGATCCAAGATTCCCTCCCGCTGCTGAGAGAGAATGGCCTTATCCTCCACCTCCTGCTCGAACTGTTCCGGGGTGATGACGCCGCGGGCGAAGAGTCCCTGGCGCATCCGCTCCCGGATACGGTAACCCAGAATCGGATACTGGGAGATTTGGAGGTAGAGTTCCAGTACCTTCGGAATTCGTTCCAGATGTTGATGCATCGTCCGCTCCTCCCGGGTCGTTCCCGCCCCAAGTATACCTGACATGGCCACTTCGTCAACCCCCACCGCAGCCTCAAACCGACAGGTTAAATGGGAAGCAGACGCACGCAGATTTTCGCAGAAGACCGGTCGCCAGTTGCCCTGCCTGCCCTGTTGTGCTACAATATTCGTCAGAGTAAAAAAACGCCCGGCTACGCGTAAGCCCGAGGCGACACCCCAGGCAGCAAGAAGCGCCTTGGCGGTGAACCACCGGCCACTACGAGGCCCGCCCACCGTCAAGGCTGCGCTGTCTACACGCAGCCGAACGGTGCGGCGGGCGTTTTGCCATCGCCCCGGCCTGAAGAGCCAGGGCTGGGGAGAGCCGAGACTGAGGGGAACTGGGGCTGGGAGGAACTCGCGTGGTCGTCCCTGTGCCCCACGCTGCCTCTTCCCCCAGCGCCGCCTCTCCAGAGACCCAACGGAGGGCTGAGGAAGTGACGAAGCCACCTGTCATATCCACCAACAAGCCGCTACCTTTTGGCGACCTGTCGCCGCTGGAATTTGAGCGCATGTCCCTCTGGCTCGCCGAGCGGGAGGGATACCTGCGTCCTCAGCACCTCGGCGAGGCTGGCAGCGAGCAAGGGCGCGACATCGTGGCTTACAAGCCCACCGACGCAGGCGAAGAGCTGTGGTATTTCCAGTGTAAACGGTACAGGCGCATCAACGCCGCCACTCTGAAGAAAGAGGTGGACAAGTACAACAGGCTGGCTGAGACGGATCCCACGTGCCGGCCGGTTGGCATCGTCTTCGTCACCAACGCCGTCCTTTCGGCCCGCGTTCGGGACGACGTGGCGGCCTACTGCAAAAAGCACGGCTACGCCTATGACTTCTGGGCGCGCACGGAACTGGATATGCGGGCCAAGAAACACCCCGACGTGGTGCGGGAGTTTTTTGACGCCAGTTCCGAATTGCTGGAGCGATTTGTCGAGAGGGTGGAGCAACGTTTAGAAGCGATGTCGCCACCGTCTCCATCCGCAGCAAAGGCCGCCCAACCGGCCCACCTCTTCATCTGCTACAAGCGGGACGTTGACCCCGATCAGAAACTGGCCGCCTGTCTGCACGATTTCCTCACCGGCCAGGGCCACGACGTTTTCATTGACAGCACCCTGCGCACCGGCGCAACCTGGCTCGAACAGATAGACCGGCAGATCAAGGCCAGCGATTTCCTGGTTGTGCTGCTGTCCAAAGAATCAGCCGATAGCGAGATGGTGCAGGCCGAGGTACGGCGCGCCTACGAGTATCGCAGGTTGCAGGGACACCCGCACACCTTGCCGGTGCGCATCGCCTACGAGGGGTTGTTGCCCTATTCCATTGACGCCTTTCTGGACCCGCTGCAATACGTGGTCTGGGGGAGCGATGCGGACGGCGAGCGCGTTGCCCATGATATCCTGGCTGCGATTGAAGGCCGCTTGCCAGAGCGGGAGCCGGTACAGATCAGGCCCATAGCCGAAGGAGCAGGGCTCACCATCTCCGAGGATGGGCGCATCGTCGCCGACGAAGAGCGCCTGCACCCACCGTTGCCGGAGTTCGATCCGCGCTTCCTCGAAGAGTTGGAAGCGCCGGGCGGGGCGGTCAAGTTGCGCGACAGGTTCTACGTCGAGCGCGAGGCCGACGCTCGCCTTAAGCGCGAAGTCGTGAAATCGGGCACGACCACCACGATCCGTGCCGCGCGCCAGACGGGCAAAAGTTCGCTGTTGGTGCGGGGCGTGCACCACGCCCGCCAGAATGGGGCCAAAGTTGTGAACCTGGACGTGCAGCGCGTGGACAGGGATCATCTGGAGACGCCCGACCTCTTCCTGCGCTACCTGGCCGAGTTCATCGTTCGCAAACTCCGCCTCGACGTGGCGAAGGTGGAGAAGTTGTGGCGCGGTTCGCTCGGACCGCAGGACAAACTGACCTATTTGATGGAGGATTACGTCCTGTCCGAGTGCGACGCTCCCATCGTCCTGGCCCTGGACGAGGTGGACCGTCTGTTGCAGACCACCCTACACAACGATTTCTTCGCCCTGGTGCGCTCCTGGCACAACAGCCGGGCCCTGGATGAGCAGTGGAACAAACTCAACATCGTGATGGTCATCTCCACCGAACCCTACCTCCTCATCGCCGACGTGAACCAATCCCCCTTCAACGTGGGACTCAGGTTCTATCTGAAGGACTTCGACGAGGCCCAGGTGCGCGACCTGAACCGGCGACATGGTTCGCCTGTGCAGGAGAGCGACTTTCCCCAGTTGATGGCGTTGCTGAACGGTCACCCTTACCTGACGCGCAAAGCCCTTTACACGCTGGTGACTGAGCGCTGGGCCTGGGCCGATCTGACCCGCGTCGCCGCCACCGATTATGGCCCCTTTGGCGATCACCTGCGGCGTTATCATTGGCTGCTGCGCGACGAGCCAGATTCAAGAGGGGCGCTGAGACAGGTCATCCGTCACAACCGTTGCACAAACGAGATGGCGTTCTTCCGCTTGTTACGAGCCGGGCTGGTGAAGGGGAGCGGCGAGGTCTGCCGGTGTCGCTGCGATCTGTACAGGATGTACTTTGAGGAGAAACTATGAGGTTTTGGACTACGAAAGGCACGAAACACGAAACACGCGAAATGGGGCGAAATGCGCGAAAGGCTTTCGTGATTTTCGCGTCCTTTCGCGACGTTCGCGATCCAAACGCTTTATTCCCACGAGGGTACAGACTACGATGAGCGATTTTACAAACGCATCCGAGTTCTTCGTCGCTGGCGGCACGCTGCGTCCCGATGCTCCCTCCTACGTGAAGCGCCCGGCGGACGACGAACTGTTCAACCTGGCGTTGGCCGGTGAGTTCTGCTACGTACTCACCCCCCGCCAGATGGGCAAGTCCAGCCTGATGATCCGCACCGCCCGCCGCTTGCAGGAACAGGGGATCAGCACAGCCAATATTGACCTGACCGGCATCGGCACCGACGTCAGCGTCGAGCAATGGTACCTGGGGCTGATCACCAGACTGAAGGTCCAGTTGAACCTCTCCGTGTACCCGGACGGTTGGTGGTCAGAGCATGCATCGCTCGGCGCGGTGCAGCGTTTCACTGATTTCCTGCACGACGTACTGCTGGCGGAGATCGAGGGGCCGGTCGTTATCTTCATAGATGAGATAGACACCACGCTGAACCTGGACTTCTCCGACGACTTTTTCGCCTCCATCCGGTTTACCTACAACGCTCGCGCAAGCGAACCCGCCTACAACAGGCTGACCTTCGTCCTCCTGGGCGTGGCAGCACCGGCCGACCTGATCAAAGACCCTGGCCGGACGCCTTTCAACATCGGCCAGGGGATTGACCTGCGCGAGTTCAGCCGGGAAGATGCCCAGATCCTCCAGCAAGGCCTGGAGGCTGTTTGCCCGGAATGGGGGGAGGCCGTCTTCGCCCGCATCTTTGACTGGACCAACGGCCATCCTTACCTGACCCAGAAGTTATGCCTGGCCGTGGCCGAGGCGGGGGATGGCCGTTGGAGCGACGAGCGGGTTGATGAGCTGGTGGAAAGACAGTTCCTCTCAGAGGAGGCACGTAGGGAGACTAACCTGCAATTCGTGCGTGAAAAGATACTCAACTATCCCCAGCGCCGCCAATTGCTTTCTCTTTACCGCAAGGTGTACGCAGGAAGAAGGATTGGCGACGACGAACGATCGCCCATACAAAGTCAACTGAAGTTGTCAGGGCTTGTCAAAGCAAAAGACGGATGCTTGCACGTTCGCAACGAGATATATCGTCGTGCTTTCGACCTGGCCTGGGTGAGAGAAAATATGTCAATTAACTGGGCACCTATCGTGGCAGGTATCGCAGTTTTCGTGGCTCTGCTGGCGGTCGGTTCAATCCTCTACAACTTTGGGGTGGGAATGCAGGTTGATGTTTGCGAGGGCAGATTGCGCAAGCCAGGTGTTGTGCCAGAAGAAAAACTCGCTTGTTTGGCAAAGATATTCAGGTCGCGGGATCTTTTTGGGGCTACGGACTACGATTATAGAGCCAACGAGTTGTTTTATGGACTGTCAAGGGGAGAACAGTTGGCCCTTTTCGATGTCCACAACGTGGAAGACTCAGATTTGATGGTAGTTATTAGAAAGCTGTACGTAACGCTGGTGGATGTAGACGTTACGGACAGCACCGGTTCTCTTTTGGGAGCAATGGCTAGGGCCCTGGGTCGTCTTGATGGAACAGAAGAGGCTATTGAATTGAGAGATGAAATTGAGAGTTGGCAAGAGGGGCGAGATTTCGTCAGACAGAATCTATATTCTGAGGCACTTGAGGCATACAACACAGCCATAGCTTGGAACGGCGAGAATCCAGCCACGCTGTATGAAAGGGCGAGGGTTCTAATTGAGCTATCGGAATATGGGCAGGCTCTAAGCGACCTCGACCAGGTTATGGCTATTGCCAGAAGAGCACCGGCTCCTACGCCTACACCACCACCAACGCCAACGACATCTAGCGCAGATACATCACCAATCCAAACCCCTGGTCCTGGCGCAGGCATATCACCAGTCCAAACCCCTGCTCCTGGTGCAGGCATATCACCGATCAAGACCCCTCTTCCTGCTGCTGTAACAGCTATCCCAACACTTTCACCAGATTCCACAGAAACGCCTACACCTACGTCTGTGCCTGTCCCAATCATCTCAAGATTTGCGACCTCCGGGCAAATGATAGGCACGGTAAGGAACCTCATTTACAACAATCCAGACTTGGTCAGCTTCCTGGCACGTGCTTCAATTTCAGAATATCCCAACCTGCGAGAATCTGGAATAGTTCTAACGCCAACGCTAAAGCCAGCGACACTATGCAATGGCGACTTTGAGAACAGCTTTGAGTGTTGGCAACACGGCGGCGAGATGGACCAAGCTGTCAAGTGTGATGGGAACCAATGCTATGCTGTCCTCGGCAACCCCGATTATCCTTGTCATGGCGGTGTGCCGGTGGGAGAAGCTTGGATAAAGCAATCGTTCAAAGTGCCGCAGGAAATCAGTCCTACACTCTCGCTAAGGTACCGTGTCCTCAGCTATGATCTGGATCTCCCAGACTATGACTACTTTCAAGTAGCCATAAACGGAGAGCCGCTTCCTCAGCGGTACGGAAACTACGAGTGGAGTGAAGCGAGTTGCGACCGAGAACCCTGGGACTCTGGTTGGCAGACTTTGACACTCGACTTGAGCGTCTACCGAGGAGAAGACATAGAGGTATCTCTCCACAACGTCAATGGAACTCAACCCTACTATAATACGTGGACGTATGTTGACGACATAAGGATTGCTGGCGCGCCAACACCAACGCCCCCGGTTACGCCCACGCCAACACCGAGGGTGATGCCCACCACGCCCACCAACACGCCCACGCGGACGCCGACTGACACGCCAACGCCGACTGGTACGCCAATGGCGACAGCAACGCCCGCGGGGCGACCTACACTGCTAGTGCCGACGCCCCTCTCCCCGCCCGAGTTGACAGGACTGGACATCATGGGCTGCAACGTTACTTTCAAGTGGGCCTGGTCCAGGGAGTTGGCCGAGGACGAGTATTTTGCGCTAAACGCGGGAATCGGCACCCCTGGGTATAGCAGAGTCTGGACAAAGGAGACGCAGTACACGTTAGTACTTACAGAGGTGGGAGAATACGTTTGGGGGGTTGACATCTGCCGGGGCGATCCTGGGACACACGTCTGTGAGCAGTTGGCTGTCAGTGAGTGGGGCGTCTTTTCGTTCGGAGGATGCTCTGCTCCACCCCCACTACCACCTCCTCCCACTGCACCACCACCGTAGCGGCTGACGGCCGGCCTGCCTGCCTGACGATACCGGATCGCTCCCGGAGGCGCTGTGCTGAGGCTGGGCGCTTGTCATACCCTACCCCGCTGTCAGCGAAGTCGATCCATCCCCAGCCGCCCCTGCACGCCCCCGCCAGGGACCTGCAATCAGCCTGGGGAGTGGTGCGGTCAGACCGGGGTGGCGGCCTACGATTGGGTAAAGCACTTTGAAGGCTGGCGCCCGATAGACCTACGCTGGTGAGAAGAGCCCACCTGGTACTACATCCCCTGGGCGGTGATCACGACGGGGGCGGGGCCGTGGTGCGATGGTTCCCTATTCCGTGACACAGGCCAGAGATATTTGTGGCCTCAGCAGACCCACGGTCTTGGACCACGAAACACGCGAAACACGAAACACGCGAAATGGGGCGAAATGCGCGAAAGGCTTTCGTGGTTTTCGCGGTCTTTCGTGATCTTCGTGGTCCAAACGGTTTGACAGTCGAGGATTCGCGCCACGTTGGTTGGGGGAACGCAGGCATGGCACGGGGCTGAATCCCCGTGCTGAAAGGGCAAAGCCCCTTCGGGGCTGGATTCTAGCCCGTAGGGCTTTGCTCTTTCAGCCCGGACGTGAACGTTCGGGCCTCTTGCTTTTTCCGCCGTCACCGGGCTGGCTCACTCAACCCCTCACAACAACCACTGCTCATCGCCCGAGGGGAGTTCCTCGGGCGGTGTCGCCTCCGGGGCCGGAGGCGGGGCGAGCAGACGCAGGAGCGCCACGCGGCGAGCGTCGGGCCAGCGTACCCCACCGGCCTTCAGTCGCTTGCGGTCGGGCGCGAAAGCGGTGCAGAAGTCGGGGGGCACGAAACTATCCACGATGGACAGCGGGGCGCGTACCCGCCCCCAGCCACGAGCCTTCAACTGGCAAGCCACCTCCGGCCGGCAGACCTGTTCCACCGGCTGCGGCTCCTTGTAGCGATTGCAGCGCCCGAACGTCACGTCGTCGCTGCCCCACCCAAACTGGCCCCACGCCCGGGGCTTGCCGGGGAGAAAATGGGCACAGTGGCGGCAGGAATCGAGCCGGAAGTCGCAGCGTGGGCATTCGACGGGGCCCGGCGCGACGGTGGGGCGACCGGCGGGGGTGAGCGCCCAGGCGTGGGGTACCTCAGCACCGCAGAGGGGACAGCGCAAGCCGCCAGCACGACTCGACCCCAGCGCGGTGGTCTCGCGGGCGAGCAAGTCGGCCTGCTCCTGGGGAGAGAGCACTTCAATCCGCGCCCCCCACCAGTAACGGGAGGGAGCCACGGCTCCCAGGAGCGCCCAGCCGAGCCGGCGTGCCACATCGAAGCCTCGCCGGCCCGCATCTACCCAGGTGCGCCCGGCGCGGTAGGCCAGGAAGCCCAATATCGCCAGTCCAAGTGCCAGCCAGAAGATGGGGCTCATCAGCGGGCAGTGTACCCGCGCGAGGGCTGGTTGTCAAGCGGTCGCGATTGGCTGGCAGCGGCTCGACCAACGTGACAAGAAGCGAATCTTGGTGTATCATTGAGTGACCTGCCATCGTTGTGAGATGTTGCCACCACGACGATACGCGGGCAGCCGCGCTGAGACAAGTCCCCGGTGTCACTCAAGAACAACTGGCAAGCGTGAAGAGCCTTGAGAGCACCACTATGCCCGACGGGACAAAGCACGAACAATCGTGGGGGCGGGAGGCAAACGACGGTGAGCGCTTCAACAAACAACGGAAGATGGTTCCTGCTGGTGCTCGGCTTGTTCACCGTGGTCACGGCTGGTTGCACACTGCTCGACGGCGACTGCAAGCATGTTCCTGCCCCAAACGTAGACTGGCACAGTTGTGACCAGAGCGGGGCCGACCTGCGCGGGGCCGACCTGCGCGGGGCCAACCTGAGCAAGACCAACCTGAGCGGAGCCGACTTGACCGGGGCCAACCTGAGCGGGACCAGCCTGAGCGATGCCAACCTGACGGGGGCCAACCTGGGCGATGTCAACCTGAGCAAGGCCAACATGACCGGGGCCAACCTGACCAGGGCCAACCTGCTGTGGGCCAACCTGTGGTGGGCCAGCCTGACCGGGGCCGACCTGAGCGGGGCCGACCTGACCGGGGTCAACCTGGCCAGGGCCGACCTGACCAGGGCCAACCTGAGCGGGGCCAACCTGACCGGGGCCAGGCCGCGCGGGGCCAACCTGAGCGGGGCCAACCTGAGCGGGGCCGACCTGAGCGGGGCAGATCTGACGATGGCCGACCTGCGCGGGGCCACATTGGACGAGGAGACCACACAGATTGACGCCAAGTGGCACCTCGTCTGGGAGATCGTCACCCAAGGGGCCCCGGGACGTGACCTGAGCTACACCGACCTGAGCTACACCGACCTGAGCGGGAGCAACCTGTCCGGGGCTATCCTGTCCGGGGCCAACCTGACCGGGGCCGACCTGACCATGACCAACCTGACCGGGGCTGACCTGACCGGGGCCAACCTGAGCGGGGCTGACCTGACCGGGGCCGACCTGACCGGGGCCGGCCTGCGCGGGGTCACACTGGACGAGGCTACACAGACACAGATTGACGCCAAGTGGCGCCTTGTCTGGGAGATTGTCACCCGAGGAGCACCGGGACGTGACCTGAGCAACGCCGACCTGAGCAACGCCGACCTAAGCGGGGCCAACCTGAGCACGGCCAACCTGAACGGGGCTGTACTGACCAGGGTCAATCTGAGCGGGGCCGACCTGAACGGAGCCAACCTGACCATGGTCAACCTGACCGGGTCCAACCTGACCGGGGCCAACCTGGCCGGGGCCGACCTGACTATGACCAACCTGACCGGGGCTGACCTGACCGGGGCCAACCTGAGCGAAGCCAATTTGGCAAGGGCCAACCTGCGCGGGGCCATATTGGACGAGGAGACCACACAGATTGCCGCCAAGTGGCACCTCGTCTGGGAGATCGTCGCCCAAGGGGCCCCGGGACGTGACCTGCACGACGCCGACCTGAGCGACGCCAACCTGCGCGAGGCCGACCTGACCGTGGTCAACCTGAGCGGGGCCGACCTGACCGGGGCCGACCTGCGCGACGCCGGCCTGCGCGGGGCCAACCTGAGCAGGGCTGACCTGACCAGGGCTGACCTGACTGGGGCCGACCTGATGATGGCCGACCTGCGCGGGGCCATATTAGACGAGGAAACCACACAGATTGACGCCAAGTGGCGCTGCGTCTGGGAGATCGTCACCCAAGGGGCAGCGGAACGTGACCTGAGCGACAGAGACCTGAGCTACGCTGACCTGAGAGAGGCCAACCTGAGCCAGGCCGACCTGACCAGGGCCGACCTGAGCAGGGCCGACCTGACCGGGGCCGACCTGAGCGAGGCCAACCTGGAATGGGCTAACTTGCGCGAGGCCATATTGGACGAGGAGGCCGCACGGATCAACGACAAGTGGCGCATCGTCTGGGAGATTGTCACCCAAGGGGCCCCGGGACGTGACCTGAGCGACAAAGACCTGAGCAACGCCGACCTGCGCGGGGCCAACCTGAGCCAGGCCAACCTGACCGGGGCCAACCTGGGCGGAGCCGACCTGACCGGGGCCGACCTGAGCGAGACCAACCTGAGCGGGGCCGACCTGAGCGAGGCCAATCTGGAAGGGGCCAGGCTGCACGGGGCCATATTGGACGAGACCACACAGATTGACGCCAAGTGGCACCTCGTCTGGGAGGTCGTCACCCAAGGGACACCAGGACGTGACCTGCACGACGCCGACCTGATCGGAGCCAACCTGAGCGGGGCCAACCTGGAAGAGGCCAACCTGATTGGGGCCAACCTGGAAGAGGCCAACCTGGAAGGGGCCAACCTGATTGGGGCCAACCTGGGCGGGGCTGACCTGACCAGGGCCGACCTGCACGGGACTCTATTGGACGATACCACGCAGATTAGCGCCAAGTGGCGCCTCGTCCGGGAGATTGTCACCCATGGGGCATCGGGACGTGACCTGAGCGAGGCCGACCTGAGCAGGGCCGACCTGACCAGGGCCGACCTGACCGGGGCCAACCTGAGCAAGGCCGACCTGAGCAAGGCCGACCTGAGCGGGGCCGACCTGACCGGGGCCGACCTGAGCGGGGCCAACCTGAGTGGGGCGACCGTAACAGACGAACAGTTACGGCAAGCCGCGTCACTCCAGAACACGACCATGCCAGATGGCACAAAACACAACTAGCGACACCTCCGCCAGGGAAAGGAGGGCCAGCGACGAGGGCGTGCTGCTCTCCTTTATGTCATTATTGCCCCAGGATTGTGAATAACATTCAGAATGTTGAGCCGCTTTTGCTCATTGTTCATTGTCTCATTGTTCATTGGAACGAAGTTCCCTATGTTTATCGCCATTTGTTCGTCGCTCATCGGTCATTGATCATTGTTCAGTTGCCCCTGGCCTCCAGCAATGCTTCGACCATCGGGGGAAAGCGGGTATAGCGAAACCGTTCGGCGAACTCCAGCCCGGCCGCGGCACCGTCGGCACGGGCCCGCTCCCGGATCGCCCAGGCTATCGCCAGCGCGGCCCCTTCGCTCCCCATCCCATCCCCCGACACGATACCGCTGACGTCCACTCCCGCTACCGCCGCTTGCCGCATCACCTCCTCGACGAGGAAAGCGACTTGACTCTTATGCTCCAGAAAGGCCGCCATCTTGGTCTCAAGGGTCTCCGAGATGTCCACTGCTTTGTCCGCGTGGGTTGGGTGTTTGGCGAAGAAGTACTTTTCGGCCACCAGGTGGGGCTCTAGTCCCCCGGCCAGTTGTTCAGGATGGCAGAGAGGATAGGAGGCGAAGTTGATTGCCTCCAGTGCGGCGAAGGCGACGGCGCGATGGTCTGGGTGGTCCTCGAAGGGAGCAAAGGGGTCGAAGGTGAACAGGACGTCTGATCGGCGCTCGCGGATGGCGCGGACGAATTGCTCGCGCAGGCGGCCCGGCTCCAGTTGATCCAGTTCGCCATCGTGATGGTCAAGGAACACGACTTCCCGTACACCGAGCACCCCGGCCGCCCGCAGCGTCTCCATACGGCGTACCTCAGCCAACCTGACCGCGTCCAGTTCGAAGGAGCCCTTATCGCCGTTGGTAGCGATGAGCGTGGTCACTTCAGCGCCAGCGGCAATCATCTTGGCCAGTGTGCCGCCAGCAAAGAACTCAGCATCGTCAGGGTGGGCGGTAAGAACGAGCACTTGCTGGGACATAGTTACTCCTTAATCTCCGAATGTGAACCCCGAAGTCCCCACTGCCAGGTGGGGAAGCCTCACAGCCTGCTCCAGCCTTGGCGGCACTGTGACTGCTCCCCCGACTCCGGCCGGGGGTTTCAGGGTGTCGAGTTGCCTGTAGTCTACCACAGACAATGGCGGATGCCAACTTTGGTGGCTCAACGTTGCTTTTGTGCCGCCTGACAAGCGGTGGTATACTTGTTGCTGGATACTGGAGGCTGGTCGCTGGAGGCTGAGCGACTGCGAGTATTGAGCATCAAGCATTGAGTATCAAGTGAGGTGAACGTGATGGCAAAAGGCCCACTGGCTAAAGTGCACCGTCTACGCCAGACGGACGAGGTATGGGAGAGCTCCGTCCGGCGTATGCGAGCCTGGATCACACCCCGGAATCAGGCTCCGTACCGCCCTTACATCGTCATGGCGGTCTCCCAGACCGGCAAGGTCGTCGGCAGTGACATCGTCGGGGCCGTGCCACCCCCCGCCCAGGTTTTGAACGTCATTGCCCAAGCGATGCGCCGTCCGGCCCTGGGGGGCGGGAGGAAGCGCCGCCCCGCCGTCGTCTATGTGGACGACGAGGCTCTGGTCGAAACGCTGGCCCCGCAGTTGCAGGAGGTCGGCGTCCGCTGCGAGTACCGGCACACCCTCCGCGAGGTGGAGGAGGCCCTGCTGAGCATGGAGCAGTTCATGACCAGGCGGGAGCCGATACCCGGTCTGCTGAAGTCGCCCGGCGTGACGCCTTATCTGGTTAAGGGGCTGTTCGAGGCGACGGCCTTCTTTTACCGTGAGGCCCCCTGGCGCTGGATGGGCGACTCCCGCCCTATCGAGGTGCGCTACCCGCCCGATGGCCAGCCGCGTTACGCCGTCGTGATGGGCCACGGCGGAGAGACTTATGGCCTGGCGGTCTACAACTCGCCGGACGACCTGCGGGAAGTCTACGCGGGGATACGGCCCGACCGGTTGGTCGGGCAAATGCGGTGGACTTCGCTGCTTTTCGGCGAGATCTTGGAGATGCCCTTCGACGACCTCGATGATATGGAGAAGTACGGCTGGTCGGTGGCGGGTGAACTGGCCTATCCGCTCCCCATTCGGGTCACCCGTTCAGGGCAACCCGTTCGCCCCGGTAAGTCGGATTTGCTGTGGTTTGAGGCGGCGCTGTTGGCTATCCCGCCCTTCGTGCACGATCTGTTTCAGGCCGATGGAGTGTTCCCCCGTCCGGCCGAGGTCACGCTGACCGTGACAATGGCCGACGGCGAGAATACCATCCACCTGCGCTATCCCGTCCCCGGCTTTGAGATTCCCCACATTGAGTACAATCAAGAGCAACCCCGCAGCCCAGGGAGCAGTTCATGAAGGGGGAAATACCCATCCCAGCCACCCACGCCGAGGCCGGGATCGAGATCGAACGGTTGGTGGAACGCTTCGCCCGCAACCTGGATGCCTACAAGCGTGCCGAGTACAAAGAGACCCAGGTGCGGGTCGAGTTCATTGACCCGATGTTCGAGGCTCTCGGTTGGGACGTGCGTAACGTCCGGGGCTACGCCGAGCAGTACAAGGACGTGGTCCACGAGGACGCCATCAAGGTCGGTGGTGCGACCCGCGCGCCTGACTATTCCTTCCGCGTCGGCGGCGTGCGCAAGTTCTTCTTGGAGGCCAAGAAGCCCTCGGTATGGGTCAAAGGGGACGTCGGCCCGGCCTACCAACTGCGCCGCTACGCCTGGTCCGCCAAACTACCCCTGTCCATCCTCACCGATTTTGAAGAGTTTGCCGTCTACGATTGCCGCCAGCGCCCCAAACCCGACGACAAGCCCGGGGTAGGGCGCATCATGTATCTTACCTTCGACCAGTACCTGGAGAAGAGCCGCTTCGACGACATCTACACCGTGTTCGCCAGGGAGTCGGTGCTCAAGGGCTCCTTCGACCGCTACGTGCAGGACACCAGGCGCAAGCGCGGCACCAGCGAGGTGGACGCCGAGTTCCTCAAGGAGATCGAAAACTGGCGCGACGCGCTGGCCCGCAACGTCGCCCTGCGCAACCCGGCCCTGTCGGTGCACGAACTGAACTTCGCCGTGCAGCGCACCATTGACCGCGTCATCTTCCTGCGTATGTGCGAGGACCGGTCCATCGAGGAGTACGGGCGTCTCCTGGCCCTCACCGGCGGCCCCCACATCTACGCCCGTATGCACGACCTCTACCGGCAGGCCGAGGAGAAGTACAACTCTGGCATCTTTGACTTCCAGGCCGACACGCTGAGCAAGTCGCTGACCGTTGACGACAAAGTGCTCAAGCCCATTCTGGCCGGACTCTACTACCCCCAGTCCCCCTACGAGTTCTCGGTGCTGCCGCCCGAGGTGCTGGGCCAGGTGTACGAGCAGTTCCTGGGCAAAGTCATCCGCCTCACCCCCGCCCACCGCGCCAAGGTGGAGGAGAAGCCGGAGGTCAAGAAGGCCGGCGGCGTCTACTACACCCCCACCTACATCGTGGACTACATCGTCCGGCAGACCGTCGGCAAACTGATCGAGGGCAAGACGCCCCGGCAGATCGCGGGCGCGCACAAGGGCACGCCCCTACGCATTCTCGACCCCGCCTGCGGCTCCGGCTCGTTCCTGCTGGGCGCGTACCAATACTTGCTCGACTACCACCGCTGCTGGTACGAGGCGCACGACCCGGTCAAGCACGCCCGCGGCAAGCGACCTGCCATCTACCAGGCTAGCCCCTCCCCGCCCCCCCTCGGTCCCCCCCAACTCTGGGGGGGAAGCGGGGAAGGGGAGTGGCGGCTGACCACCGCCGAGAAGAAGCGCATCCTGCTGAACAACATCTACGGCGTGGACATTGATCGGCAGGCGGTGGAGGTGACCAAACTCAGCCTGCTGCTCAAGGTGCTGGAGGGGGAGAGCCAGGAGACGCTGGGGCGGCAACTGGCCCTATGGCGCGAGCGCGCCCTGCCCGATTTGGGCGACAACATCAAGTGCGGCAACTCGCTCATCGGGCCGGACTACTTCGCGGCGCAACTGCTGCCGCTTGAGAACGAGGAGGAGATGCGGCGGGTGAATGTGTTTGACTGGGAGGCGGAGTTTTCGGAGATTATGGCAGCGGGGGGATTTGATGCGGTCATCGGGAATCCGCCGTACATCCGCATCCAGACGCTGCCGAAGGTAGACAAGGCGTACTACAACGACCACTACCAGGCGACGACGGGCAATTACGACATCTATGTCCTGTTCATTGAGCGGGGGTGGCAACTGCTGCGTCCAGGCAGTGTGCTGGGCTTCATTCTGCCACATCGGTTCTTCAAGACAAGCTATGGTAAGGGATTGCGCGAGTTCATCGCGAAACGCCAAAACGTGCGCGAAATTCTAGATTTCGACGGATACATGGTGTTTGAAGCCGCAAGTATCAATACCTGCATTCTGATCATTGGCAAGGAACCGGAAGACAAATTCAAGTTTGGACAAGTTCGATTCATCCAGCCGCCGACGATTGGCATATCTGCCATTCTTCAAAAGGTACACGAGGCCGACCAACTACTCGATGAGGACGTCACAGTGGGTATGCTAAGCCAGAGTAATCTTACTGAAGAGTCTTGGTCTTTTCTGTTCCCAAACGAGGAACCCCTGTGGCAAAAACTCAACTCGACGGACTGCCGTCTCTCCGATATTGCAACTCATGTTTTCCAGGGACTGAAAACCGGAGGAGATTCGGTGTATTCCCTCAGAGTGGTGAGGGAAGATGAAGAAACTACCCGTGTGTTGTGTTCACGAGATAGTCAGGAGTATGAGGTTGAAAGTGCCATTCTGAAGCCGCTCATCAAAGGCGGTGAGATGAAACGGTATCACATCGGGGAGACTAACAGACGGGTACTGTTCCCCTACAAAGAAGGTAAACTCATCCCAGCAGATGATCTCCAACGTGACTATCCGCGAGCTTGGGACTATCTGTCCAAGCATAAAGAGTATCTGAAGGGTCGCGAGCGCGGGAAAATGAAAGGTCCAAACTGGTATGCCTATACCAGAAACCAAGCTCTCAACATGATGTGGCGGCCCAAGATTCTCACACCCGAGTACTATGCTCACGCATCCTACTGCTATGACAAGGGTGGAGAATTCTACTTCTTCGGAGGTGGAGCTGGAGGCTACGGAATTGTGCTGAAGCTAGACATTGAGCCTTGTTACGTGCTAGGGTTGCTCAACAGCAAGTTGCTGGACTGGTACTTGCAGAAAATCAGCGTACGAGCCTATCAGACTGCATATCTGTACGTGAAGAGGTACATCGAGCAACTGCCCATCCGCACCATCAACTTCTCCGACCCCGCTGACAAAGCCCGCCACGACAAGATGGTCGCGCTGGTGGAGCACATGCTGGCGCTGCACCGCAAACTGGCCGTCGCCACTGTTCCCCCCGACAAGGAACTCTACCAGCGGCAGATCGAAGCCACGGACCTGCAGATTGACGCGCTGGTGTATGAGTTGTATGGGTTGTCAGAGGCAACGGATAGGAGCGGATAAGCGGATGAGGGGGGCAGCGACTATCCGCTTATCCGTTTCCCATCCGCTGCGCCGATTGACGCGCTGGCCTACGAGTTGTATGGGTTGACGGAGGAGGAGATTGCGGTGGTCGAATCACTGAGGCATTGAAGAGGATGAGGACACTGAAACCAAGCAATGACACGACAGTCAGTGTACTCAGTGCTTTCAGTGCCTCAGTGGTTCAATGGGCTGCGCACCAACATGGTTTAGTCTCAAGCCCCGTTCGGTGGGCTCGCTGCTGATTGTGGCGTTTGCTATCTTTGCCAATGCGCTGTTCTTCGATTGGCTATTCGAGACACTGACACAGCGGAAAAAGGTATGCCCTGGCTGTAACGCTCAACTCGACGAGAGTGATATGCACTGTTCCACTTGGGGCTGACGCAGCCTTGAGCTTTGTTGATGGAGTAATAACTCGAGCCGTTAGGTGAAATTGCGCTCAATTTTACGGAGGCAGTCAGACAAGAGGCGCCCACACCCGCCCCCCTCTCACGGATGGAGGCGGCGGGCCGGAGAGAGCAGTGAGGCGATACGCTGGGTATTACCCCGGTTTCCCCAGTTCCCGCAGTTCGTCCTCGCGGAAGGTAGCGATGATCATCTCTTCTGCGGGGGCGCGCCCGGGCACGTAGCCGAAGCGCTCCTGCACAGCCTGGCCGACGGCGCGGAAGACGTCGGCCACGGGGATGCCGACCGGGCAGGCGTCGCTGCACACGCCGCACCCCACGCAGGCGTGGGCCATGTGGAGCATACGAGTCACGTGGAAGAGCAACGTGTCCGACGGCAGACGCAACCCTCCTTTGCGCTCGGCCCAATCCCAGTAGCGGGCTGAGGGGTGGTCAAAGGTGTCGGTGCGGAAGATGCACTCCTTACAGTAGCACAAGGGGCAGACGCGCATACAGTTCTGGCAGTGGATGCAGGTGGCGAACTCCGCCAGGAGCGAGGCCGGGTCGTGCACGCGCTCGCGGAAGGCGGCGAAACGGCGGTCCCGCTCGGCGGTGCGGGCGGCGACGAGGGCCTGCACCGCCTCGACGCGTGCACCGGGCTCCTCGGCCGGCTCCAGCCCCAGCGCGCTCCCCAGTTCCTCGTCGCGCACCGATACCCACAGCCGTTCCCCGTTGGGCACTCCCAGCAGGCCGATGGAGATGTGAGGCACGTAACTCTGGCCCGTGCCGGGGATGGGCCGCTCGCACATCGTGCAGGCCGGGCGGAAGGTATAGCCGGCCAACGGCTCGACCCGGCCCTCGCAGGCCGCCGCCAGCGCAGGAGTCACCGGATCCAGCCTCTCCTCGGCCATGCGGGCGTAGTCCTCCACCCCATAGGTCCCCAGGCAGTCTATCCCGATGAGCACCACGCCGTCGAGCAGCACCTGTCGCACTTTGGAGAGTTCGACCGCCGTGCGAAGTTCGCAGTTGCGCAAAACGGCCCCCACGCGGCCCAGCGCGCCGGTGGCCGTGACCTGTCCCAGAACTGTCCCCCCGTTGACCGGCAGTACCGGGGCCAGCAGCGCGGTCCGCTCCAGCAGGATGGGATCGCGCACCAGCGCGGGCACCGCGTTGCGACCATCGGGGGTTCGCAGTGGCACCAATAGCCCGTCCACGACGCCGCTGGTCAGCAACGTCTCCAGCAGGCGGTTAATCGTCTGTACCGTGCCGTCCTGTACTTCCAGCCATCCCTTCATAGTGGGTAGACCGCCTCTCTACTCCAAGTCTTGCGAAGAACAAGGTCCTTCCCGAAAAACCCGATTTCTGTCAGATACTCCATTGTCCACGAAATGGAGAGGGCCCTTTTTCCTTGATCGCCGCCACCATCTCGGTGACAGTGTCGGCGAAGTACTGCCCCTCGGAGGCGCTGATCCAGCGCAGCCAGACCCGGTCGGGGTCGAAGCCCAGTTGTTCCAGCACCTGGTGGATGATGGCGACGCGGCGGCGGGCCTTGTAGTTGCCGGACTGGTAGTGGCAATCACCAGGGTGGCAGCCGCCGATGAGGACACCGTCAGCCCCCTCCAGCACCGCCTTGGCGACGTAGATGGGGTCCAGCTGCCCGCTGCACATCAAGCGGATGATGCGCACGTTGGGCGGATACTGGATGCGGGAGGTGCCCGCCAGGTCAGCGCCGATGTAGGTGCACCAGTTGCACAGGAAGGCGACGATACGCGGTTCGAACCCGGCCGTATGCTCATTACTCATTTACCCATTTACTCCTTACTCGACCAACGCCGCGTCCACCAGCGCCAGCGCCCGGACGGGCTCGAAAGCTGGCTGGCGGCTGGCGCCGTTGGGACAGACGGCCACGCAGGCGCCGCAGCCCTGACAGAGATAGTCAAGCACGCGAGCGAAGTGCTCCTCCTCGTCCAGCACCCGCGCTCCGTAGGGGCAGGTGGCCACGCAGAGGCCGCAGAAACTGCACAGGTCCGTCTCGACGGCAGCGATGTCGGGGCGGGGCTCCACCGGCCGGGCGACGACCAGCGCGGCCCGCAGCGCCGCCGCCCGCGCCTGGACGATGGTCTCGGTGATGAAACGTGGCCCGTAGGCCAATCCGCACAGGAAGATACCAGGCCGGGCCAGGTCGGTCGGGCGCAACTTGGGGTGTGCCTCGGCGAAGAAACCGTCCTCGTCCAGCACCACCCCCAGTATCCCAGCCAGCCGGCGGTTATCGCGGGGGACGATACCGGTGGAGAGAGCCAGCAGGTCAGCCTCCAGCGTGACCGCCTCGTCGTACAGTGTGTCGTGGACGGTGACGCGCAACCGGTTGCCGTCCGCCTCGACCACTGGCCTTTCGGGCGGCTCGTAGCGCAGAAAGCGCACCCCCAGCCGACGGGCCTGCTGGTAGTAGAGTTCCTGCATTCCCATCGTGCGGATGTCCCGGAAGAGAATGCTGACCTCAATGGTGGGATCGAGACCTTTGAGCGCCAGCGCATTCTTGAGAGCGTGGGCGCAACAGACGCGGGAGCAGTAGGGGCGAGCCTCGTTGCGAGATTCAACACACTGTATCATTATGATTGACCGACAGGGGGCAAGAGGCAGGAGGCAGAAGGTAGGAGGCAGGGATCCTGCATCTTGCATCTTGCTTCTTGCAATCATTTGCTCCAATTCCCGCTGCGTGACAACGCGGGGGTGCTGGCCGTAGAGGCACTCGGTCGTCGCAGCCTGTTCCGCGCCGGTGGCGACGATGAGCGCGCCGTACTGCTCTGAACAGACCTCATCGCTGATCCGTATCTCCGCTGCGAAGTCTCCCCGCACGCCGGACCAGCCCACCAATTCGGCCTCGGTCCAGACACGCACCCGTTCCACCCGCCGCACGCGTTCCACCGTCTCGGCCAGCAATGCCTGGGCGTCCAGCCCCTCCAGGGTGCGGTGGCTTTCCCGCAAGTTGCCGCCCAGTTGGGCCTCTTGCTCCACCAGGTCGCATTCCACTCCCAGGTCGGCCAGGGTGAGCGCGGCGGTCATCCCGGCCAGTCCCCCACCCAGAACGAGTACCCGCCGGGCGACGGTCTCCTGCGGGCGGGGGTGGAAGGCCCGGTAGGGGGTCTCCCGCAACCCGGCGACGGCCATCTCCACCTCCCCCCGGGCGACAGCGGTCACGGCGGCGGTGTTGCTCCGGTGAACCCATGCGGCTCCCTCGCGGATGTTGGCGCGGGCCAGCAGGCGGGCCGGCAGGTCCAGGCGGGCCGTCAACGCGTCGAACCGGTCGGCGTAGAGCCGGGGCGAGCAGCCAGCGACGACGATGCGGTTGATGCCGTGTTCCGCCACAGCGCGCTCAATGGCGGCCAGGCCCGACTCCTCGCAGGCAGCCTCCAGCCGCTCAATGTAGACCACGGCGCGCAGCCGCTCGCCCGCAGCGGTCAGCGCAGGAAAGTCCAGGAATCTCTCCAATGTGCCATGGCAGGTGCAGAGAAACAGGCCAATGCGTGGGGACTGGTCGGAGAGGCCCTCACCCCACCCTCGGCCCCTGCGGGGCCACCCCCTCCCCTCTCCCGAAGTCGGGAGAGGGGAGGGGGCCGGGGGGTGGGGTGAGGGCGACAACACCCCTGCCGCCAGCGCGGCCGCAGCCACGGCCTGGGTCACCGTCTCGGGCACGTCGGCGGGGGCCGAACCAGCCCCGGCAGCGAAGACCCCCGGGCGAGAGGTGGTGCCGGGACCGTCGTCGCCGGGGAGGATAAAGCCATGTTCATCCAGGGCGACGCCGGTGCAGGCGGCCAGTTCCTGCACACTGTCCGCCGGCCCCAGCCCGACCGCCAGCACCACCAGGTCGAACTCCTCCTCCCCGTCCGGTGTCAGCAGCCGCAGGTTCTTGCTGCCGGGCACCTCCTGCACCGCCGCGACCATCCCTCGCCGGTAGGTCACCCCCGGCAGAGCCGCCACCCGCTGGAAGTATCGCTCGTATCCCTTGCCTGCTGTCCGCACATCCATCGTGAAAACGGTCACCTCCGTCTCCGGCGCGACCTCCTTTGCGAGGCCGGCCTGCTTGGCGGTGATCATACAGCACGAGGTGGAGCAATAGGGACGGCCCAGTGCCTCGTTGCGGGAGCCGACGCAGTGGATGAAGGCGATGCGGCGGGGTGTCTGCCCGTCGGATGGGCGCAGGAGGCGACCACCGGTCGGGCCGGAGCGGTTGAGCATGCGCTCGAACTGAAGGTTGGTGACCACGTTGGGGTAGCGTCCCCAGCCGTACTCGACCGCACGGGTGGCATCGAAGGAGGCAAAGCCTGGCGCCAGCAGCACCGCGCCCACCTCGACCCGCTCTTCCATCGGGGCCGCCTCCAGGTCAATCGCCCCGTGGGGACAGACGTCCACGCAGGCCCCGCACCCCCCCCTTGCCCCCCCCTTATGGGGGGAGAAGTGAATGCAGGCTTCGGGGTCGAGCGCGTAGGCGAAGGGCACGGCGCGAGGGGGCGGGGGGTAAATGGCCTTCTCATCAGAACACAGATAGGCAGGATTTGCGGATTGGGGTCGCGTGGCCGGGCAGACGGCAGCGCACGCCCCGCAGTTGTCGCAGCGATCGGGGGTCACGTAGCACGGCCCATGGCACAGGGTGGCGACGAAGCGATGTCCTGAGCCGGCCGAAGGGCGGCCGGGCTTCCCCTCCAGCGCGGCCAGCAGAGTGCGCGGCAGAAGGGTGATGCGGGGATGGAGTTCGCTGGAGATGGTCGGGCAGTAGGAAGGCTGGCGCGGGAGCGCGATGCACAGGCCGCAGGAGTCGGTGATGAAGGTATGGTCGAGCAGGAGGAAGGCCCCGCCGATGTGAGAGGCGCTATCCGCCAGGTAGACCTGCGCGCCCCACTCGGCCAGGTGATGGGCGGCGGTCATCCCGGCCAGTCCCGCACCGACGACGAGAATCCGAGATTGGGTCATTGGCCTTTGGTCATTGATCACCGGTCATCGGCAGCACCGCTTCCATCATCGCCAACACCTGCCCCGTAGTCAAGTTGCGCACGCTGGTCGCCTTGTTCCGGCAGGCGACGGCGCAGGCTCCGCAGCCCTGGCAGAGGGCCGCGTTGACCGTCGCCAATTTCTTCCACGGGTGAAGCGCCCGGGCCTCGTAGGGGCAGGCTGGCACACATAGCCCACAGCCCACGCACAGCCGCTCATCCACGACGGCGATGGTTGGCTGCGCCACCATCTCGCGCTGGGCGAAGAGTTGCAACACCTTGGCCGCCGCACCCGAGGCCTGCGCGACTGTCTCTGGGATGTCCTTGGGAAACTGGGCCGCGCCAGCCAGGTAGATGCCCGCCGTGAGGCTCTCTACCGGGTGCAGTTTGGGGTGAGCCTCGGTGAAGAAACCGCTCTCGTCTATGGCGACGCGCATAAGACGGGCCAAGCCCTCGCTCCCGGCGCTGGGCACCGCCGCCATCGCCAGCACCACCAGGTCGGCCCCCACGCGCACCGACTTGCCGCTCAGCGTGTCGGCTCCCCACACCTCCAGTCGCTGATCCCGCTGAACGATCCTGGACACCTTACCGCGCAGGTAGATGACCCCGAATTCCTCCATCGCTCGCTGGACAAACTCGTCGTATCCCCGACCCTGGGAGCGGATGTCAATGTAACAGACGTATGCCTGGCCCTCCGGGACGGCACGGCGGTAGGCGGTAGCCTGCTTCGCAACGTACATGCAGCAGATCTTGGAGCAATAAGGCCGGTGGAGATTGGGATCGCGAGAGCCAGCGCACTGCACCCAGACGACCTCCCGAGGCACGCGACCATCCGACGGGCAGCGGATTTGCCCCTCCCTCAACATGGCTTCGAACTGGAGGCTATCCACCACATCGGGATACCGCCCGCCGCCGTACTCGGGCAGGTTCTCCTTCGCGTAGAGGTCGAAGCCAGTGGCGAGCACCACCGCCCCTACTTCTATGTGGTGAGTTTCATATTCCAAGGCTTGAATTTTCAGGTCGTGCAGATCTGAAACCTGAAACTTGGAACCTGAAACTTCCACCGCGAAGTTCCCCACGTATCCCCCAAATTCCGCCACCTCTGCGTTCGTGAGCACCTTAATCAGAGGATGGTGGGTGACAGTCTTGATGCGTTCCTTCAACACATCCCCGCTGTCATCGAAATTGAGGTAAAGGCGAGAGAGTTGCGCCATCCGCCCGCCCAGCCGGTCCGACCGCTCGACGAGCACCACCGGGTATCCGGCGTCGGCGATGTCCAGGGCGGCGGTCAGCCCGGCGATGCCACCGCCCACGACCAGCGCCCGCTTGACGATGGGCAGCGTGAGCGGCACCAGCGGCTCGTCGTAGCGCACCTTCTCCACGAGCGTGCACACCGTCTCAATGGCCTTACGGGTGGCCTCCTCCGGCGCGTTTTGGTGTGGCCAGGAGACTTGCTCCCGGATATTAGCGATATCCACCTGGTAGGGGTTCAGCCCGACGGCGGCGGCCGCTTTACGGAACGTGGCTTCGTGCATCGTTGGCGAGCAGGCGGCGACGACCACCCCGTCCAGGTTGTGCTCCGTGATGGCTTGCTGGATGAGCGCCTGGCCAGGGTCGGAGCACATGTACTTGTAGTCAGCGGCGCAGGCGACGCCAGGATAATCGCGCAACGTTTCGGCCACCCGCTGCACGTCCACCGTGCTGGCAATGTTAAGCCCGCAGTGACAGATGAAGACGCCGATACGAGCCATTACTTCCCCCCCCCGCCCCCCCCCGCAGGGGAGGGAAACTGCTGCTGGCGGGAGAAGAGTTTGAGCACCTGGGCCGCCGCGCCGCTGGCATGGGCGACCGTCTCCGGAATGTCCATCGGCCCGGTACAGGCGCCGGCCAGGAACACGCCGGGCCGTAGCGTCTCCACCGGGCGCATATTGGGATCGCGGGAGAGCAGCCAGCCATGTTCGTCCGTTGGCAGGCCCAGCATCTCGGCCAGGTGCCGCGTCGTGGGAGGGGGTAGGAGCGCTGGGGCCACCACCACCAGGTCGGCGGCGACCTGCACTTGTTGGCCACTGAGCGTGTCGGCTCCCCACACCATCACCTTGCCGTCCTGGCGGAAGACGCGGGAGACCTTGCCCCGCAGGTAGAGCACGTGCTCGTCCTCCATCGCTCTCTGGGTAAACTCGTCGTACCGCTTACCGGCAGCGCGGATGTCAATGTAAAAGACGTACGCCTGTCCGTCGTGTACCCGGTGGCGGTAGAGAATGGCCTGCTTGGCCGTATACATGCAACAAACCTTTGAGCAATAGGGCATATGCTTTTCAGGGTCACGGGAGCCAGCGCACTGGATGAGGACGACCTCGCGGGGGACTTTCCCGTCGGAGGGACGCCGCACCTGGCCAGTGGTCGGGCCGGAGGAGGAGAGCAGTCGCTCGAAGGCAAGTGCGTCAATCACGTCCGGCACGCGCCCCCCGCCGTACTCGGGCATATTCTCCAGCCCATAGAGGTCGTAGCCAGTGGCCAGAATGATGGCACCGACCCGCTCCTCGATGACCTCGTCTTCCTGGTCAAAGGTGATCGCACCCACCGGGCAGAAGCGCTCGCAGGCACGGCACTTGCCCCGCTGGAAGAAGATGCAATGCTCACGGTCAATCACCGGCTTGTTCGGCACCGCCTGTGGAGAAAGAGTGTAGATCGCTTTACGGGTGCCCATGCCGCGCTCGAAATCGGAGATCACCTTGCGGGGACATTTCTCCTGACAGAGGCCACAGCCAGTGCATTTCTCCCAGTCTACATAGGCGGCGTGGCGGCGGATGCGCACCCGGAAGTCACCGACCTCTCCCTCGACCGCCTCGACCTCGGAGTAGGTGTGTAGGTGGATGTGCTCGTGGTGGCCGACCTCGACGGTGCGGGGGGTGAGAATGCACTGGGCGCAATCGAGCGTGGGGAAGGTGTCCGAAAGTTGGTGCATTCGGCCGCCAATGGAGGGCAGTCGGTCAACGAGCACGACGTCATAGCCTGCGTTGGCGATGTCCAGAGCGGCCTGCATACCGGCGATGCCAGCGCCGACGATGATAGCGCGAGGGAAGGGAAACTGGTCCGCCACGGATTCAAGTATACCGCACTTTGGAGCAGTTGGCAATGGAATTCATCTTGATTGGCTCGTGACACCTCTCCTTCTCAGCCTTGGCAACCCTGTCGCATGGAATACAATCGGCGCAGGCACCAAGGCCTTCTCCATCCCCCTGGCCCAACAGGGATTTCTCGTATCATCTCAATATTTAGGGGCAAATAGTCCCCATCTGTCGCCGATGGTATGGATGCGCCAACTTGTTGGCGTTTTTGCCGACCGAGACCCGTTTCCGCAAGACCGAAACAAGTTTCGGCATCCACATTCCCCAGTTTATTGAGCAGATACGATTTCTCTTTATAGCGCAGTTGTGTTAGAATCCCGTCTCCGGCGGGATTTGACCGTCGGGGGCGAATGAAGGATTCATTCCAGGTTGCCGCGTCGGGTGAGCGGGGCCTGAGTTGTCGTGGTCAGGAAAGGCTTGAAGAACGTGGCTCATCTACTGAATGTCTTGATCACAAATTTCAGGGGGGAGTTAGCGGCTCTCAGTGCCGCTTTCTTGTGGGCATCAGCCACAGCAGCCTACGGTCGCATTGGGCGACATATTCCACCGCTAGAACTGAACCTGGTCAAAGGCATAATTGCCATTACCACGTTGCTCCTCACTCTCATCCTACGCGGCGATTTGCTAACTGCCATTGAGCCCTTGGCCTTGGGATTGCTGCTGCTCAGCGGTGTTGTCGGAATTGGTCTAGTTGCGCTTGGCGGGATCGGACTGTTGTTTGGCTTGAGGTGATGAAGAACCATCCTTCACACCGACGGTCTACTCTCCATCCCTCATCAATACCGGATAGAAACCGGCGTGCCAATCTCGGCCCAATTGTATAGCCGTTGCGCATCGCGGGTGCCCAGCACGATGCAGCCGTAAGAGATCGGCCGGCCCAGGTAGCCGGCCCAAAGGGTCTGGCCGTTGGACAAGATCGGCAGGGCGTGAATGCCATTCTCGGTCGAACCAGCCCAATAGATGCCGAGCCAATGGGGCATCTGGAGGCCCCAGGCCGCGGCGTAGGCGTTGGGGATTTTGCTCTGCACGTGAAACTCGCCAGTGCGGGTATTGCTGGGCGCAGCCCCGCTAGAGATCACGAAGGAGTAGACCAACTGATTCCCTTGGTAAGCATAGAGATGCTGCTCCGACAGGTTGATCATGATGCGCTTGCCACCGCCCGGCGGGGCCGGTGCTGCCCCCGATAGACGCAGTACCTGCCCGGCGTAGATGGCCGATGGGTTGGCAATGCCGTTCAAGCGGGCCAGCGCAACAGTCGTGGTGCCAAAGCGTTGGGCGATCCGGCTCAAAGTGTCACCACGACGCACGGCGTAGGTGCCACCCGTCGCCGGGGCCGGGGCTGGCGCAGGCACAGCCCTTCCTGCGCCAGGGATGACCAGCCGCTGGCCGGCGTAGATTATCCGAGCGCTAGCCAGGCCATTCGCTTGCATCAGCGCCCGGGTCGTGACCCCGTAGCGCAGCGCGATACCGCTCAATGTGTCGCCCCACTGCACGACGTAGGTGGAGCCAGTTGTCGTCGGAGGGGCTGCCTGCGCTGAGTCACCTGAACCACGAGGGATCACGAGCCGTTGACCGACGTAAATCGTGTGGTTGGGCAGGCCGTTGGCGGCCATGATGGCGTCCACCGTCGTGCCGTAGCGCAGAGCGATGCGAAAAAGGTTCTCGCCCGGCTGAACCACGTGGACGATTTGATTCTGTTGTGTTTCAAATGAGTTGGAGGAAAGGAGCGGACGCCCCGCTTCAGCGGGGATTTTCCGGCTGAAGCCGGACGTCCAACCGAAATGAAACATACCGATTTGATTCTGAGTCTGAGTCTGACCAGGGTTCAGTGAAACCGCGCCAACCGGCACGGCCCAAAACAACATCGCCGCGACCAAACTGGAGACGAGGCACAAACGCAGCCGCTGCATCTCTCCCCCCCTTTACCTAATCTTACGAGGCTCAATCCTCCCGCCGCCAGCGAGCGACGCCACCCCGCTCATTGTGCGCCACCCGGCCCTCGACTTCCAGCCACTGAAGGTGTCCGATGACTTCAGAGATGGCGAGGAAGTAGTTGACGGAGTCAAGGTCGGGGAAAAGCACGCTGGCGATTCCGTGTGCTGTGCAAGCGTCGTCTCCCATTACCTCCAGCATGTGATGGCTGCGCTCTTCGTGGAAGGCCAGACGCTCGCGGATGAGGGCGCGGTGGTCGGTGATGGGCGGGCCGTGACCAGGCAATGCCAGCGCGACGTCGAGTTCGGCCACGCGGCGCAGTTGCGCCATGTACTCTACCAGCCGGCGGGGCCGCTCGGTCTCGCCCGGTGCAGGCGGCTCGACGATCGGGTTGGAGGAGATGTCACGCAGGAGATGGTCGCTGGAAATGAGCAGACGACGCTGGGGCTGGTAGAGACAGATGAGATCACCCGCGTGACCAGGGGTATGGAGCACCTGCCAATCCTCGCCCCCCAGTTGGAGCACGTCACCGTCGGCCAGAGTGCCGTCGGGGACCACGGGCTCACCGTAGCGTTCTATGCCACGCCGCATCCCAGATAAGCCCACCAGCATCTTCACCGGGACACCCGCCCAGCGCATCACCTCCGCATAGAAGGCCAGTTGCCGCATATTGGCGTGTTTGCCCAGCCAGGGGAGACTCGCGGCATGGCTCAGCACCTCCGCGCCCGAAGCACGCACCAATTCCGCCGCCAGACCGCAGTGGTCGGCGTGGGCGTGCGTGATGATGATACGCCGCAAGTCGGCCACGCGGTAGCCACACCCGGCCAGGGCTTTCCCCAACGCCTCGCGAGCGGGATCATAGCACGGGCCGGCGTCCACCAGCGTCAGCGGTTCCCCCTCGGCCAGATAAACATTGACGGGCCCGACGGGAAAGGGGGTGGGTATAGAGAAGGTGTGCAGATAGGGTGGAACAGTGGACAGAGTCATTGGGTCAGGATACAGGATGCAAGATGCAGGATGCAGGATGCAAGATACTGGGCACTGATTGCAAATAGCAAACACCCACCAGCCAATAGCAGGTCAGGAAGCACTCTTGACGAGAAGGGTCCAGGTGCCCTTCTGCACCGTCTCATCCCGCTGATTGAGTACGGCCACGTCGAAGACGACGAAGCCACCGCCCAGACGATGCATCTCCTTCTTCCGCCGGGCTTCGAGCCGCACGCGGATCGTGTCGCCGATTTTGATGGGGCCGCGGAACTTCCACTCCAATGCGGTGAAAGCCTCAGCGGTGCCCTCGGCGAAGCCTAACCGCGAGGCCAAACCACTGGCGATGGAGAGCCCCAGGAGGCCGTGGGCGATGCGCTCGCCGAAGAGCGTCTCCCTGGCAAACTCGGCGTCGGTATGAAGTTGGTTATAGTCGCCCGAGAGGCCAGCGAAGAGCACCACGTCGGTCTCGGTGACAGTGCGGGCGGCGGTCTCGACCCTGTCGCCGATCTCAAACTCCTCGAAGTAGCGCCCTCGCGGGCGGGTTAACCCGGTCATGATAGCTCCTTAACAGCAATTCCCGTTTTGGGGTTGTTTACCAGCTCTCCGCACTGCGCATAAGCCCAAGCGGGGAGGTTTAACAAGAGCCAGCGGTCCAGGAGTGCAGAAAACAGGACTGCAGATTGGCATTCTAAT
>Ga0307430_1000015_pt1 | contig 153036 bp, 120 predicted proteins | sample SalMarWE160130MG_FD_202159 | JGI IMG/M metagenome (GOLD analysis project Ga0307430, IMG submission 202159) | Salt marsh sediment microbial communities from the Plum Island Ecosystem LTER, Massachusetts, United States - WE1603-130 | ecosystem: Environmental > Aquatic > Marine > Intertidal zone... | reverse complement strand
GCGGGCCGATTGGCGGCATCATCGCGTATCCGGGATCGGGCAAATCGACGGTGGTCACGATTTCCCCGCTTACCCATTCCGTGATCGACAGCAACGTCGGCGGCCATTTTGGGCCCTATCTAAAATTTTCTGGTTTCGACGCGCTGGAAATTCTGGGGAAAGCCGAGAAGGATGTCATCGTGGTCATCGACGGCGATGCCGGTACGGTGACGATCGAAGAGGCGCCTCTCGAAGATCTGAACACCCACATTGTGGGGGAACAGCTTGCGGCGATGTATGCCCAGGACGATCGCGACAAGAGGAATTTATCTGTCATATCGGCCGGCCAGGCCGCCGATCACATTCGTTACGCATGCCTGAACGTCAGTTGGTATGACCCGCAGCGAAATGCAATGCGCATCAAGCAAGCGGGGCGCGGCGGCGCAGGCCGTGTCTTTCGGGACAAGAAACTCAAGGGAATCGTCATCCGTTACAGTGATCTGACCAGTGAAAGCAACAATCCAGTTGATATGAACCTGATTCAGAAGGCGGGCGAACGCATCAACAAGGAAATCATCGAACTCGATGATTCGCAAAATCAGATGCGAAAGATCGGCACGCCCTACCTGGTCGAGATCATGGATCACTTCGACCTGCTGCCGGTGCATAATTTCCGATTTGGTGCGCATCCCGACTCGCCGAAGATCGATTCCAGCGTCTGGAAATCCAAATTCACCCAGGACATGTTTGATGGCTGCTGGGTGGGATGCACCATGTCCTGTGCACACGCTGTGGATCATTTCCATTTGCGCACGGGACCTTATCTTGGCGATGCGGTGCTGGTGGATGGACCGGAGTACGAAACCGTGGCCGGGTTAGGCTCCAACATCGGCGTCTTCGACCCGCTGGCGATCATCGAGATGAATTTCTACGCCGACACCTACGGCATCGACACGATCAGTCTGGCCGATTCGATTGCCTTTGCCATGGAGTGTTATGCGGAGGGAGTCCTCACTCAGGAGCACACCGGCGGTTTGGCCCTGGAGTGGGGGGACGCCGAAGCGGCGCTCGAGCTGATCCACCAGATGGCCAACGGCGAGGGGTTCGGGGTTATCGTCGGCCAGGGCGTACGCTATATGAAGGGGTATTTCGCCGAGAACTTCGGCGCCGATCCCGATTATCTGCAGGACATCGGCATGGAGAACAAGGGCATGGAGTTCTCGGAGTATGTCACCAAAGAATCACTGGCACAGCAGGGCGGCTACGCCATGACGCTGAAAGGCGCCCAGCACGATGAAGCCTGGTTGATCTTCATGGACCAGATTCACAAGCTTTTCCCGACCTTCGAGGACAAAGCCGAAGCGCTGCACTACTTCCCCATGTGGCGCACCTGGTTCAGCCTGCACGGTTTGTGCAAGCTGCCCTGGAACGACATCACACCCGAGGACAACGCCGAGGCGGACGAGCCCGGCAAGGTCCCCGAACACGTCGAGAACTATACCTGGCTCTACGAGGGCCTCACCGGCACGCCGGTAACGAGCGATGATCTCGTGCGGCAGTCCGAGCGGGTGTACAACTTCCAGCGCATCTTCAATTTGAAGTTGGGTTTCGGCACGCGCCAGCATGATTATCCGCCCTACCGCGCCATGGGTCCGGTGACCGTCGAAGAGTATGAATCACGCGCCGAGCGCTACGACGGTCAGCTGCAGGAACTGGGGATCGATATTGAGGGACTCTCGATAGAGGAAAAGGTGGCCAAACTCCGTGCCCATCGCCAGGAGCGCTACGAGCAGTTGGTGGACGCCGTCTACGAGCGCCGCGGCTGGGACAAAGACGGCGTGCCGACAATGGAGACCGTCAGGCAGCTGAGCCTCGATTTCCCGGACGTGGTGGATTTGATCGAAAATCGCAGATAAATCTACGTGAACGGAAAAGACAAGACGCCCGATTCGGGCGTCTTGTCTTTTTCTGGCTGTGGATGTTTCCCTCGGTACTTTTCGTTGACTAGAGTCTCATAACGATTACATGATTGGTGTTAGGTCGATCAGAACACCTGACGGGAATTCTAACAACAGGGTCCCGGGATCTTTTGGAACAATGTATATCAAAGTGATCGATGATTGTCCTGATGAATAATCAGAGGATTCGCCGGTAAAACTCATAGAAGTAAGTGTATGGACTTGTGTTCCTGCGGCCCATGCAACTGGTTCTTGGTTTATTCCCGATTCAAGAATTACCGTCGGCTCAAGCAATGCAAACGCCTCGTTTGTGCCGGAGATGAGATTAAACTCGATGAACAGGAGTTCCTCATTACCTTTCATGGCATCAGGTACAAGACCGAAGGCAGAATGGTCATATGCAATCTGAACAATACTGAATTCAAAATCAGCGACGATGATCGACTCCTCTGAAGCAGGAATGGTCTCGCGGGTTGCTGTTGCAGAAGGCGGGATCGACGTGTCTGTCGCAGTTGGTAAGACGGGTGTATCCGTTTCAAGTGCCGAAATGTCATTCGTCGGGCCTGTCGCCTGGGTGGTTGTCGCGGTGCTGCACCCTGCCAGAAGGATGCCGATCAACCCGATTGCTAATAAACGTTTGGATATACACTGAGAGTCCATTTTTTTTCCTTTCCGTTAGGTTATATAATCCACTTTTCTCCAACACAATCTGGAAAAGTCGTTCCGAAATAAGTAGGGCATGATCCATGCTTATTGGGTTACTTGATATCAGTCCAGATTGGATACCAGCATTGCATGTAGTTCAAACAACGAGGTTTTTGCTCCGGGCAGACTCATTCCTGGAAGGGATTCAGCAAACACTGATCAAAATACGTTCGTTTGCACATCCTTTCCACGCCAATTATTGTTCCCACGCCTCGATGGTCGTCTCGGTGGTTTCTCCATCTTGGATCGTGGTGGATATGGGTTTACCATTGGTGAAATCCAGATAGACACCGTATAAGTTTGAAAAAAGTGAAGCTTCGTCGATGGTAAATCCTGAGCCTGAGACGCCAATCTTGGAATTCTGCAGCATGGTCACTTCGCCTCCACCAAAGACGGGCACCTGATTCTGACAGGATACAGAAAGCGGGCCAAAAAATCCTTCCGCAAGACACTGCAGAGCTTCTTCGCTGAGGTCGAGTTCGAGATCGGTGGCCTGCATTGTCGCGCCGTTTAGATTGTAGAGGAGTATGTATTTACCTGAATCAAGGTCTTGAAATTCAAATTGCCCGCCATCCTGCGTTATGGTTGACAAATCCTCTGCAGTCTGGCATGTATCACCATCTACCTGGCATAGAATAATTCCCGCGCCTTGAATCGGATCACCACTGGTCATCCATACCAATTTCCCCGTCAATTGACCGCCACTGGGGGCCGGCGTATCCGATGGTTTGGTTGTGGCCGTTGGTTCGATCTCGGTGGGCACCTCGGCGATCGTTGGCGTACCCGTTGTGCAGCCCATCAGGCACAGCACCAGTACTGAGAGGGCGAGCAAGATTTTATCGAGATTATTTTTCATGATTCGTTTTCCTTATCGAAGTGGTTTTTTTTAATTTCACGAAGAAGTGCTTTATAGCGGATTGAATTGCTGGTTCAATATCGGGCTATTCGCAGACAACATGCTGATGATACTACAGAAGACGCCATCTCAAATGTGCTCTTTGTACTACGGGTTTACCCGTGATCGCGTGGATGGTCCAGGAGCTTCGTCCTGGCCTGATCGGTCGTGTGAGAGGGAAAGTGTTTTGTGCGGATGCGCTGGATCGACCTGAATACTGGCGGGAGTAAGAACAATGCGGCGGCTGGCCGGTCGCCCCAATCAACCTCAGGTGAAGCCATTACACATAGGCAGTTTTTAATCCTAGCGCTTCGCTTCTATCGCCTGCATGATGGCCTGCGTGGCTTTCTTTAGTTCGGGCGCCATATCGTAGAGCGCGGCGCCGTCTCGGTCAGCCTGGCGCACATGCGGATCGTGCGGCAGGTGTCCGATCACCGGCAATCCGGGACTGTTGTCCTCGATGAAGGTCTTATCTTCTTCCCCCTGAACCTTGCTGCCCACGATGTAGAGATCCTTCAGTTTGATGTCTTCCGCCAGCGATTTGATCTGTTCGGCGGTGGTCAGACTGCGTTTGGTCGGTTCGACCACGATCAGCATGGCGTCGACGGCGGCAGCCGTGGCGCGCCCGAGATGCTCCACTCCGGCGTACATGTCGAGCAGAATGACCTCGTCGCGCTGCAGGAGAATGTAGGTGGTCAGGGCGCGCAGGATGGCGCTCTCGGGGCAGATGCAGCCCGATCCACCCAACTCGACGGCGCCCATTTCGAGCAAACGAATACCGCGATGCACGGCTGAGAATTGGTCGGGAATGTCGTCCACACGCGGGTTGATCTTGAAAAAGCCGCCGGTGGTGCCCGGCTTGGCGCCGGTGCGCTCGTAGATCAAGTCGTCCATGCGGGCGATGGGAGTCAACCCATCCAGCAGTTCCTTTGGGAAGGCCAGCGCCTCAGCAAGACAGGGTGCCGGATCGGCGTCGATCGCCAGGACTTGAAAGCCCTTTTCGGCGTAGGCGTAGGCCAGTAGGGAAGTGAGTGTGGTTTTGCCCACCCCACCTTTTCCGGTGATAGCGAGTTTCATTGTTTTCCTCAGGTTAATTTAAGATTTGAAGCGGTTGATCTTTTCCAGCTTCCTACGCAGGGATTCTATCCGTTCTCGGTCGATCTGGGGAGATCGTGTAGCTGGTCTCCAGCCGGTTATCCGGGAATGCAGCGAACGCAGCTGGTAGAAGCGCTTGTGGTACCCGCGCAGTCTCGCCTCATGCCGCAGCGTGCGGATCACGGCCGGGATGTCGAAGCCTTGCTGGCAATGGATCGTGTTTGTGAACGCATCGTCGCAGTTCCACAGGGACCGATTCTGCAGCGCGAAGGGGTCATTCCGCGCGGCGGCGCGCAGGATCTCCCCAAAATCAAGATCCATGCCGGGAGTCATCCAATCCTCGCAGTTGCGGCAGTTGGCACAGTGGCGCACGTCCTGGCCGGTCTCGGCCAGAATGATGAACGGCAGCGGACCGCGCTCGATCGCTTCGGATTGAAACGGCGATATGCGCTGGATGAAGTGGTCCAACTGCCAGCGGTCGACCCATTGTCCAAAGGTCTCCCGAATCGAGGTCAGCTCACGACCTCGCAGCGCAGGATGGGCCCTCAACTCGCGAAACCGAGTGTGCATTCGGTTCTTACGCTCCTTTGCCGCATGAACCATTCTGGTGTGAGCGCTGCGCAAGGAGCGTTCCGTCGTACGCAGGTAATCTATAGCAAACCTCGTTCCTTCAGCAGTGGCCGTGCGTCGACCATGTTGAACTTCAACGCGGCTTCCTCCGGCATGCCAAAAGCTAGGGCCATCAGCTGGGTGAAATACAGCGCGGGGACCGGTTCTGTGATGTCCATTTGCGATTGACGGCCGTCGATATTGGCGTGGCACATCGGGCAGGCCACGGCCACCAGATCGGCGCCCCGGGCGCGTGCGTTTTCGATGATTTCGGCGCTCATCTCGAGCACGATGTCGGTCGCCGTGAGGGACAGGGATGCACCGCAGCAAGATACCTTGCGGTCCCAGTCGATCGGCTCAGCTCCCAGCGCCTTCATCAAACGGTCCATGGCCATGGGGTATTCCGGTTCTTTCGATTCAGTGATTTCGGGCGGACGGGTGAGCAGGCAGCCGTAATAGCAGGCGATTTTCAATCCTGCGAGCGGCTTTTTAACCTTCTCGGCTATGGCTTCCAGGCCGACGTTCTCTACGACGTAATCCAGAAGCGATGAGATCGCCAGGCTGTCTTGATACTCGTAACCCAGTTCCTGATCCATTTCTTGTTTCAATTCGGGATCGAGGCGCACTTCTCGCGCCGCGGACTTGAAGCGGTTGAAGCACATGGCGCAAGGCAGGGTAACCTCGCTGACGCCTTCCATTTCGTAAAGAGCCAGGCTTTCGAGCGGCATCTGCACTGAAAGCTTGTGGTCCACGCGATGGGCGGGCGAAGAGCCGCAGCAAATCCAATCTTTCGGTTCCACGGGTTTGCGATCGAGCGCTTCCAGTGTCGCCAACGCCGAGATGTTGAACTCCTTGGCCAACGAATGTAACGAACAGCCGGGATAATACCCAACCTCGTTGGCCTCCCGTTCTGGCGGTATTACTTCCGACTTCGGCTTGCGTTTGCGGATCACGGAGGGCAGAAAGGCGATCTTGCCGTGCTTGATCATGTCCAGCCCCAGGTCGACGTCCTTGAAGGGCTTCTTGGTGCGCATGTTCATCTCGACCATCAATCCCAGCTCGTAAGAGCGGCCCAGAATGTCGACGTCGCGTAGAAAGACCTTGTTGAATAGGGCGACTTCGGGCACCTTGGGTTTGATGCCTCTGGCCATCGCCTCGCCAACGATGAAGTCCATCACACGGGCGATGTCGATTCCCTGCGGGCAACGTGTGGTGCAGGTTTGGCAAGAGGCGCACAGCCAGGGTGATTTGCTCTCGAAGATCAGGTCTTCCATACCCAACTGCGCGGCACGCATGATCTGATTGGGCGCCATGTCGAAATGCTCCATCAGGGGGCAGCCGGAGGTGCACTTCATGCAGTGATAGCAGAGGAACACATTCTCGCCGGTGGCTTCCCGGATGCGTTCGGCCAGATCGGTGCTGAGTTTTGTCTCCATAGGCATCTCCCTACGCCGCCGGTTCCGGACGAGGCAGCAGTCCGGCACCCTCGACGATCGGCTTGACTGCTTCTTCCCATTCGATGGCCATCACGTGCACGCCGGCGACGCCTTCGATCTCGCGCATCTGCTTGATCTGCTCGATGGTGATTTGCATGCCTTCCTCACGCCAGGCCTGGGAACGAGCTTTCTTTTCGGCTTTGTCGATGCCCTTGGCGGCTTCGGTCATGCGGTCGACGTAGATATCAGGCACGTCCAGGCCTGGCACCTGATCGCGCATGTAACGCGCCATGCCGGGGGATTTCAACGGGCCCAGACCGGCTAAGATGTATACCTTCTCGTGCAGACCGAGCTCGCGCACTTTCTGCATATATTCGTCGAAGCGTTTGATGTTGTAGATCAACTGGGTCTGGATGAAATCCACGCCTGCGGCGACTTTTTTCGCCAAGCGGAGTGGGCGGTATTCGAAGGGATCGGCGAAGGGGTTGGCTGCCGCACCGACGAAGAAACGCGGTTCGACTTCTTCCATTTCATCGCCGCACTCGAATTGCCCCTCGTCACGCATCTTCACCACCATCTGGATCAACTGCACGGAATCCAGATCATGGACATTCTTGGCGGTGGGATGATTGCCGAAGGATTGGTGATCGCCGGTCAGGCAGAGCACGTTGCGCATGCCCAGAGCGTAGGCGCCCAGCAGGTCGGATTGAATCGCCAGACGGTTGCGGTCGCGGCAGGTCATCTGGATGATCGGCTCCACGCCTTCCTGGACCACGATCGTGCCGGCACCGATCGAGGACATGCGTACGATAGCGGTCTGATTGTCGGTGATGTTGGCCGCATCGACCACGCCCTTCAGCAGGGCGGCTTTCTTGCGGATCGTATCCCCATCGGCGCCCTGCGGCGGGCCCAGCTCTCCGGTGACGACGAATTCGCCGGCGCGCAGCAGGCGTTCCAGGCGAGAGCCGGATTTGTAGCCGTTGCTCGATGTTTTTGTCATGGCTTCGCTCCTTTTCGCCTACTCAGTTTCTTCGGCCGCCAGACGTAGATCCTGGCGGGTGATTTTTCGCGGACCGCCGTCACGGCTGCGGGACCAATTCTTCGGTGCTTGAATTTCCTCCAGCAGGTGCAGACGATTTTGTGACTTCAGTTTGTCGTAGATTAACTGCCAGGCGCAGGGTGTATCCGGATCGATCTCACAAACACCATTTTGTGACCCGCCGCAGGGTCCATTGAGCAGCTGTTTGGCGCAGCGGGCGATGGGGCAGATACCGCCTGTCAAACCGAGGATGCACTCCCCGCAGGCGGCGCAGCGTTCTTCCCAGACACCTTGTTCCGTAGGTAAGCCCAGAAAGGAGGTGTTCAACCCGGGAACGACGACGGCATCCGGGAAGCGTTCGACGAGTGCCTGCACACCGATACCGCATCCGATCGAAAGCACCATATCTGCATCAGCGATACGATCCCCGATGGGGTCGATGTACTCCCATTCGCACTGGCGCTGCACGGTGATATGCTCCACGGCTTTGGGGCTGCCGTCGAGTTTGGTCGACATACGCAGGCTGCTGGCCAGGATGCCGGCTTCCTTCTCGCCGCCGGCAAAGCACACCGTTACGCAAGTGCCGCAGCCCACGACGAGCACATCTTTGGCATCGGCGATCAAGGCTTTGATTTCCTCCAATGGTTTTTGTTCTGCAATGATCATACTTCTCTCTCCCTGGGTTCCGAATCAGTCACACGCGTATTCGGACCCATGTTACCGACACACTCACGCATCGGCTTTTTCCTCAGCGGCGAGTTGCAGTGGACTCGGCCCCAAATTCTGAATCTGAGTTATCATGCGCTTTGCCGTTTCGGCGAATTGTGCAGCCATCGCCGAGGAGAGATTGAACATCTCCACGCGCTCGGGTTCTAACCCGATCGAGTCCAATATCTGTTTGAGTTTCTCCACCCGGCGTTTGGCGTTTACATTACCTTCCAGGTAATGACAGTCACCGGGCAGTCAACCGGCGACCATTACGCCGTCAGCGCCGCGTTCGAAGGCATGCAGCACCTCGAGCGTATCCAAACGTCCGGAGCAGGGAATTTCGACGATCTTGACCTGCGCCGGATACTGGATGCGTAACACACCAGCCAGATCTGCGGCAGCGTAAGCACAATGATGGCAGCAGTAGGCGATGATCTGTAGGTCTTTTCCGTTTTCACTCATCTTCGCCTTCACCCTTCACGTACTTGAATCTTCGTTTCGAATAAGGCACCCACCTCGTCCTCCAACTGATCGTGGCGGTAATGCAGCAGTTCGATGGCGTAAGCGGGACACTCGGCTACGCAGGTACCGCAACCCTGGCAAACGGCGGGTTCGATGTAGGCCGCGCCCACGATACCGCCAACCCCGGCAAGATCGACCTGCATCTGGGGTACGCCGTATGGGCAGATGCGCACGCAGGTCAGGCAGCCGACGCAGGCTTCGGGATCGACGCGCGCGACGGAACCGCCCGCGTCCAAGGTTTCGCGTGAGAGTACCGTTGCGGCTCGTGAGGCTGCCGCCTGGGCTTGCACGATACTCTCATCGAGTAGTTTGGGGTAGTGGGCCGCTCCGGCCAGGAAAATGCCCTCGCTGGAGAAATCCACCGGACGGAGTTTGACGTGCGCTTCCAGGAACCAACCGTCTAAATCAACGGGCACCTTCAACTTCGTGGCCAGCGCCTGGTTGTCTTCCGCTGGAACGAGAGGTGTGGAAAGTACGAGTAGGTCGGGTTTAAAGTTCAACGGCGCGCCAAGTACGGGATCCTGTACTTCCACGTGGATTTGGCCGTCAGCCTTTATAGATACCTGGGGTTTGTGCGCCGGGTCGTAGCGCACGAAAAGCACGCCCTGTTCGAGCGCCTGTTTGTAAAGACGCTCCTTGAACCCGTACGTACGCATGTCGCGATGCAGCATGACGACCCGCGCTGCAGGATGCACGGATTTCAACTGCAGTGCTTGCTTCAACGCAGTGGTGCAGCACGTGCGGGCGCAGGTCTCCTCCGCCGGACCGATGCATTGGATCATCACCACCTGATCTGGCGGTTTTTTATCTAATACCTTCCAGGTCTCGCTCGTCTTCTTGTCGAGTTTAACCCGTTTTCGGCCGGTTTTGGCCAGAAGGGCCTCGAACTGCCGCCCACTGACCACGCGCGGGCTTTCGGCATAGCCGTATTCCTCCCCGCGATACTCCTGAGCGCCCGTGGCGACGATCGTGGCGCCGTGTTGAATTTCCACCTGGCTGCCGTCTTCCTTCTGCAGTGTGGTGGTGAAATCACCGACGAAGCCTGTGGTGTGAAGCACCTGGCTCGATAGGTGCGTCGTAATTGCAGGATGAGTTTCAATCTTTTTAATCAACATCCGTAAATATTTTTGGGGATCGCGCGCAGCGCCCGAATCATCAGGATCGTGGTTGAAATAGACCCCGCGCAAATTGCCGCCCAAGGCTGCTTCTTTCTCGATCAGGTGGACGGGAAAACCCTGTTCTGCAAGTGAAAGCGCGGCGTTCATGCCCGCCACACCGCCGCCGATGACCAATGCCTGCTGGCACACAGGGACCGGCTGCGTGTGCAGCGGCTCGAGGTCTGTCACGCGGGCGACGGCCATGCGGATCAAATCCTGCGCCTTTTCTGTGGCAATCTCGGGTTCATGCGAGTGTACCCACGAGCAGTGGTTGCGGATGTTGGCCATTGTAAACAAGTGCTCGTTTAAACCCGCCTGACGCACTACGTCACGGAAGAGCGAGCCGTGTGTGCGCGGTGTGCAGGAAGCCACCACGACGCGGTTCAAGTCGTGTTCGGCGATGCATGCCTGAATCTGCGCCGTGCCGTCCTGCGAGCAGGTGTAAAGCAGGTGGTCGGCATGGACCACATGCGGCAAATTTGCGGCGTAATCGGTCACGGTCTCGATGTCCATGTATCCGGCGATGTTCGAGCCACAATGGCAAACGAAAATTCCTACGCGCGGTTCGCCGATCTCTTTTTCAGGTGGATAACTGGTTTGGCGCGTCAGTTGGCCGCGAGCTGAGGCGAGCAGTGTGGCAGCTTGACCCGCGGCGCCGCTGGCGTCGACCACTGATTCGGGAATGTCTTTGGGCTCGCGGAAAGGTCCCGCAGCGTAGATTCCCGGCCGTGAGGTTTCCACGGGATTGAAGAAAGCCGTGTGGCAAAAACCGTAGTCGTCGAGCTCGATGCCCAATCTCTGGCCAAGTTCTTTAACGGATTGCGAAATCTCCATGCCTACCGACAGCACGACGAGGTCGTATTCCGCTTCGGTTATGCGTGTTTCGGGCAAATCGGAATCAGCCTGGTTTCGAACCCCGACACCTTGTTCTTCTACATATCGGATCGTAATGTTCTTGGTGTCCGGGATTTCCTTGAATTCGGACGCGCGGCAGCGGGTGTACTGGATGCCGTATTGTTTCTGGGCGCGCTGGTAGTAGGCATCGTAGCCTTTGCTGAAGGCACGGATGTCCATCATCAAGACATCCACCTCGGCTTCGGGGTCGTGTTCGCGGACCAGGATAGCTTCCTTGGTAGCGTACATGCAGCATACGGACGAGCAGTAATCGTGGCTCTGATCTCGGGAGCCGACACACTGCAGGAAGGCGATTTTCTTCGCCGGGCGCCCATCCGAAGGACGCAACACGTGCCCCGTGGTGGGCCCGGAAGCAGAGAGTAGACGCTCGAGCTGCAGTGCGGTGATCACGTTGGGATAGCGGCCCAAACCGTATTCCGCGGAGAGTTCAGCCTGATACGCCTGGTACCCCGGTGCCAGGATGATGGCGCCGACCTTCACTTCCTCGGTGGTCTCGACCATCTCGTGATCGATGGCATTCGCGCCACAGGCATAGACACAGGCCAGGCATTCCGAACAATTCCCACACTGCAGGCAGCGTTTGGCTTCGGCGCGCGCCTGGCGTTCGGTCAAGCCCAAAACCACTTCACGAAAACTTGTCACGCGCTCGTCCATGTGCAGCAGCCTGGGTTCGTTGCGCGGCAGCAGTTCGATCTCCCTCGTTTTAACGCGGCGCTCGATATCCTCGCGGGTGAATTTGACCACCGGTGGTGTGGGTTTTTCCAATTCGTCGAGCGTGCCCTGTAAATAATGGTGAATCGATTTCGCCACGCGATGTCCCAGGGCAATGGCTTCGACGATGAAGCTGGCGCCGGTCTTACGCCCACCAACGACGAACAATCCGGGAGCGTCTTCACAAGCCAACGTTCTACTGTCGGCGCTTAGATCCTCGAACGCAGGATGCAGGTAATTCAAGTCGGACTGCTGGCCGACGGTTCCGATCACGGTATCGACCTCGAGGGTGAATTCGCTTCCGGCTTCGATCTTAGGGCGTCGGCGGCCATGCTTGTCTTTGGTCATACCGCGGCCGGTGCGGGCCAGTTCGACACCGACCACCCTGTCGTTCTCGGTCAGAATGCGAGTCAGTGTAGTGTGTTCGAGCTGGCGGATGCCTTCAGCTTCGACGGCGTCCATCTCCCATTGGTAGGCGGGCAGTTCGCCGCGTGGCCGGTCGTAGGCCAGGATGACTTCTTCGGCGCCCAGACGTCGGGCGACGGCGGCTGCGTCGAGGGCGGTGACACCACCGCCGATCACGGCCACGCGCTCGCCGACGGTGATCGGTTCTCCCAGATTGACCTTGCGCAGGAAGGTTGCTGCGGAGAGCACACCCTCGGCCTCCTCGCCTTCCACACCCAGCGAATGATCGCGGGTGGAAATCCCCGTCGCCAGACAAACGGCGTTGTAGCCTTCCTTGAGTAACTTCGTGGGATCGGATATCGGCGAGTTGGTTTTCAGAACCACGCCCAGCGCGAGGATGTCATCGATGTCGTCTTGTAAAACGCCTTTGGGCAGGCGATGGGCGGGGATGCCCACGCGCATCATCCCACCGGCAACAGGGAGCGCCTCGTACACCGTCACACCGTACCCCATTTTCACGAGGTCATGGGCGGCGGTCAATCCGGCTGGTCCGGCGCCGACGACGGCGATCCACTCCGGTCGTGTGCGGGGTACGGGTTCGACCTTCTCGCGTCCGTAGGCCAGGGCATAGTCCATCACGAAGCGTTTCAAGGCCATGATGCTCACTGGTTCGTCGACCAGGGCGCGAGCGCAGTGGCCTTCGCAGGGGTGATGGCAGGTGCGTCCACACACGCTGGGGAAGGGATTGTCTTCCTTGATCACACGATGGGCTTCGCGGTAACGGCCTTCCGCAATGAAAGCGATGTAACCCTCGGCGCGTTGATCGACGGGACAGGCGTTGCGGCAGGGGGCGATGCCCAACTTATCGATCGCGTAGGCGTTGGGAACCGCCTGTGGATAGAGTTTGTAAACCGCCTTGCGCGGCGCCAAACCTTCGTTGAATGAATCTGTGAGCACGACCGGACAGACTTCGGCGCAATCACCACATCCAACGCACTTCTCGATGTCGATGTAGCGCGGTTTACGCCGCACGGTAACGGTGAAATCACCCGCTTGCCCTTCGACCTTATCGACTTCGCTGTCGACCATCAGGTCGATGTTGATGTGACGACCGGTTTCGACCAGCTTGGGGCTGATGATGCACATGGCGCAGTCGTTGGTGGGGAAGGTCTTGTCTAGTTTGGCCATGTGTCCGCCGATGGCGGACTGGCTTTCCACCAGGAGTACACGGAATCCCTGCTCGGCCAGGTCGAGGCTGGCCTGCATGCCGGCGACTCCGCCGCCGACGACCATCACTGCGCCGGTGACCTTATCCGCGCTCATTTTTTCAACACCTCATCCACTTGCTTGAGCAGCATCTTAGGCGGCACGGGTTTCTGCATGTACCGCGTGACGGCCATATCCTGACCGGTCTCGAGTTCGTAACGTCGGCGGCTGGCATCCTCAACCACGGTAGTGAGGATGATGATGGGCAGATCGGCAAATTGGGGTTCGCTGCGCAGCTCGCGAATCACGGCAAAACCATCCATGCGCGGCATGAGTAAATCCAGGATGAGCAGATCGGGTTTGCGTTTGCGCACCAGTTCGAGGCAACTCTGACCGTTGGCGGCCGAGCTGACTTGATAGGGCTTGGATTCGAGGACCGTGGTAAGTGCGGCGACGATATCCGGGTCGTCATCAGCGACGACGATGTACGGCAGATCGACCACCGCAGTGACGTGACGCAGCAACTCATCCGGCGGTGCCGGTTTCTCGATGTAGGCTTGCACGTCCATCGCCAGTCCCGTCTCAAGTTCATATCGGCGGTAGGCGGCATCTTCGATGACCGTAGTGAGGATGATGATGGGCAGACCAACATGCTTCGGGTCGCCGCGCAGCTCGCGAATGACGGCGAAACCGTCCATGCGCGGCATCATCATGTCCAGGATCAATAAATCCGGCGTTTCTTCCCGTATAAGTTTCATGCAGGCGATGCCATCACCGGCGCTGGCCAGGCGATAGTCGCGCGTTTCCAGCACGGCGGTAATCCCCTCGACGATGTCCGGGTCGTCGTCCACGATCAAGATATACGGCTGCTCACTCATGTGATTCCCCCTTCTCCTGATGGGTTCCGAGCTCAGACGTTCTGCTCTGACCAGGCAGAGGGAGCGTCCGAGGGATGGTGATGGTGAACTTGGTTCCGGTTTTTCCCTTTTTATAGGGACTCTCGACTTCGATCGAGCCCTCATGGGCTTCGATGATTTTATGCGCTATGGAGAGACCTAAACCGGCACCCCTGAATTCGCCCACGTTGCTGGCGCGGAAGAAATCGTCGAATATGTGTTCCTGCTCGTCCTTGGGGATGCCGATGCCCTCGTCCATCACTTCGATCACCAATGCTTCCGGCATGTCATGAGCGGTGAGGGTAACCGTGCTGCCTTCGGGGGAGAACTTGACGGCGTTGACCAGAAGATTGGCGATGACTTGCCGCAGCCGACGTCGAGCAGCGACGATAGGCCGATATTCAGTTGGTCCGATGGCTTTGAGTTGCACCTTCTTTTGCGACGCCGCTAAACGTACTTCCTCAATCGCTTCTGCGCCGAGTTCAGCCGGATCGAGGCGTTCGAAATCTGCACGGATCTGCTCGGGCTGCATGCGGGCGAAATCGAGAATGTCGCTGATCAGGTTCCGCAGGTCGGCGATACGCAGCGTGCTGCGTTCGATCAGGCGGGTTTGTTTGGGACTTAATTCGCCGGCATAGCCGCCGGACAGTATTTGCAGGTAGTTTTCCACGGCGGCCAAGGGGCGCTTCAATTCATGGGAGACGATGGAAAGGAAGTACATCAGCGTCGATGTGGCATTGGTCATTCGTCCGCGGATCAAGGATGCCGTACGCTGGCAAATGACATATCCGATATCAGGATGTTCGGTTATATAGCTGCGCATATCTTCGCCGGGAAGTGCCAGCAGGTTGATATCTTCAATACACACACCGGAGGATGTGTAGAGATAGGGAGGGACAATACTCGACCAACCGACGGCGTTGCCGGGGCCGGCGATATTGAGCGCCGCGCGACGGGGTGTGCCTGTGCTGCCCAATTGCACGAGCATCTCGAGCGAGATCTTGCCATCCAATATCAGGTAGAGTTTATGCGCTGTGGTACCTTCCTGGAAAAGAACGGTTCCTTCAGGATGTTTTTCCTGCTTGGCCAGGCGCGCAATTTCCTTTAGAGCATCCTCGGGAAGCTCTGCGAAAACATCGAAGCGCTTGAGGGAATCAACTTTCGCCATCCTCTTTCGCTATCTCGACGGCGGATGCTTTGCTGTCGGGTTGATCGGTGCCGTTGATTCGTAGTGGATTGGGTCCCAGGCGTTGAATCTCTGCCGTTATCTCTGCCGCAGCAAAGGAGAACTCACCAGCCATGGCGGCAGAAAGGTTGATCATCTGCAGCCGCTGGCTTTCGAGACCAATTTCTTCCAATAGTTTGCGGGTGAATTCCACCCGTCGTCTTGCGTTTGTATTACCTTCCAGGTAATGACAGTCGCCGGGCATTCAACCCGCCACCATTACGCCGTCGGCGCCGCCTTCAAAAGCATGAAGCAAGTGTTCGATGTCTACACGCCCAGTACACTGTACTTCGATGATTTTTATCGACGCCGGGTACTGAATGCGCAGGCTGCCGGCGAGATCGGCAGCGTTGTAGGCGCAGTGGCTGCAGCAAAATGCGATGACTTGCGGTTCGAATTCGGCCATATCCTCTTCCTGATCCTGTCGGTTGTACTGTTAATCCTTTTCCAAAATCGTTTATAAATCAAGCGATATGTTCATCCTGAGTGTAACCGAATGTGTGGGTGAAGGATACTGAAAAGCACCTAGGCTTTCTCCTTGACCTTATCACCAAATGTCTCTGACAGTAGAGTATCCAATTTGATCGTGATCTGATTGTCACGGTGGTGGATGACGCTGATGGCCTTGGCGGGGCACTCAGAGGCGCACGAACCGCAGCCATGGCAAACCGTGGGTTCGATGTATGCTGCGCCGCTGATCTCCCCCACACCAGTTGTATCGGGTACTATCTTTGGCACACCATAAGGACAGACGCGAACGCATGTCAGGCAGCCGACACATTTCGTTGGGTCGACCTGAGCGATCACACCACCAGCGGTCAATGTGGGACGCGAGAGAATACGCGCGGCACGTGAGGCGGCCGCCTGGGCTTGCACGATGCTCTCGTCGACGAATTTGGGATAGTGTGCCATGCCGGCCATGAAATAGCCGTCGGAGGCGAAATCCACCGGCCGCAGTTTGATGTGCGCTTCCATGAAGAAACCATCCTGATCGAGAGACACTTTGAATTTAGAGGCCAACTCACGCGAGCCCTCGGCCGGTACGGCCGGCGTGCTCAACATGAGCAAGTCCGGACGCAAGGTCAGTTTTTCTCTCAGGACGTGATCCTGGATATCGATTTCCAATCCCCCGTCAATGCTGCGTACCACAGGCTGGCTGTCGTTGTCGTAGCGCACGAAGCGCACACCAGCCTCACGCGCCTCGGTATAGAGCGCTTCCTTGAAACCGTACGTGCGGATATCTTTGAAAAGTACTGTGACGAGCGTTTCCGGTTTGAGACGTTTGAGGGTCATGGCTTGTTTCAACGCCGTGGTGCAGCATAACCGGGCGCAATAGCGTTCCGCCGGACCGATGCACAAGATCATCGTCACTTCATCGGGGAGTTGTTTGCCAATCGCTTCCCAGGCTTCGGCCGCGCGACCTTCGAGATCGAGGCTGGAACCGTCTGCTCTGGCAAGCAGCGCTTCCAACTCCAGTCCGGTAACCACGCGCGGGTTGTTCTCGTATTCGTACTCTGCTCCGTGATACTCTTGCGCGCCGGTGGCGATGATGGTTACGCCGTGTGCGACCTGCGTTTCCCCTTTCCCGTCGCGCAGCGTGGTGATGAATTTGCCCATGAATCCGTCGGTGTGGACCACTTCATGGTTCAAATACGTTTTAATCCTGGGTTCCGCCTCGACATCGGCGATCAGGGTTTCCAATAGTTCGCGCGGCTCATCGCCGGTTACAGTGTAATGCACTTTGTTGAAATTACCGCCCATCTGTCCTTCCCGCTCGACCAGATGGACATCAAAACCATTCTCGGCAAGGGATAGGGCGGCTGTCATTCCCGATACCCCTCCGCCGACCACCAGTGCGCTGTGTTCGATTTCGACTTCGCTGGTGTAGATCGGTTCCAGTGTGGACACGCGGCCCACGGCCATGCGTACGAGGCTACGCGCCTTCTTTGTGGCGGCTTGCTTGTCATGGGAGTGCACCCAGGAGCATTGGTTGCGGATGTTGGCCATGTCGAACAATGCCGGATTGAGTCCACCCTCGCGGATGCAGTCCTGGAAGAGTTGGCCATGCGTATGTGGTGTACAGGAGGCAATTACGACGCGGTTGAGATTCTTTTCTTTTACCGTCTCGGTGATATGTGCCACAGTGTCCTGCGAACAGGTATACAAGTTGTCTTCGGCGTGCACCACGCCGGGCAGCGATTTGGCGTATTCGGCAACGCTGGGCACGTCCAGGAACCCGCCGATGTTCGAGCCGCAGTGACAGACGAAAACGCCCACGCGTGGATCTTCACCCGTTACGTCGCGCTCGGGTGGATATTCGGGGGTTGTGGTCAGCGAGTGACGTGCGGGAGCAAGCAGGCCGGCAGCTCGCGCTGCTGCGCCGCTGGCGTCCACAACTGATTCAGGGATGTCCTTCGGTTCGCGGAAGGGTCCGACGGCGTAGATTCCCGGCCGGGTGGTTTCCAGTGGGTTGAAATATGCCGTGTGGCAAAAGCCATATTCATCCAACTGGATGCCGAGGTTTCGGCCAAGGGCCTTCACGTTTTCGGAAATTTCCATGCCGACGGATAGTACGACCAGGTCGAAGCGTTCTTCGCTGATCAATGACCCAGGGGTAAGCGAGTCGGAGCCAGCTACTCCGTTTCCATTCGTGGGAGATTGATTCACATAACGCAGTACGATGTTCTGGTTATCTGGGTCTTCTTTGAATTCTGAAATCCTGCAGCGGGTGTATTGAATGTCGTACTGCTGCTGGGCGCGGCGGTAGTAGCTTTCGTATCCCTTGCTGAAGGCGCGCATGTCCATCATGAACACGTGCACCTCGGTTTCGGGATCGTGTTCCTTGATCATGATCGCCTCTTTGGCGGCGTACATGCAGCATACGGAGGAACAGTAGTCGTGACTCTTGTCGCGCGAGCCGACGCACTGCAAAAAGGCCACTTTCTTAGCAGGCGCTCCATTGGAGGGACGGGTAACGTGACCGTCTGTGGGACCGGAAGCGGTCAACTGGCGCTCGAGCTGCAGGGCGTTGATTACGTTGGGGTAGCGTCCAAACCCGTATTCGGCCGAAAGTTCGGCATTGTAGATCTCGTAACCCGGGGCCAGGACCACCGCACCCACGCGGAGCTGCTCGATTGATTCCACATCATCGTGGTTGATGGCCTCGCGACCGCAGGCAAACTGGCAGGAGAGACACTCGGAGCAGATGGCGCAAGACAGGCAGCGCGCCGCTTCGGCTTGGGCTTGTTCTTCGGTATAGCCAAGTTCCACCTCGACAAAGCTCTGCCTGCGTTCTTTGGGAGGAATTTCGGGCAAATCGATACGCGCGGCGGGTTTGATTTCGCCTTCTTGAACACGCAGCTGTACTTCTTCTCGGGTGAAATGGACCACGGGCAATTTGGGTTTTGGTTCTGGTGACAAGTCGGCGCCCTGCAGGTAATGATGGATGGTCTCGGCGACTCGATGGCCGGCGGCGATGGCGTCGATGGCGAACGTCGTGCCGGTGACAGCGTCACCGGCGGCGAAAACGCCGGGCCGGGATGAAGCCATCGTTTGGGAATCCACAGCAACACTGCGCTGCGGGCTGAGATCCACGCCTGCGTCGTCAGCGATGAAATCCAGTCCGACGCGCTGGCCGACGGAAAAGATGACCGTGTCTGCTGCGAGGATGTGTTCCGAACCGGGTTCGGTTTCGACTGAGAGTCGACCCTGGTCGTCGAATCCGAACTGCGCCACTTTAGCGCACTCGACGCCTGCCACGTGGCCGTTCCCGTCGTCGACGACCCGCAGGAAGGTGCGATCGGGGTGGATGGTGATGCCCTCTTCTTCGGCGGAGCACGCTTCCCAGTCGTGGCAGGGCAGGTCGTCGCGCGGTTCGAGACAGGTTACGTGCACTTCGGCGCCCATACGTACGGCCGTGCGGGCGCAGTCGAATGCCACGTTTCCACCCCCGAGAACCAGTACACGCTGACCGAGTTTCGGAGGATTGTCGAGGCGTACGTCACGCAGGAAGTCGGTGTTGATGACCACACCCTCGAGGTCGGCGCCGGGGATCGGCAGACGAATCCCCTCGTGGGCGCCAACCGCGATGAGTACCGCTTCAAAACCACGCTCGAAGAGTTCATCCAGATCGTCGATGCGGGTGTTGAGCTGCAGTTCGATACCGAGATCGAGGATGTCGCTGACCTCGCGTTCGATGATCTCGGTTGGAAGACGATATTCAGGAACGCCGACGCGCAGCATGCCGCCGGCGACAGGCAGCGCCTCGAAAACCGTGGCCGGGTAACCCAGCGTGGCCAGGTCCTGTGCGGCTGTCAAACCACAGGGGCCGGCGCCGATCACGGCCACTTTCGCTTTCTGTGTGATTTCGGCGGGTTCACGCGCCTGGCGCGGCTTCTCGTAGATTGTATCGGTTACAAAGCGTTTCAGGGCGCGGATGTTAATGGGTTCATCGACAAGGCCGCGGTTACAGGCATCTTCACAGCGATGGTTGCAGATCCGCCCGCAGATGGCCGGGAATGGGTTATCTACTTTAATCACGCGCAGGGCGTCATCATAGCGGCCGTCGTGGATCAGGGCGATGTACCCCTGGGCACGCTGGCCGGCAGGACAGGCATCACGACAGGGCGACACACCGAGTTTCGTGATGGCGAAGGCGTTGGGCACGCCTTGGGGGTAGAGTCTATGCGCCGCACGACGTGTGGACAGCGCTTCGTTGAACGGATCGGGCAGCACGACTGGGCATACTTCAGTGCAATCGCCGCAGCCGACGCATTTTGGAATGTCGATGTAGCGAGGTTTGTGACGCAAGGTGACCGTGAAATCGCCGGGCTGGCCATCGACTTTGAGTACGTCGGTGTCGACGCGTAGATCGATGTTGAGGTGGCGGCCGATGTCGACGAGTTTCGGGCTGATGGTGCACATGGCGCAATCGTTCGTGGGGAACGTTTTATCGAGTTGTGCCATGTGTCCGCCGATGGCGGACTTCGTCTCCACCAGGTGGACCTTGTAGCCCTGGTCGGCCAGATCGAGGCTGGCTTGCATGCCGGCGATGCCACCGCCGACGACCAAGACCGCTCCGATGGGAGCGGGCGGGTCGTTCTGTGCCCGATCGAGGGGGTCTGCCTGCGCCCTTTGCTTTGATGACAAGGGCCCCTCCCGTGGGCTGGGAGCGCTTGATTTCCTTGCGCTCTGCGACGAGATTCGGTATGGGATAATGATAGGAGCAGGGGGGATGATGGGGCAGTGCAGGATGTCACCTGCAGAGTGGACAAACTTCGTCCGATTTTGAGGATATTCCGATCCGGATTACATTAATGGAAAACTCGAATTGTACAGTACGACCTAATCGGGAATAGTAGCACCTACATCCCAAATCAGAATGGTGCCATCCCACGATCCCGATGCGAGGATCTTACCATCCGGGGAAAATGCCACCCTGCTCACACCACTCGAATGCCCTTTGAGAGTTGCAAGCCGCTTCCTTTTGTGCACATCCCATAGTTTCACGGTGTTATCAGCCGATCCCGTGGCGAGGGTCTTGCCGTCCGGGGAGAATGCCACACTGAACACAAAATCAGTATGCCCTTCGAACGTGGCAAGCCGCTCCCCGCTGTGTGCGTCCCAAAGGATCACAGTATCATCCGATCCCGAAGCGAGGGTCTTGCCGTCCGGGGAGAATGCCAAGCTCATCACAAACTGCTTATGTCCTTCGAGCGTGGCAAGCCGCTCCCCGCTGCGTGCGTCCCAAAGGATCACAGTGTCATCCCACGATCCCGTAGCGAGAATCTCGCTGTCCGGGGAGAATTCCACTCTGAAAACTTTAGCCGTATGCCCTTTGAGAGTGGCAAGTTGCTCCCTGCTGCGTGCGTCCCAAAGAATCACGATTGTATCTGACGGGCGTGAAGCGAGGATCTCGCCGTCCGGGGAGATCACTTTCTTCCTCAACCATGGATCCACTACAGATGCGCTTATCAGTGATAAGTCATCCAAGCGATAGTAATAAGTGCCTACGCTATTGCTAACGATGAGTGCATCTTCAACTGGAGAAATGACTATCCGTGATACCTCCCCCTTTCCAAAGCGCATCAACGCACCATCTGGTACTGGGCCGGCGAATGGATTATGGGAGAGTGGTTCATCATCCTGCATATCATCTATTGTGCTGATCTGGTTATCTACCATTGCCCTCATTACGACTGACGATACAAGGATCGCAATCACAGCGAGGAATACGAAGGACAAAATTGCTCGGGTTTTCATTTCGATCCCCTCCAAATCCCCCGTTCATTTCGTTGAATGAATATAACAATGCATAGTAACCGGGAAGTTGTCGCAGTTTATATATGATGTTTTCTAAAATGGTAATGATTTGATACGAAATTTTAATATTCGGCAATACTGTGGTACAAAGCCGTCTTCATTGGGGGAAAAACAACCCTGCAATTTGATGTTAGCCTGGGCGTGATGCAAAGATTCATGCTGCAGAGATTTTGTGACTCTAATGCATTGGATTATCAAAATCGCAATTGGCATCAATCGAGCCTCTTGATACAAAAGGTAGGTATACTCGCCAATAATTTTCATCACGTCGATGATCTTCGAATGACAATCGATTCATATGTATTTAATATAGATGTTCACCTCACACTCCAACGCTCCACAACGAACACCATCTGCTTGGGTTAATAATCAACGAGTGGGGACAGCGATTTGCTGCTTCGATGGGAGGGGAAATCATGCCTGAAAAAAGGGGAAAAAACACATCGAAATTCCCAATGATTCCGTGGGTTTTACTCAGCTCGATGGTGAATTGTGTCTTCGTGATGGCGTTTGTAATGGAATGGGGCGTCGTTGCCGTGATGTTAATAAGCTGGATTACTGCCGAGATGCAGTTCCGTCTTTCCAAAGGCAGGCTGCCCAGGATTTGGGTGTACGTGAGTGTTTTGGGTTACGGTCTGGCAGCGTTGGTTTTGCGGAAGGCGGATTTACAGGATTGGTCGAGACAGGATGGACCGGTAAACTACGAGTACATCATCAAAGCCGCATTGGTCCTTGGCGTAACGCAGGCAGTGGCCTTTTACCGCTGTATTCCGCAAGGCATCGCCTGGGCTGTGCTGACAACGCTTGCCTGGCGATATGGCGCCTGGCTGCCTGTTATTATCGCAACGCATTTTACGTTTGGGTTCGAAGATATGTTAGGATTCGATGTCATCTGGAATATTTTCATCTTCATTCTTGTATTAGGACCCTCAATTCTAATCCTGCTCGGCGTCATCCCTTCACTTTTATCGGGAGGGATATTGTCCTGGTTAAATTGTAAACCGAAACCGGAGCCGCAGGTGGATGTCACGGAAGCACAGACAAAATGGAGCGAGAAAATCGTCACAGATGTTCGTATGCGTACAGAACAGTTAATCCAAGATGTTGTGGCCTTGTTGCCAGATCGGAAGATAGAAAAGCGCATCTGGATCATCTATAACACGCTCGGAGTCGGCATTGCTGCTGGCGCTTCGATGGTGGCGGTGATGAAGATCGAGAGTATGGGCGCCTTGAGCTGGAGCATCGTGCTTTTTGGCGTTGGGATCGGTTTGCTACAGTGGATCGTGCTGCGACGGGTCATAGATTTTGGCTGGTGGGTGGTGACCACCGCACTCGGGGTGGCGCCAGCGCTGGTGATCGTGATGAACACGCGAAGGATATTGAGTGAGGCCGTGCCGCAAGTTGAGCTTGATTTCCCCGTTTTGGCGATCTTCATGGTGACGGTCGGGTTGGTCCTTGCAGTCGGAGTAGCCGTCATGCAGTGGCTGGCCTTGCAGGAGCGATACGTAAAGGCAAAGTCGTGGGTAGGGATCAATGTTGTGGGGTGGTGGCTAGGCAGTGTTGGGGGAACAACAGCGGCACTTGTAATCTCTTATCTGGTGCGGGGATACGTTGAATCAAGGGCTGATATCAGGCCGATCAGCCCGATCGCTGCAGCCGCCTGGCCGGTTGCAATCGGTGGTGCGTTGGCGGGAGCGATAGTAGGCTTGATCTCATGGAAAGGGTTTCAATCCTTGCTGCAAGACAATGAAAATCTGCTACGAAGGCTTCAGAACCAACGCAGACTTAATTGAACGAAGATGGCTTTCTGAGTTGGCATCCAAGGGTTCTTTGAAAGAACTCGGGGCGGGGTGATCGTAGGCGTGCTGTTGGTCGGGATCCTGATCGGGATTCTCGCCGCGTTTTGTACCTATGATGTGTGGGCAGTGCATCATGACTCGATCCTTGTGCTCTCTTTCACTAGTGTGGCTATATCGGCCCTCGTGGAGGGCTATACGTGACCTGCTCCCTCCGGTTGAAGCGATCGATCATAATACTTCGCTGAATTCTGAATAGAATTGTGCAATCGGTTTATTGGTGTTTAGGATGACAATGTCAAGAACGAATAACTCGAGGGGTTGCAGGAGCAGGATTGTTCAGTTCTCGGCAACTCGACTGGTGCTCGCATTATTGATCGTGGTCCTGTTCCTGTTTGTGGCTCAGGCACTCCGATCCTGGCTGCCCTTCGAAAGTCAAACGGATTGGGCCGGACGGATACTGCTAACCAATCCGCTTACATCCCCACTTGATTCGAACCTGGTTTTGCAGGCGCTGGTCTCTGGAATAATCACCATTTTGTTCTGCTACGCAGGCTTCAGAACTTACACCCACTTTATCGAACGAAGAGAGCTTTCTGAATTGGCACCCGCGGGTGCCTTGAAAGAACTCGGAAGCGGAGTGATCGTCGGCGTGCTGCTGGTCAGCATCATGATTGGTGTACTGGCCGTACTTGGTTACTATAAGATGCAAACCATCCATCACGCCTCGATTCTGGTGATCTCATTGGCAGGAGCGGCTATATCGGCTTTCGTGGAGGAGGTCCTCTTTCGCGGCATCGTGTTCAGACTCGTGGAGGAGAGTCTGGGAACCTGGCTGTCATTGTTGTTCTCGGCAGCGTTATTCGGGATGCTTCACCTGGGAAATCCGGAGGCTACCCTAATCGGATCTCTGGTAATCGTACTTGAAGCCGGAGTTTTACTCGCTGCGGCGTACATCCTCACGCGGCGTTTGTGGCTGGCGATCGGCGTGCACTTCGCTTGGAATTTCACCCTCGCCGGCGTGTTCGGCGCGTCGAGCTCGCAAGGGCTCCTGGATGCGGAGTTCAGCGGGCCGGTGTGGCTTTCAGGGGGTGAGTATGGGCCGGAGGGTTCCCTAATCGCTGTGGTCTTGTGCCTGATTCTGGCTGTCTTCTTCCTGGTGCGCGGTGTCCGCCAAGGTCAAATTAGGACACCTTCGTGGCGAAGGACGCCGTGAGATGAACGCCATCATCTATCGATTCTACTCTGCAAACACGACGATCGCCAGGTAGCCTCCCTCGTTATCTCCGATTCCGTATGAATCATTGATCCGCAGCTGCAGCGTACCGTCGGTTTTGGCAATAAATCCACCGCCTTCGCCGATGAGAAACGGCGCGCTATCACCGAAGCGACCAATTAATGCACCGGTTGGCGCATCGGGCTGGGGGGGGTGGGTGGTCTTCTGGAGGCGGATTCACGCCGGTGGAGCCACCGGGCTCCATACGCATCTGGTCGCAGTCGATTTCAGGTACGCCTGCCCCCTCTTTCTCGATCTCGCAGCGGGGCCAAACGTCCAATATACCACTGGCTGTGATCGTCACCGTCTCTCCGGCTTCGACAAAGAAACCAGTATCTAGCCAGTCGTCGTACGTTCCGGGAACGTAGATGCCATCGCCGGTTGATTCCCTGCTGATAATGATGACGAATGTGCCCTGATCGTCCTGCTTCCAGTACCCTGTGTCGTTGGTCGTGAGCAGGAGAGGACCGCCAGCCTCGGTAATGAAGGTTCCGCTCTCGCCCACCAGGAACACAGGCCCATTACTCACTCGCGCGACCAGGGCCAATGTGTTCTCCCCGGGGAGTGGGTAGTCGTCCAAGCCCGGTGCGAACGCATCCGTCCCGACCGGGCTGACTGCCGAGGTTAGGGAACAATCGAATCCCGGGAAGCCCTGTTCTTCTTTGGTCTCTTCGCAGTTTGGCCACATGTTGATCGTGCCTGAGGCCGTGATGGTGAATTCTTCACCCGCATCGAGTACGATGCCGGTATCCGACCACGATCCTTTCGTTATGGCGGGTGAGGTAATGAAGTGAACGGTGGCATCAACGGTGAACTCACCCGTGTTGTCCCACACCGAGGTCACGTCGTTGATGGCGAACTGCAGAAAGCCCGTCGCATCGGCAGTAAAGGTGCCGCCCGTGCCGACCAGGATCGCCTCACCTTCCCCCACGCGAACTGTCAGGGCGGCAATTGGTCCGCCCGGATAGGGGTATCCTTCATTTTCATCCGCAGGGTCGAAGGCGGTCGTACCTTCCGGGCCCGTAGGTACCAGACCGCAATCGAGGTTGGTAAATCCGGCGTCGACCTTGGTCTCCTCACAGTTGGGCCAGATGTTCACCTCTCCCGCAGCTTCGAGGGCATACGAATCACCCGCCTGCAGCCATATTCCGCTGCTTTTCCATCCAAGAGTCGTGCTTGGAATCAGGATCTCTAGTGTGGTCTCGCCTGGCGATTGTGTGGTTGGGGTGAGTGTGGAAGAGGATTGGAGAAGTGTGGTCGTGTCGTCGGGCATGGAGGAGGGCGCAGTCTCAGATTGACAGGCCGCGATAATAGTCAGATGGATTGCCAATGTAAGTCCAAGAACTGCGAGTCGTTTCTTCATGAGAATATCATTATTGATCTCACCGATTTCTATACCGTTGTCCTGGCAAAGTCAATAAGAGAATAGTCAAAAGCAATCGTCTTTACAAAAGCTCTGGTGAATATTCAGCATTATTCTGCTCGAAGAAACGATATAAAATAGGTTGTGTGTTAGGGTAGGAAATGGAACGGGATGGATGATGGATTTCGTTACGTTATTTATCATTATACTGGCAGTTACATTGGTCATCAGCGTCGTGCGTTCCATCCAGCCAACGGATGAGTGTGATGACGAATACTCTTTTGGTGAGGAACGCCCAGACCAGGATCTCCGGAACGATGCGGATCTCGCAGGCGTTCCATTCGTACCCGGAATCGGTTTGGGGAGGCTGGTGGCCTTTCTACCGGAAGAATATTGGGGATACTTTGAGCAGTCGCGTGATGAGCCATACATCATCCCCCATAAGAATTCCGCAGTTGGGAACGTGCGCATCATGTTTGTGTGGCGGGAAGTGATCGTGCAAATTGGAACCCACTCGGAGCTTCGATTTGACACGAACGATCTTGCCTTCCAGTTCGTGGGCAAGGTGCTCAGGGACGAAATTGTCTTTCGGATTGGGGATGAAGAAACCTTAATCTGCCCGATCGAAGATTTCGAGGGACCCGGCGAGGCCGATCGAAATGATTACGTCTGGTCTGGTCCTTTGAAGCATAACTTGCTGTTTCGATATTGAAGATATCGGTTTTTAGGAACTTATCTAGTGTATCCCTTCTATAATGAAGTCATGAGAAAAACGTTGTACATCGGGTTCTTTACTTTGCTTGCCGCCTGCACTTCTCCAACGGTCGCTGCGAAGGATGCAGTTCCGATTCCCGAGGGTGTTTCGCTGGGGGAATCCCGGCGATACCTCGTGCGGCAGCATCTGACTCTGTCCAACGTCGGAACGGGACAACCCGAGAAACAAAATCTGTGGGTGGCGTTGATTCGTGATCTTCAGCCCTATCAGCAGGTTCACCGGCGTGAGATTTCACCCGACTCTTACGTACTGCTCACAGATGAATATGGAAATTTGTATGCGGAGTTCGATTTCTCCAGGCATGCCCCCGGTGAAACACTCGAATTGACAATCGAAACCGAAGTCGAGGTGTCCGAGGTGATTTACTCCTGGTCGCAGTGTGAAGGCGAGCTGGTGGATGAGTTCACGTGTGCTGAGCTACACATCGAATCTGCCAATCCACAAATCGTCTCTTTGTCGCGGGAACTGGCGGCGGGAAAGCAAACGGTGTGCGAACAGGTACGTGCATTCTATGATCATGTCGCCGAAAATCTGGTCTACAGCACCAATGAGGACGATTGGGGCGCGCAGGCTACCTTTGGTGCCATGGGGGCGGACTGCAGTGAATTCGCCTCGTTGGTGATGGCGTTCAGCCGAGCGGCGGGGATTCCCGCGCGCTATACCGCTGGTTTGCGATACCTGGAGACGGATGAAGTCGGGAAAATGCCATTCGAACATGCCTGGTTGGAGGTTTATTTCCCTACGGTTGGCTGGGTGTCGATGGATCCCACACTGGGGCGTTCGCCGATCAATCGGGACACGTACTTCGCGCATTTCACTCCCGATCGAATAGTCGTTACGCTGGGACGCAATCCCTCCACGCTGCGAGGCGCGAATTATTGGAGCCACTTATACTGGCCGGGGAACAGCACAACGATTGATGTAGTAAATGCGGATTGGGAAATCGAACTTGTGCCTTGAAGGCGATCAATCGCTTTACTGAATTTCAACTCATGGAATGGTGAGCACACAAGCACCAGCAGCCGCTCGCACGGGGAAGACCCGCGCTTCGATGTCGGTGCTATCTTTATAAGTCTCGAGGACCTGGTTGGAGAAGTTACTTACATGCTCGTCTTCCACGAGTGCCACTAGGCAGCCTCCGAATCCTGCACCAGCGCCGCGCGTACCGAGTGCACCAGGAGCAGACATAATCGCATTCTTCATGGCGATCATTTCGTCGGATACGATCTCATACAAGTCATGCGCCCCTTGGAAAGATTCCAACATCATCTGCCCGGCGTGGGCATGATCTCCGCAAGAGACCGCCTCGGCGATCGCCAGCACGCGCTGATTCTCCTCGATCACAAAGCGACAGCGGTTGTATACCACTACATCCAAATCATCCTTGTGTTCGTCGAGCTGCTGCAGGCTGACGTCACGCAGGGATTGGATTTCGGGGTAGGTGTTCGCAAGTATGGCGACTCCTCGTTCGCATTGCGAACGGCGTTCGTGATATTCGGAATCGAACAGACTGCGCTCGGCGCGAGTGTCGCATGCTATGACCTGTACGCCGGGTGCGAAGGGTTTTATCTGGCTGGTGATCGAACGGCAATCGAGCAGCAGCACGGTATCCTTTTTCCCAACCGAAGAGGCATATTGATCCATGATGCCGCAGTTCATACCCACAAATTCGTTCTCGGCGCGCTGACAAAGCAATGCTCGTTCAACAGGATTGAGCGACCAATCCGCCAGTGTTTCAAAAAGCACCGCCGTGGATACTTCCAGCGCGGCGGAGGAACTCAAGCCGCTGCCGAAGGGAATCGTGCTATGAATCAAGCCATCGAATCCCGTTAGCGCATACCCATCTTGTTGGAGAATGTGTGCTACGCCTCGTACGTAATTCGTCCAGCTCATTTCAGCGTCGAAGTTAATTTCAGCCAGTTTGAACTCTCGCATCCCCTCTGCGTTGAGCGAGGAAATTCGCACGATACCATCACTGCGGGGGGCAGCGGCGATCCAGATGTCTCGATCGATGGCTTGAATGAGGACGAAGCCTTGATTGTAATCTGTGTGGCTGCCGATTAAGTCCACGCGTCCAGGAGCACGAACCCATTTGCTGGGGGCTGCCTTGTAGCGTTTTTCGAATTCGTTTTCGAGGTATTCCCTGCGTTGTTGTCGCTGCATTTTCGCACCCGAGGAATGTCCGTTCGGTTAAACGGCGCGGGAAGAGTCATCCGCGATGGTTTAACGGATCAAGCCAGATAGTATCTACGCTACCCCAAACGCTTGCCGAGATAGGTGTGCATGATGACCGACAGCACAATGATCAGGCCGTAGATCAATTGGGTTAAAAACCCGGTCCAGCCGATGGCGACTGTGGCAGCCTCGATGGCGCCGATCATGAAGGCACCGACGAAGCTACCCAGGATCGTCCCGACGCCGCCGAATACGGATGTACCGCCCAGGAAGATCGAGGCCAATGTTTTCAGCAAGTACCCCTCACCCTGGCTGGGCCAGAAGAAGGTCACGTGTAAGCTGGCGACGATGCCGGCGAAGGCGGCGATCAAACCAACGAGCATGAAACCCTGAATGCGGACACGTCCGGTGTTCACACCCATCAACTCGGCGCTGTTGGCGTTATCCCCGATCAGGTACATGTGCGCTCCAAAACGATGCCGGTTGAGTAACACCCAGGATCCGATAGCAATGAGGATTAGCCACAGCATCTGCATGGGGAAAACGTCACCGATTTTACCGACCAGTAGTGGACGTAAGAAGGTTTCTTTGGTGTAAACCAGGGTGCCGCTGTGTCCCTCAGAGAGGACCAATACTGCACCCCGCCAGAAGAATTGGGTGCCAATCGTAGCCACCAAGGAAGGGATGCCAAACTTGACTACGATGATCCCGTTTAGCCAGCCGATGAACAAGCCGGTCACGAGCGCTGCGGCAAATGCCAGCCAGACATTCGAGACTTCATTATAGGTCAAGAGGAACGTCACTGTGCCCATTGCCATGATTGAAGGAAAGGACAAATCCATCTCCCCTGCAATCACGAGGACGGTAAGGGGCATGGCCATCATGGCGAAGAAGGGGATGGTGGACATGAAGGAATAATAAATATTGGATGAGAGAAAGGTATTTGGTGCCATAATGATAAAGAAGATCCACATGCCGAAGAAAACGCCTAGGATACCGAGTTGGGTGCCATAGGAACGCACAAAGTTCACAAAATTGAAGCTATCCTTGTAGGCCTGGGTGGCATCTACGGAAATCTCATTCGTTTTCGAGGTCATTGATTCATCCTTTTTTATGAAAGCGGTAAGTCCAAAGTGCCCGTTTCGGCAACATGGATCATTTTTTCCATCAGGGTTTCCAGGGAGATGTCTTTGGTCAAGAATTCGCCTGCGATTTTTCCGCGATCAACGACCACAATTCGATCGGATACGGAGTAAACGTGATAAATGTTATGGTCAATAAAAACGGCTGATTTGCCAGCCAACTTGATTTCACGAACGAAATTAAGCAATTTTTCAGTTTCGTTAAGCGAGAGTCCCATTGTGGGTTCGTCGAGGACGATGATATCCGCGTCGAAGTAAAGCGCACGTACGATGGCAACACCCTGCCGTTCGCCGCCTGAGAATTTACCGACTTTCGAATTGGGCGTAACGGCTTCCGAGGTAAAACCCATCGACTGCGTCATCAAGCGATGGGTTTCCGCCTTCATTTTCTTGACATCGAGAAAGCCCCACCGATTTTTCAACTCGCGTCCCAAGAAAATATTGCGCCAAAGTGTTAGCAATTCGGCCAGAGCACGTTCCTGGTAAACAGTTTCCACACCCATTAGACGGGCTTTGGGGACAGTTAGATTATCAATCTGCTTGCCGCCAAAGAGAACTTGTCCCGCTGTCGGTCGATAGTAACCTGTCATGATCTTGATCATGGTTGATTTTCCGGCACCGTTATCTCCCAGCAAGCCGACAACTTCGTTTTGTCCGAGTTGAAAATTAATATCTTGCAGCGCCTTCACTTTCCCAAACGACTTCGAAATATTTATCAATTCCAGGCGATCGCCCATAAAATCATCTCCCGTCAATGGTTTCACACTCAGCAAGCAAGGGTGTTTTTACTCACATAGAGACGCTAAGGCGTAAAGCGTAAGTGAGGGGTTGCGGATTTGCCGCCCTTGCGTCTCGGTGTGAGAGTGTGATGAATCACGATTGTGTAAGTCATATTATACAGGTAGGAACTAGATGACTGCGGTAAAGCTGTGATGGGGTTTTGATGTTTCTCCATTTGTTGCAGTCATCTAGTTCTCATTATTTATAGTCGCAGACTCGTTTGATGATTGGTTCTATTCGCCTGCGACGCCAATGCATTGGATTAGCGAATCTGCTCTTCGACCAAAGCGGCCAACAGATCGACGTTGTCGGCGTGCAGGAAGCCGGCGCCGGTGTCAATATGCAGGCCAGTGAATGCGTAGTTGTGGGTCAGGCAGATTTGGAGCACAGCCATGTAACCCTGAAGCCACTGCTGCTGATCGATGACCAGGTCGGTCCAACCACCGCGTACGGCTTCCACCGTGGCGGAGGAGAGGTCGAAACCAATGGCATAGACATCATCCGGGCCAAGGCCGGCGCTCGTCAGATACGTCTCCAGGGTGGCTGTCAGAGCACCGTGGTCGGTAACGACCAGCTTGATATCTGGATTGGCGGACATGATGCCCGTGAAGGTGGGAACACCCGCGGCGGCGTCGGCGTTGGTGGCGTCATCGATCTCCTGATAGATGACTTCCAGGCCGGCGTCTTTGAGTCCGTCAACTACACCCTGTGTGCGCTCACCGCGCCCGGCTTGTGCCAACAGGCCCCAAACGAATGCCTGGTCGCCTTCGGCCAGATCAAAGCGGCTGACGGCCTCAGTGCCGAGTGCATAGCCAGCATCGTACAGGATCGCGCCGACGTAGCCAAAGCCATTTGAGGCATATTTCTGCTGGAGTGTGGCCAGTTGAGTGTTCATGCTGGTGACGACGATCCCCTGCGCTTCCGCTTCTTCTACCAACGGGGCGAATGCATCATCACCCGGATGGCCCATGACGGCGATGCCATCGGGACCCATGGCAACGGCTTCCGAGAACTGGGTAATCATGTTCTCGGGATTCCAGTCGGACCACACGTATTCGACATTCGGTCCCAAGTCTTCTTCAGCTTGGAGGGCGCCGTTGTACACAACGGTCGCGAAGGGGCCACCAGGGGAACCGCCGGGGAAGAAGATGATGTCTGTACCTGAGCACCATTTGTCATCTGCTGCAGGTGCAGGGCCTTCGGTGTCACCAGGTTCCTCAACGGTGACCTCGGATGGCTCTTCTACGGCACTTTCCTCGGTGGGGGTTTCGGCTTCGCTGCAGGCGGTCAGGATTAGGCTGAATACCAACAACGCAGCCAAGAGCCAGTGTAATTTCCTCATTCTATCCTCCTCGATATAATTTAGCTTACCGGTATTGTTTCGCAGTTGGAACGATCATGATCAATCTATTGGCACCTCCTCCCGCGTTGTTCATCCGAGGGTTATAGACGCGATTGCTCTCAGACAACATCTTGCGGATCGTAAATATTGCATCCTTGATCCAAGTTTTGGTGTTGTGATGAATTCCTTTGTGTCCTTGATTGCAGTTTTCATCAAACCTCGCATAAGCGGGATTACGATGGAATTCTCAATAGCTGGCTTATGTTCGTATGGAGCTCTTGCGGACGATCAGGCGGGGTTTAACCCACACGGTCTCCGACTCAAGAGTTTCATCGTGTTGCTCGGCCTGGATAAGGGTGTGGATTTGCTCTACGGAAAGTGCGCCTAACTTCTGTGTGTTTTGGCGGACGGTGGTGAGAGATGGGTAGAAGTATGCTGCCTCCGGGATGTCGTCGAAGCCGACAATGCCCAGATCTTCTGGCACTTTCAAGCCGAGACGTCGTGCTGCTTGAAGCGTACCGAGTGCCATTTGATCGTTGGATACGAAGATGGCGTCGATTTCCGGACTTTGATCGAGCAGCGAGTGCAATCCGACGTCCCCACTGGGCGCGTTCCAATCGCCTTCGATGATCAATCTGTCGATATCGGAATATCCTGCCGCTTCAACGGTCTCCTGCCAGCCCATTAATCGTTCCTGTGCTTCCCACCAGTGATGTGGGCCGGTGATGATACCAACACGTTGGTAACCGCTCTGCAACAGATGTTCCGTGGCGAGTCTACCGCCGAGTCGATTATCCAGGGCGGCTACGAAATCCGATCCATTGTGGCCCATGTTGATGTACATAACAGGAATGTGTACATCGGAAAATTTTTCTGTCAGCCAGTCGGCGACGTTTATATTTCCCGGAACGGCCCAGATAATGCCGTCAACGCGGCGTGATAGGAGGTCATATAAAATCCTGTCGACTCGGGGAGGATCGACGCGGTCAATCAAGCTCAGGGTGAGGGAATAACCGAGTTCATTGGCTTTGCTCTCGATACCTGTGATTACGCCAGATGAGCCGAAATAGATCAGACCGTAGCCGATGACGCCGAGTGTATTGGTGCGTCCGCGGCTCAGGTTGCGCGCGATCACGTTCGGCGAATACCCCAATTCGGAGATCGCCTGCTGCACACGCAAGCGAGTTTCGGAGGACACATCCGGTCGTTCATTTAACACGCGAGACACAGTTTGTGTGGAAACCCCCACTGCGCGGGCAACGTCTTTGATCGTAATTCTTGTTTTTGGATCCATGATTCCCTATAATTGTTATCGATAACGTTATCGATAACAAACACTCCGTTTATTAGGATGCCCCAGCGAGTCATCGCGAATCAAGTGATTTTCGTCATATTACAGAGTGTTATATCTGTTTTTGACGGAAGGGATCGGGAAATTATACAATCGATGAAGGGCTTGGTTCGTTATAATGTTACCGATAACGTTATCGTAAACAAGCCGTTGATCTGGTCCGATCCAATTCGGAATGGATATTGGGATGGAAAACATGAAATCGATTCATAAACATCCGCACAGACGCTATAACGCCCTGACTGGAGAATGGGTGCTTGTTTCTCCCCACCGTGCCAAACGACCGTGGCTGGGAAAGGTCGAGGAGCGAAGTCGAGAAGACCGCCCCAAGTACGATCCGGATTGCTACCTTTGTCCGGGAAATCAAAGAGTGGGTGGTGCGGTTAATCCCAAGTATGAACAAACGTATGTCTTTACCAACGATTTTCAGGCTTTGCTGCCGGAGGGCGTTGATCCATCGGATGAGGAAAACGGGCTGCTGCGTTCCGCAGGGGTTCGCGGGACGTGTCGGGTCGTATGCTACTCCCCACGTCACGATCTTGCCCTGGCGGAGATGGATCCAGAGACAATCCGGAGCGTAATTGACTGTTGGGCGGAGCAGTCATCTGATCTGGGGCAGAGGTATTGCTGGGTGCAGGTCTTTGAGAATAAGGGAGAGATGATGGGCGCTTCAAATCCGCATCCCCATTGCCAGATCTGGGCGCTGGATACATTACCCAACGAGCCGATGAAAGAAGAACGTAGTCAGAGAGCGTACACCGAAGGCGAAGGGGGCGTGTTACTTCTGGATTACCTGCAGGAAGAGCTCGAGACACGTGAGCGCGTGGTCGTTGAAAACGAGGGTTGGGTTGCATTGGTTCCCTTTTGGGCGATCTGGCCTTTTGAAACATTACTTGTGCCCAAACGCCATGTTCTCAGGCTACCTGATTTACGTGATGAAGAACGAAAACAACTTGCGCAGGCGATGAAAGAGCTGTTGTTGCGCTACGATGCGCTGTTCAACGTTTCCTTTCCCTATTCGATGGGCTGGCATGGTGCACCCTTCGATGAAGGAGAAAACGATCATTGGCAGCTTCACGCGCATTACTATCCTCCGCTTCTGCGTTCGGCGACGGTAAAGAAATTCTCGGTGGGATTCGAAATGCTTGCTGAGGCGCAACGTGATTTGACGCCGGAAACCGCTGCCGCAAGGCTGCGTGATTTGGAAATCGATTTTTCGTCGTAGAGATGATCTCCCCGCAACACCGTTAGATTAGATCATTTCTGCATTCAAGAACCAGGAAAGCCAGTCTTGATGATTAACTGGATGTGAGATTCTTTGATGTGATCTGTTTCAGCCGGCGTGCTAATTGCAACGAGGGAAGGTAGTTGTTACAGGATTTGAGCGAGCGGCTGAGCAGACTGGCAGCGGCATTGATGTTGTTTCCATAAAGATGTCCAAGACTGCGGTTGCGCAGCAGCGCGGGATGTTCGGGATAGGGGCCGGAAAATTGGACGTAGATCTCATCGGCCTCTTCGAACTTGCCCTTGCGGGCGAGCGCGTTGGCCTTGGCTAATGCTCGCAGAGAAGGATCACGTCCGGTAATGGCTTTGATCCACATGTAGATTGCCGAAGGAACGCCCAGGATGAAGATCAGATTTCGCAGCAGGGCGCGTTTGGCTATATGCACGGCACAATTGTCGCAGACATGAACACGGCGGTAGGAAAAACCATAGACAACAAGTAAAAAATAGAAGTTGAAGTGGGTATACCCTCGGACGCGATCGAACATGCCACACTCATCACAAATGCGGTAAGAGTCGCCGGGTGTAAGAACCTCACCACTCGATTTGATGATCGATTCACAGTATCGACAATAAACGTAAGACGTACGGTTGAAATCCGAGAGATCAATAGCTGCCTGACAGTTTGAACATTGGATGCTGTGGAAGTGATCGGCTTTGCCAGCATTGATCAGTTCCTGACGATGCTGCTCGGTTTGAATCGCAGAGGATGCACGATCGATTTGCCTCTCCAGGTCATTGGTTCTACCTTGGGAGACTTCCAGGACCAAAATCTGATCTGCCCGGAGGGCTTTGCGGGTATTTTCGCCTAAAGTTGTTTCTGGTGCGATTGAAAGAGCAATGCGTTGATCTCGGCAGGTGCTGTCAAGGATGTCGGTGTAGTCGATCGGTTCTTTATCGAGGATTAATTCCCGGTCTGTGGCGGTGGCTTTTTTGGCGAGCAAGCCAACAGTGCTTTGATTGCGAACGAAGCGGAATTTAAAATTCAATTCCTTCGCTGCTGGCATGAAGTTGCCTCCGTGTTCTAACGCCTGGAAGTAGGCGTTTGAGTCCTTCTCACAGGTAGATCTTCGGCATGTGGCACACGAAGTGAACAATGCCCCCCATCTCGCGGTTCCGCGAACAGTATCAACGTTGCAATTTTAGCATGGGGGTGGCCGTTCGGCGATTGAATCGAGACGGCAGGTGGAATGTAACGTACGGGATTATTCAAAGCGAGAATTCACAGTTCGCAATTTATCTCGTAGATCAGTTTTCATGGCGTTGGCGAGCTGAATCCTGGCTTGAGAAAGGTCTTCAAGCTCCTCGGGATCATTTTCGAGATCGTAGAGCTCATATTCGTTGTCGTATCCGGGGTATCCAAAATAGTGGATTAATTTATATCGTCCACGAAGGAGTGCTGCGGTGCCAATCGTCAATGGGGCTTTCATGGCGTTCTTCTTGGCTTCTATCGCGAAAATGTTGCGGTCTATTGCTTCCACTGCGTTTCCAATCTGCGGCAGTGGTTTCCCCTCACACCAGGGCGGAATGTCACGCCCGAATAGATGAAGAAGGGTCGGAACAATGTCCACACTACTCGTTGGCGTGTAGACATCCTGGCGGGCTTGCTGGCCAGGTGCCGAAATCATGAGCGGCACTCGGATTATCGGTTCGTAGAGAAGCGGGGTGTCGTGGCCATGTACCCCCCGTTCGAATAGCTGTCCGTGATCGGAAGTGAGAATGATATAGCTGTTATCCAAATAACCGCTTTTTTCAAGCGAATGGATGAATTTCCCGAACTCGTTGTCGGTATAGGCAATATATTCATCGTATTCCATCCGCCATTGATTCAAGCAATCATCGGGATGCCCTTGCGAGAAGGCGTGCTGCGCTTTCTGTTGGGGAACCCATGTGTCTTCAAATATGCCGATAAAGTCTTGTCGCGGGCAATAGGGCTCGTGCGGCGGGAAAAAGTGTAAGTACGCAAGGAACGGCGGATGGAACTGCGCGATGCTGGATAAGACCCCCTCTAAAACGTTCTCCAAAAGATAGTAGACAGGGTACCCCAGGCTTGGGACGCCTCGGGGAAAAGACTCCGTATAAGCTTTCAGACCGACTCGCTCGTCGAAGAGGACTTTTATATCGTTTGCCAGGGAGGTAAAGAGCGATCCCGGGATGCTGGTTTCACGGAATAATAAATCTTCAAAACTCCTGAAGGCAATATCCGTATCCTGAAAACTGTCGTAGAAAACATCATCGATCAGACTAAAGGATTCAGGATCAATGTGTTGATCGACGTTGTCGCCAAGCTGGTGGAGTAATAAATTTGCCCACAGATTGTGTGGGTAAGCAATTCGTTGATGGGTTTTGGCGAAAAGCTTGAAAAGGTTCTGCTGTTCGAATGTCGTGTTCATAATTCCCGCATGGTGGAGTGCGCGATGTGACCACGGATAGGTTCCAGTCAGCAGGGAAGCTGTGCCGGGTACCGTGAAGTTGCCTGCCGAGTAATGGGCGTGGTAGACCGTTGCTCGTTGTGCAAATTCCAGCATGTTGGGAGCAGTAAGGCGTGGATATCCGTAATGTGGTAAATGCAGTGCGGCCAGTGTGTCGAAAACGATAATGAACACATTCGGTGCTGCGTTGTCGCTTGAAGGTTGATTAACCGCATGTGTTGAACAACCAGCCTCGAGGAAAGGTACAAGGCTAAGCAGAGGGATTACCTTGAGGAATTCTCGTCTTCCAAACTTGTTTCTTGTCGGTGCCATTCGTCTTCTTTCCGTATTGATCTTATACAGCAGCAAGAATGTTGCGGACGAGGACAACCATACAGCTGATAATGCCAATGGGCACATATATATATAGAAAAATACTCAGTCGAGTGCATAAAGAACGAAGCGCTTGTTGAAATCGCGGCATGCGGTAGACGAGAACACTGGCACATACGATCGATAAAATCGCGATCCCGAACCACAGGATCGATTCACTCAAAGACCACATCCGCAGCGCGCCCCGTAAGAGCTGGATGAATGCCGTCCAGGATGCGGCCGCGAAGAGTATTACACTACCTTGGCTGATGAACCTGGCGCGAATGAGTTTATACGGCGTTAGGACGCCGAATAAGACGAGCACGAGCAGAACGGCGCAACTCTCAAGTAGTGCAAATGCAAGAGTGTAAGCGAGGATGCTTAGGATCGCCCACAAACTCAAGAATGGGAGCCAGCCCGGCATTTTTTGAAGGAACCACAAGATGGCCCAGCTATACACAATAAAAATAGACGCTGCGAACACGGGAATGGTGTCATTTCGTGGTGGGAAGCGATCTCGGATGAACGTTAGGAGTTTCATATCTTCTTCATGGGAGAGGATTGTTCTCGCAGCTTGAATCTTCAATATTCTCAGGACGACCATTCAATCATGTGTATACATTTGATACGATTGGGTGTTATCCTTCAGGTGAGTCTCCCTGTTCGGATAAGTATTCCTGATAGGCTTTCCATCCAGGGCACCAGGAGGTATGCCAGCGCCAGAAACGGGCAATCAGCGAGTTTGGCTTGGCTTCTGCCCGTTTACGGAGAGGACAATCCCCACAGCGGATTTCTTTCCCATTGGATTCGACCATGATTATATTCTCCTAAAGGATAACTCAAACCATTCCTGTGTATACGCTCTTTGTTGTTCTAAAGATACAAGTTTGAAGATATGCAAATCCGAATAAACTCCGGGTAGGTCTGGAATCGACAAAAAGGTCCATGGCTCTACTTCACAATTTAATGAAATCTTCTCGTATTGTACAATAGACCGATATCCGCTGAAACTCAGGTGATGATTCTCCAACGTACTCCGGGAGTATTGATTTCGCAACGGTAAAAAGAGATTCAGAAAGAGGATGCCGATGGAATACCGCAGTTGGGAAGTAAGTAAAGAAAATCAAATCCTTACACTTACCATTCAAGGCGCCGGCCCGCTCAATACCTTGAGTGCCGATTCGATAATGGAACTGCAGGCGATCGCCACACATCTTCATGATGACAACGATACTAGAGCGGTCATACTTCAAGGAGAAGGCCGCCATTTCTCAGCGGGTCTTGATATCCAGATGCTTTCGGAAAGAATGGATTATTCCGTAGAAGATAACCGCCGGTTTATTGCCGAGATGCAGCGATGTGTGGATGATTTTGAAGCCCTGGGGAAGCCGACGATCGCCAAGCTGCATGGTTTTTGCCTCGGGGGCGGATTGATGCTGGCCCTGTGCTGTGATTTTCGGGTCGCCAGCAAACGTACGGTTTTCGGTCTACCGGAGATCAAACTGGGGCTTCCGATATTGTGGGGCACGAAACGTATAACGCGCCTGGCTGGCATTGCAGCGGCGAAAGAAATCCTTTTTTTGGGGGGGCGTTTCAAAGCAGACAAGGCGTTGCAGTATGGACTGGTCCATCGTGTTGTCGCGCCAGATGAGCTGGATCAAACTGCATTGGATCTAGCCAGAAGACTGTGTGAAGTACCTGCGATAGCTTTGGAACTATCCAAACGGATCATCCATACTGGCTTTGACCTGAGCTTGGGTGAAAGCCAGGATATTGAGCTCGAAATTGTGGCCGACCTGCTTGCCAGTCCGGAAACAAAGAATGCCTTTATTCAGTACGTAAAGAATCAAGGTTTGAAGGATTGATTCTGCAAGTATCGGGGATATGAGTCACACGTTTATTTTCAGATTGATCCTTGACTTGAAGAGTGGTACTGGCTACCCTTGTGACGTTTCGAGAGTATCTTGTAGCGGAAGCCAATACCTGCACCAAGCTTGTATTCATTGAAACGTGAAAGGGTTTGTGAATAATGGATATTCCCTTAAAGCCAAAACGAGTAGCGATGATATTTGTCATCATCGCACTCATCATGATACTCGGTCACATTGGGGGTCGGATCACCCAGCATTTTTACGGCAGGACATTTGGTTTTTATTTCTTTGATATCAATCGCGAGGATAGCATTCCCACGTTCGTGGCTTCTATGGGGTTGGGAACATGCTCGCTTCTCTTGTTTGTCGTTGCAAATCTTGTAAAGCGCAACAAGTTATCGGATTTTCTTTATTGGATCGGCCTTGCGGTTTTCTTTCTATACATGGCAGTGGATGAAACCGTGCGTATACACGAGAAGTTGGGAGGACCGCTGCGGGAAGTGTTTGATCCTGAAGCGCTTTATGATATGGTGTGGCTTATTCCGTATGGCACGGTAACCATTCTTATCGGCTTAATATACCTGCGTTTTGTCCTGCGCCTACCACGGGAAACGAAGCTGTTATTCATAACCTCTGGCCTGATTTATCTTCTGGGAGTTGTTGGTTTCGAGTACCTCAGTGGACGGCAGGATGCATTGTATGGCGTAGCGAATTTTGGTTACCAATTGTTTGTGATCCTGGAAGAAGGTCTCGAGTTAATGGGCACGGCGATCTTTATGTTTGCGATACTTAACCACATTCGGATTCAATTTGGAACGGTGCGGTTTATCGTGCCTGGAAAAGCCGCCGATGCTTCTCTCGATGGATGAATTACATAGGCGTCATCTCCGGAGGTGACGCCCTGATCCTTCCCGGTCAATGGCGTGGTGCAAATCCCCTCTTTTGGGTGACCCTGTCGCCTTCAATCGTCCGCATACTCTAACAAGTATTCGTAGGCAGAGAGCGCGGCTTTTACACCTTCCCCAACGGCAATGAGGACCTGTTCGGCCATCATATTGGTAACATCACCTGCGGCGAAGATGCCTTCGGTGGAGGTCTTATTGCTGCCGTCCACTTTAATGTGGCCCAGTTCATCACAATCCACAAGATCGGCGACAATCTGCGATTGGGGCTGCAATTCGAGTTCTACGAAGAACGCATCTGCTTCGAGTTCTCGTTCTTCGTCATTCCTGTGAATGACAATTTTACGCGCGTAGTCATCTCCCTTTACAGCGTTGACTCGAAAGCCTTCCAGGATTTCCACGTTCGGTGCCGATCGCACTTTGCGTCCCATAACGGAGTCCAGATCGCCATGCGAAGGCGCGACCAGGCTGACTTTTTTGGCGATGCGCGCCAATTCGGCCGTCGAACGGAGTGCCAGGTGCGTGTCGCCGATGACGACTGCATTGCGGTCGATAAAAAGCGGCGCATAAGATACCGCGCTGTAGCACAAGCCGCGCATCATATATTCTTTCTCACCAGGGACATCGAGCAATCTCCCCAACGCACCGGTGGCAATAATCAATGCCTTCGTTTGGTATTTGTTCCCTTCGCGGGTCGTGACTTCATAGCCGTGCTTGATCTTCTTGACCTTTTCGGCTTTGTCCATAACCCGGGCGAATTCCAGGTAATTGATTTCGCTGATGAAGCGGGTGACGATTTCCTCACCTGAAATGACGAGGTATTGATTCACGAAGGGAAGCTGAAGGCGGTAATTGGTCTTGCCACCCAGATCGCGAGTGATTAATAGCGCGTTGAGGCGTTTGCGCAGTGCGTATATCGTCGCCGTAAGGCCTGCAGGCCCTCCACCCATGATGATTAAGTCGTACATCGTCTTTACTCCTCCCCGTTTGCCATGGCGATAAAGCCCTCGGCCATCATAGACGCAGTTAGATCTCGTGAGCGGCGGATGATCGCTTCGGCGTTTCGAAGTTCTTCGACGTACGTCATGGGGTTTTGGGCGATGCCCTCTTCGACTGCTTTTGTGGCAACCGCAGCGGCTTCTCTCGGAAAAACTTCCCATTCATCCATGTTGGGTAGGATGTATTCTGCGTTTAATCCTTTTTCCTCGGCCATTGAGGCGAGTGCTTCGGCCGCCGCCGTACACATTGAGTCGGTGATGGTTTGGGCGCGTACATCAAGCGTGCCGCGGAAAATGCCTGGAAAACCAAGAGAATTATTGACTTGATTGGGGAAATCAGAGCGCCCGGTGGCGATCACGGCGGCACCCGCTTTCTGCGCTTCCCACGGCCAAATTTCCGGAACGGGATTTGCACAGGCGAAGATGATCGCATCCTTGGCCATGGCGGAAACCCATTCGGGCAGGATGGTTCCGGGACCTGGTTTCGATAGTGCGATGACGACATCCGCTCCCCGCATGGCAGCAGCGATATCGCCTTCTCGACCTTCCTCATTCGTGATCTGGCAGAATTTCCATTTATCGACGTATTCCGCTTTGCGCATCTCCAGGTCTTTGCGATCCTTATGCAGTATGCCTTTGCTGTCGACCATGCGGCAGATGGCCGGTGTGGCACCTGAAGCGAATATCAGCCGCGCACATGCCACATTCGCAGCTCCCGTCCCGATAAAGGTAATCTGAACCTCATCGATTTTTTTGCCAACGATTTTTAATGCATTCAGCAAGGCCGCCAATGTAACGGTTGCAGTTCCTTGTTGATCATCGTGCCAGATGGGAATGTCAGCTCGAGCCCGCAATGTGTCAAGAATACGGAAGCACTTGGGTTGGGAGATGTCTTCCAGATTAACGCCGCCAAATCCGGGCTGCAGCAGTAATACGGTTTCGATGATTTTGTCCGGATCTTTGGTGCCAAGCATGATCGGCCAGGCGTCCACACCCCCCAGGTATTTATAGAGTAAGGCTTTGCCTTCCATGACCGGCAAACCGGCTTTCGGGCCGATGTCACCCAAGCCGAGCACACGGGTGCCGTCGGATACAACCGCTACGGTGTTACCTTTGTGTGTATGTTCGTATACAAGATCAGGGTCTTCTTCAATTGCCCGGCAGGGAGCGGCAACTCCTGGTGTATACCAGATGGCGAAGTCATTAAAATCGCGTACGCGCGCCTTAAGTGCTACTTCAACCTTTCCCTGGTAGAAAGGATGTAAACGCATCGCATCTTTGGATGGCTTTTCAGCTTTTGCCAGTAATTCTTCAATGTTGAGCGGAGATGTGTCTTCAGCCATACGAATACCCTCCTTATGAAACGAACGATGAAGGCCGGGTCTTGAATGGTTGTTTTCAGCTTCGGGACAACCGGGCCTGATGGGTTGTCCCATTTCTCCTAACCGGCGAGGTTGCGATCGACGTCACAACCGTAAATACGAATCTGCGTAAATAACCTTGTTGAGTAGAATCTGGATCGTTTTCCAGATTTCAACCTGGTCAGGATCCGACATATCCACCAGGTCTTCGGTTGGTTGCTCCATGGCGGCGATAGAGTTGAATATCTTCAGATTCAGGGCTTTGACCGGTGTGCTGTCATCGCGGGCCTCGACGGCCTTGATGGTGTCGAATAATTTTTCGTCGAGCGGATTGAGGATCGCCGAGTCGCAGCCGACGGCCAGTAACATGACGACAAATACACGCTCGATGAGAGGGCGCATTTCATTGGGAACCTGGTTGGACACATTGGAGAGGCCCACAGTCGTCATCGGCGGCGGGTCCATGACCATCTTCAACATGCGGATGGTCTCAATCGATTCGGGCACGTATTCCTGGCATCCGGAAACGGTGAGGATCAATGGATCGATATATAGATTCTCCATCGGGATGCCCACTTCCTGGGCACGAGGAATGAGCTTTTCCATGGCGATGCCAATGCGTTCATCTGCACTGACGGGAATGCCACTCTTCTCCATGCATAGTGCGATCAATTTTGCGTCGTACTTGGCTGCTATTGGGGGGACGTTCGTCAGGCGTTCTTCTTCGGCAGAAGTGGAATTGACCATCGCGTTCGACCCCACTCGTTTCAGTCCTGTTTCAATGGCCGCCAGATTGATGGTGTCGAAACTCAGTGTCATGCCTGGAACGGCTTCCTGCATGCAGTCCACCAACCACTCGACGACTTCAGGGCCATCCTTCTTGCGCGGTCCGATGTTCAAGTCGATCACATCCGCACCGGCATCTTTTTGTCGGCGGGCCATGTCGACGAAGAAAGCTCCGTCGCGATCTTTCAAGGCCGCCTTCACCTTCGGTGAGACGATATGGATGTTCTCTCCGATTTTGTACATTCACCTTCTCCTGTCGTATAAAATTCGTGGTTCGATTAGAGCTCGCTTACGATCCGTTCGATCAGTTGCTCTACAGCTTGGGCGGCAGGCGAATCTCCATTGAGTTGCACGAGCGGCATCCCCAACGCGTCAAGCTGGTTGATATTCTCGTCGGCAGGAATGAACGCCGCGATTTCAAGGTCTAAGGCATCAATGGCGTCCTGTAATGGCTGCGGCAATTCCCCTTTAACCCGATTGACGACCAATTCTGTGCGCTTGATGTTTACCTCGAGCGTATCCGCCAGTTGCGCCATTTCTCCTGCGGTACGTACCCCGCGCAAGGTGGGATCTGTTATGAGTAAAAGGAGATCGACGTCGCGGGTCGTGCGCCGGCTGATGTGTTCCATGCCGGCCTCGTTGTCGATGACGATGGTACTGTACGTGCGGCCGATCTCGTCCACGATTTGACGCAGCATGTGGTTAACAGCGCAGTAACAGCCCTGGCCTTCCGGCCGGCCCATGGCGATGAGATCGATGGTTTCCCCCTCTTCGATGGCCAGGCGCACCTCACGATTGAGATAATCATGGCGGCTGATCGAAACCCCGAGCTCACCGGCCTGCGCCGTCTCGGACATCAATTCGCGGATTTCTCCAACCGTTTCCGGCCTGGGCACCCCAAGTGCCATGTGTAAATTCGTGGCCGGGTCTGCGTCGATCGCCAGAAGCGGACCCGGCAAGCGTTGACTCAATGTTTGGATGAGCAGCGCAGCGAGCGTTGTTTTCCCCGTTCCGCCTTTGCCGGCGATTGCAATTGTTTTAGTCATTTCTACCACCTGAATAGATTCAACATATTTTCATGTAATGATTGTTATACACCGATTCTACACTGTGTTTTAATCGCTGCTGGATTCGCTTTTTGTCGAATGCCGCTCCCAGATTTCGGCCACACTGGGAAACCGATCGATCTCGGTATGCGGCAGGAAAAGTGCGGCGGTAAAGGCATCGTAAAATGTGTTATCCGCGGAGAGTTCCACGTACGTCATCTTTTCGGCGATGGCGCGAATTTGTTCGCGTGCCTCGTGCGACAGGAGCGCCATGTAACTTCCGAGAACGGAAGTGTTTCCGAGAAAGTGGAATCTGTCCCAGGGGAGATCGGGGAGCAAACCGAGTTTGATGGCGTTCTCGACGTTGATATATTGACCAAATGAACCGCCGATCAGCATTTGCTGCACGTCGTCCAGATTGACGCCGACGCTGCTGGCCAAGACGCTGAAGCCAGCATAAATCGCCGCTTTGGCGCGCATGAGATTATCTACATCTATCTTGTTCAAGGTGATGTCGTTACCATGTTGTGTGTCTTTGCCCCAGGTGACGACGTATTCCGGGCCGTAGTTCCCTTTTCGTACACGCGGGGTGTCGAGGTCCAGCTTGAAATTGCCGGCGCGGTCTACGACGCCGGTGACGAACAATTCCGCCAAAAGGGATATCAATCCCGAACCGCAAATCCCCGTCGGTTTTTCACCGCCGATCACACGAATGGTGGATTCGAAAGTGTGCGTGTTCACCCACACCTCTTCGATGGCGCCCAATGTGGCTCGCATACCGTCGACAACGCCGGCGCCTTCAAAAGCCGGACCTGCCGAGCAAGCGCAGGTGACCATCCATTCATTGGTTCCCAAGACAGTTTCCCCGTTCGTTCCCACGTCGATGAACAGAGTCAGGTCTACGGCGTCAGACAGTTTGCTTGCCAGCACCCCGGCGGTGATGTCAGCACCGACGTACGAAGCGACGGCGGGCAGGCAGTCCACCGATGCCAACGGGTAGACATTCAAATCCAATTCCTGGGCGCGAAAGACAGAAGGCTGGTTGGCGGTGGGAACGTAGGGCGTGAGGCGAATGGTTTCCGGTGGGATGCCGAGAAAAAGGTGCATCATCGTGGTGTTTCCCGACACACTGACTTTATAGACCTGCTCTGGGGAAACCCCGGTGCGTTTTTGCAGGCGGTCGAGCAAGGTGTCGATAGTCTCCCGTACCAACGCGCCGAGTGTTTGCAGGCCGTCTTCCTTGCCGGCGAATACGATGCGGGAGATCACGTCTTCACCGCGGGCGATCTGGCCGTTGTACTCCGAGGCCGAGTTTTTTACTTCACCGCTGGTTAGGTCGACGAGATATACCGTGACGGTTGTCGTGCCAATGTCGATGGCGAGGCCGAAGGGCTGAATGGGATCAGGCTGAATCTCGATCAATTCCGCTGCATCACTCCCTGGTGCATCGAAATCGATCACCACCCATGGCGACCAGGAGGCCTGACGCAGCGTTTCTCCCAAACGCCGAAGTAGGGATAAAGGCACATCCAAATCGATCACCCCATGTTCTTTGAGTGCTTGCTGCAATCGGCTGAGATCATCCAGACTGTCGTTGATCGAGGGCTGTGGAAGTTCGAGTTCAAAAACACGTATGGTTTGATGTACGACCGGATCGTATTCGAAAGGCAGCTCTATTTTTCGTGCGGATTTATCCGTCACCAGCCGTCGTTCGATTTTTTCCTGCTCCGGAATCGTGACCGTAAGATCGCCTTCGATGACCGTCTGGCAAGCGAGGGCGTATCCGGCAGCGACGTCTTCCGCAGAGATACGGATGGTAGAACGCCTTCGGGCACCCTCTCCTTCGACAATGACGGCGCAGCGACCGCAGCGCCCCTGGCCGCCGCAAGGCTGCAGTATTTCAATGTCAGCTTGGTGGATGGCGTCCATGATGAGTGCCCCGGTGGGTACATCAACGGTTATATCCATTGGTAGGAAGTGCACTTTATGGGTTGCCACGTTGGTTTCTACCTGTCTAATATATATCGAGACGTTGCGCGCAACGTCTCGATGTCTGCTTCATGGTCTCTCTCAAAGAAGGAAGCCTACTGCGCATGTCTATATTTACCATGCGGCGTTGGATCAGTCCGGGCGCACAAGTTCAATTATGCCACATGCTGTCGAGGTACCCTTTAATGTCAACGGCTTCGCGTGGCCCGACCATGATCTCCCAGCCTGGTAACTCCTCTTCTAACTCGCCCGAGATGGTGGCGACGTGGCCTGGAATGATCAGCTTTTGATGTCCAACCTTATCGGCGACGTTGAAAGTTTTAATATCCTTTGCGATTCGCTCCGCATCGAATTTTCCTGCCGCCCAGGCTGTGAGCACGCTCATTCCTTCCGAGTCGGCGACCAACAACCATCCGGGTTTTCCAGCACCCTCGACTTCGTTTGCAACCGAGAAGTAGGTGATCGAGAAATTGGTCGTCACCAGAAGCGGTGCGGTGGGTTTGGGATCATTGATCTCATACAAACCGGGTTGAACTTGGATCGGTTTCTGTGGATCGGTGTAGATGTTCTGGCGCAGCACCAGCAGGGCGTACAGGCTGGCAGGATTGAATGTGTCGAGGACGATCAGCCCGCCGTATTTTGCAATCTGTTCGGCGGCGAGCAGCGTTTCGTCGGCCTCAGATACAGTTCCGGGGAAGCTGATGATCGGGTAGCCAAGGGGACGAAATGTTTCCTTGAGTGCCAAACGGCGGATGGCGGTGAGTTTGTGCAGCGAATCATGATATCCACCAAGCATAGGATCAAGTACGACGTCTTCAACGCCAGCCTCTTTTAGCTGCTGTGTCAGTTCCGCCAGACCATCGAGCGTTTCGGCGCGCACAGCCAAGGGAACACTTTTCTCTTTGGCGACTTCGGCCATGGCTTCCCAGTTGTTTGCATCGGCCGCGTACAGTAGAGGCCGCGCACCTTCTGCTGCTTCCAGACCGGCTTTTGCAAGTTCTGCCGAAGCGGCGATCAAGATTAACGGCTTTTTACTGGATTCGTGTACGGCTTTCACTGCAGCAGCAAAGGTTGCGGGGTCCGCCGAAGAAGCCTCAACGGCGAAACCATCCAGGTAAAGGTCGATGCCAACATAATCCACCTGGAAGACGCTTGCCTCGGCAACCTTGTCTTTAAGCGCGTCGATGCCTTCATCGTCCTTAAGTCTTAAGAAGAGACCACTTCGGTTATAGAACGTTTTCTCATGCCGAAAGAGAACCGTCTCGTTTCCAACCTTCACTTCACCTTCTGCATTCGTAAGTTCGACCAGACGAATAGGTGGTGCGGAAGCTGATTCAAGTTTGGCTTTGGCTTCATCGCTTACGTGCGGGCAGTCATCCAATGAGGCTTGCTTGGCCGCCAATTTCATGGCGAATGCCAAACAGGTGGGGAAACCGCAATCCTTACAATTGGTTTGTGGCAGTAGTTTGTAAATCTCTAGTCCGCTTAATGCCATCTTCTTCCTCCGCGCTTGTCAGGCCGCTTGGGTTTGGATCAAATCGTCGATCAAGTTGCGAACGCGTTTGAGTGTTTCGGGATGCCGCAGCACGACGAGATCTGCTCCCGAGTGAATGATTGCAGTGGCCGTAATGGCTTCCCAATCAAGCGCACGCTGATTCCAGTCTCCCCATGTTTCAGGGACACCCTCGCCTACTTTGGATTCCTTTACTTTCCAGGTTTCCTCACCAGGTGTAACGATCATCGGTTGTTGAGTCATGGCGTCGCCACCCAGTGCTGCCAAACGCAGGCGTTCCATCACGGAATATCCGTACTCGATTCCGTATCCCAGGGCGCCCGTGGTCGGATCCATGACGATGCGTTCGAGCGGCAATCCCATGTCGTGGATCAAGATGACCAACTGTTTGGACAGATTGACGTCCATAGGGGTCTTCGATTGAACCAGGTGATCGTGCGCCAGAGCGGCGGCGACGATGGTGCGGTAGTTTTTATCTTCACAAAGGCCCAGTAACAGGCGTTCGCCCTTGCCTTCTTCGGCAACGGCGACGATCAAGTCGTTGTCCAGGTCGGCTTGTCCGGGTCCGATTACCGCGAGGGGAAGTCCGGTCGCTTCTAAGACCTGTCGGACGACATTTTTTGCGTTTTCCGGGGTGTTCGGATCGCCATCGCTGGTCGTGGCGCTGAGTTTAAGATAGATCAAGTCGGCACCGGCTTCTTCGGCGGCCTTGGCCCATGCGGCCGGATCGTCGATCACATCTTCCCAGGTTTCGATCAACAACTCGGACCAATCCTCGGGTTTGCGATCGCGAATTTCCAGGGTGAGGGCTGGACGGTTAGGCACGCTGCCCTCATGCAGCATAAACGGCATGGTCGTCTCGCCACCAATGGTTAACGTGCTTTTCCGCGTTCCGCCGTCGTCAGCTGTGGCGCCAAGGGTTACCTGGCGCACGCTGCCGCTATACTTTTCCTTCGGGATTTCAACTGTCATTGGAATTCGATCCTCCTGCGTAATGGACAGGAAAGGGAGGAGAGATCGGTGATCTGGGTGCGGAATGCCATTCGTCTATTGCGGCGGTGTACGTTCCGATTTCGATTCCCGATCTCTGAACTTGCTTTCCCGGTTTTATATCATTGCTTCCATCTCGAGCGCTGGATGTCCCTTCTCCTGAAGGTGTTCGAGCAATCCTTCCACATCGGTGCAGATGGTTTCATCGGCGATCTTATCCAGCAAATCCGGATCGCCCTCTCGCTCAGCCACCTGGGTGAGTTCTTCCGCCATCTGTTCTTTCAGAACGGAGGACATCCAAACCACACGTTTGAATCCGCCATCGGCGGAGATGAATTTGGGGCTGGTGATGTAGAATTTACCGTGTCCCATTACGCCCGGGGTTTGCAATCCGCCGCCGGCCACGCCCGCCAGCGTCGAGAAGGTCATACCGGCTGGTGTCATGCTGGTGTCCTCCCGGCTGACGATCATGATGCCGTTGGCTTCGGGGATCAGCATGGCGATGCACTCGAAGCAGCCGCATGCCGTCATCGGGTTCTCCATGATGGAGTACATGGCGACTTCGTTGACGCTGCCGTGCGATGCCTGAACGGCATACTCGTTAATGCCGGTGTAATACCCTTTTACCGGATCGATTTCATTCCCTTTCTTGATGGGCTGGTTTGGACCGGTGGGGTTAAGCTGGTGGGATGCCTTACAGTCCAACCAGTTGTAGGCGCCGCACAGACCGAGTCGCTCAGGACTAACGATGCAGACGTGATCCGGTGCGAAGGATTGGCAGAGGGTGCAGGAGTAGAAAGTTTCCACACTCTCGTCGACCATTTCGCCAATGCGTTGGTTACGCTCGTCGTAGGCAACGCGCGCCTTTTCCAACCATTCAGCATACATCTTGGGTTCGGTGACGATGGCGACTTCGACCTTATCAACAATCGATCCGAAATCTTCGTGGAAGCGAGCGTGCAGGATGTCACCGAAGTGTTTTAAGGTGAACCCTTTTTCGGCGGCCGTCGTGCTGATACGGATCCAGGTGATATCGCGCTGGCCGATGTGCTGTATACCGGATCCCCCATTAACGAAGTAGTGGATCTGGCGTTCGAGCACCGGCTCGAAGTCCTTCTCCATTTTACGTCCGGCGACTTTAACCAGAATGCCCAGATCCATACTGCCCTGTTCTTCCAATTTTTCGAAACTGTCTCCGATGATTTCGATCTTTCCATCTTCGACAGCATCCATTTCATCCATGTAGAGATATTCGAACGCACGACTGCGTTTACCGCCAAACTCGACGCGCATGTCGGCCTTGCGTACCACTTCGCCTTCGAAGGCCGACCCGTAAGGAACGGGGACCGGCACCTCACTGATCTTCACCTTAACACCGCGTATCTCGATGGCTTTTTGGACCAGCTTGGCGGCTTTCTCTTCTTCGGTATCACCTTCGATTTCGTTCCAGGGCATGGAAATAACATGTTCGTAACGCGTCACGCCAGTGGGTAGAATTTCGGGGATCACCGTGTCGGCGATGACGGGGAATCCGTAGGATATGGCGCCAGCGGCCGTGGCGTACTTAAGGTCGTCGACTTCGCCGAGTGCAATCACGAAAGCGAAGACGCGGAATTTATTGTAGAGCAAAATATCTCGCCATTGACCGCCCTTCATGCCTCCGAAGGTGAGTGCGGATCGAGTGGCGAAGCCAAGTGGGTAGATCGCTCCGATGGTGTCGCGGCTGAAGGGAACGATATACGTGTCGTAGCCCATTTCCACGTCTTCTTCTACCAATTGATCGATGATCGAACGCCCATTGACGTTGCCCGCGAGAAAGGTGAGGATGTTCCTTTTTTGAAGCTCACGTACGATGGCGACGGCGGCTTCATTGGAATGCGCCGCGCCGGCGATGGCCGCGAAACCCGGCATGCGTCCGTCAACCAATTGGATTCCCCAAGAACGCAGTTGGATATCGTCGATAGGTCCGTTGAGATACCCATTTCCGTTTGGGCTGGAGCCGTTGCCTCCAGCGTCGGGGCTGGTGAAGGATGTGGAGCCGGCCAATACGAGCCCGGGGTAGGGCTGGGGTTCTTGTCCATAGATGAAACGGACACCCTCGATGATCTCTTCGGCGAGCAATGTGGCCATACCTGAGTCCAGAGTCTCACCCAGGTAGGGCGTCCAGTGTTTGTCGTCGGGAAGCGGGTGGAGCAGTTTCTTCGCGTGCGTGATGACGAACTCCATATCCCCCAATTTTGTAACTTCATGCCCAAGCATGCCGAATATGACGGGCAGATAATATGCGGTGTTGGGAAACGCTACGGGGAAATCGACGCCCTTCTCAGCAATAGCGCGCTGGAGTAAGACATCGGCTTCACCTACGATCGCGTTGGCGCCTCGAATAGCGCGAGTAGCGATATAACGTGACATGTAAAGATTCCTCCCTACTACGCCTGATTTCCGTAGGCGGCTTCTATGCGCTCGGGCAATGGGAGTGCTACCAGTTCTTGGATTCTCCAATCACCACTCTTGCCCCATTTGCTGGGATCGTACTCCGGCAAACCCAGGGCTGCGCGTTTCTTATCGATGTGAGCTATAGACCGACGCACAATTTCCTCTTGGTCGTTACAAAATTCCATCCTGCCACCAACTTTTGATTCCCAACCATCGCTGATGATGCGACCAACCTCCTCACATCCGGAAACCGGGCTGGAGTGTCCCATGATGACATATGCGCCGGAAGCGACGCAGTATGTACCAATCGAGATTGCTTTTTCGCTCATCCATTCCGGTGCCATGCCCACAGCCGGGATATCGCTGATATCTTCACCAAGCCCGCCTTCCGTTGCCATCTGCGCCAACACGGTTAGGATGCGGGAGTTGTCCACGCATGATCCCATGTGAAGCACGGGCGGAATACCGACGGCCTCGCATACTTCGCGTAAGCCAGGTCCGGCGTATTCAAGTGCTGCTTCGGGGGTCATGTACCCTTGCTTGGCACTGGCGATGGCGCCACAGCCGGTCTCGACCACGAGGATGTCGTTCTTGAGAAATTCCGTGACGACGTAGCGGTGGAGGCCGTCGTGACAGACACGGGCGTTGTTGCAGCCGATGTTGGCGACGACGCCCCGAATACGCCCTGATATGATCGCATCATTCAAGGGGCGTAGGGAGCCGCGGTAGAAGCCGCCCAGTGCATATGTGATGTACTCATGCGAAAAGCCAGGGATCAAGGGCGCTGTTTCACTCGGGATGGCTGTCTTCCCACGCTCGGGGTAGTGATCAATCGCTTTGCGCACGATTTCTTTGGCAATCTCCATGGCACGGTGTTCGTCGAATTCAATGTGTGTGGCGCCTGTGATCTTTGCCTTCGGGGACGTGGTGATGATCTCGGTATGAAAGTTTTCGGCCAGTTTCACGATGCCCTGCATGATGCATTGAATGTCGACAACCATGGCTTCTACGGCACCGGTCAGGATCGCCAGTTCCTGCTGCAGGAAGTTCCCTGCAAGTGGAATGCCTTGGCGCATTAGCGTTTCATTTGCCGTGCAGCATATCCCGGCCAGTGTGATACCTTTTGCACCCTTGCTCTTGGCATACTCGACCAACTCTGGATCGAGCGCTGCTGCGACGATCATTTCGGAGAGCGTGGGTTCATGCCCGTGGATGACGATGTTGACTTCATCGTCTGCTAGAACGCCGATATTAGATTGGGTGATCACCGGGCCAGGGGTGCCGAAGAGAATATCGGAGAGATCCGTCGCCAGCATGGAGCCGCCCCAACCGTCACCCAGGGCAGCACGTAGCGAGTGATCGAGGATATGCTCTGCATCCTGGTCGTTGCCGACGTGGGTGCGGTGCATGATCTCGACAATCTCGCGATCTACATTGCGAGGCAGGATTCCGAGATTGGCCCAAACTTCCTGACGCTTGGCGGGTGCCCGCTTTAAGTTCAGGATATTGCCAGTAGATTTGCCAAATTCATTCAGCGCCGCTAAGGCGACATCGCGGGTGAGTTCCTCGAGGGGTTTATCGTCGACCTCTACGCCAAGATAACCCGCCATTTGCTTCAATTTGCCAGGATCGCGCACTTGATAATCCGGTGCGTGACCCTCGGCTGCAGCGAGGAGGGTGTATGCAAGGTCGCGACCATGATCCGAGTGCGCTGCGGCACCCGCAGCTACCATTCGGGAGAAATTACGCGCCGCCACGGTTTCACGCGTCGCTCCACATATACCTACCTGGCCTTCTTTAACCAAGCGGCACGGTCCCATACTGCAATTCTTGCAGCAGAGGCCATCACTTCCTATGGGACACGCGGCCATCATATCTGCGCGCATAAACGCGGTCTCATATTCACCTTCAACCGCATATTTTATAAGGTCGATCGTGACCGGATCGTGGCTGGCATCCTCAGCTGGTCTCATCTTTTTTGCCATCTTCGTCAGCCTCCTGTTCTTGTATTTTAGTACCGTCGAAATTCGCCGGACATCTCAAGGTCGGCATTGTTGGTCTGACATACCCGTACGTCAAGCACCGCCCATTGTGGGTCGCGCTTGATATCGCTTGCCGTCACTAACATCTGGGGTTCACCCTCACCAACTGGGTAGCCGGCATTCGCCAATGCATCTTCGATGGCTTTAGGTTTCACCTGCTTTGGGTCGTAGGAGATCAGGAGTTGCTTCCATGTCGAGCTGGCGTAGATATCTTCGATTCCTTTAAGGCCGTCGAGCGCGTTCCTCACCGAGAGAACATGGTGATCTGCATACATGGACGGCATATCGAGTAAGATTTTTTCCATTGTGTTTTCCTCCTAAGGTCGAAGGTTGGGTTATGTGGGTGTTATGACTTTATAATTCCTGTGTTGGGCTGTCTCCTTCTCTGTTTTTTAATTATTATGAACGCCAGCCAAGGGAAACGAAATACAAACTTTCCCGCCCTGGTGAGTGTATTCTGCTGCGGGTTAGCATTCCATAGAATCATGAGGGTAACAATGTTGACCCGCCTAGTGGGGAAAGTCACCCATTTCTCGGTAAGTCATCCTGTGTAAAAAAAACGAATATAACCGACCATGTTTTGCTTCTGAGAGACGATCAGACCTGCACGGATAGCTCCGGCGCAAGGTTACTTTTCGATTCGTCATGATCCATTACGTGCCACTGTATTTCGCATACTGGGTATGTAGTCAGTCATCCTGGGGTTGATGAAAATTTAGCGCCTCGAGCAATCGAATGCAATGCAGTACGGAACGTGTGATGGTTTCAATTTGTTTGTATGCGGGGTCCATGTCGATATCTGCGATGGGGATATTGGCTTCTGGCGACCCATCTGCCTGTAAGGTTAATGTGGTGACGTGCTTGATTTGATTGAGATGTTTGGAGAGTTCTTCGGCAGAACGCGTGATCGTGTTTAGGGGAGTGTCCAATTCGTTGGCGATTCCGGATGTGATTGCTCCGATGACGCCAGTATTTTGGATGGTTCTTTTAAAGCGTCTTCTCAAGCGGCCGATGGCCAGGGCACGGGCAACCGCATCAAATACGAGATCAGGTTCGAGCGGTTTGGTGATGTAATCATAGGCGCCGCCAGCCAGTGCGTAGTTGGCCGTGTGCGAATCGCCGTGTCCGGTGATGATGATGATGGGGATCTCCGGATCTAGTTTGACGACGCGCTCCATCAACTCTAGCCCGGTCATATGGGGCATTTTGATGTCAAATATCAGAATATCGAACGGAGGCAGCTCATCTCGTTCGATGGCTTTGTGAAAGATGTCCAAGCCTTCCTGACCATCGTTGGCGCAGGTGACAATGTGGCCGCAGATGGAGAGCATATCGCTAAGACCTTCACGAACGGAAGACTCGTCATCTACAACCAGAATATGTGCTGTCTCTTGCATCAATCGTTTCCTATTAAATCTTCCACGGCGGGTAATTTAATCCGGAATGTGGACCCTTTGTCAAGTCTACTTTCGACTTCGATTTCTCCGCCGTGAAGTTCTACGATCCCGTGACTGATCGATAAGCCCAAACCCGTTCCTTTATCGACGGGTTTGGTGGTGAAGAATGGATCGAACACGCTCTCCAGAATTTCAGGCGAGATTCCACTCCCGCTGTCTGTGACTTCAATGACGACCAATTCGTCGTCCTGGTATGTGCGCAGTGAGATCTTCTTGTCTTCAACTTTGTCGAGAGAGTCACGGGCGTTGGTGATCAAGTTGAGTACGACTTGTTCGATCTGATTGATATCGCCGCGCACTCGGGGCAGGTTTTCTTCAAGTTGTAAAAGGACTTCGATGTTCTGCAGTTTCAATTGCTCGAAAAGCATACTGAGCGAGTCCTCAACGGCATTATTTACGCCGATCAACTCCATGTCGCCGGAGGCTTGTCGGGAAAAGGTACGCAGGTGTTCGATGATCTTTGCAGCTTTATCGACAAGCGCGCTGATTTTATCCAAGTTTTCAAGCATCTTCTCGGTTTCGAGACGACCTTCGTTGTGGGCACGTATGGTGTTTTGTGCGAAGAGTTTGATGCCGGCCAGGGGATTGTTGATCTCATGGGCGATACCAGCAGTGAGTGTGCCCATGGAGGCGAGTTTGCTGGCCTGAATGAGCTGCCGCTGTGTGGATTTCAATTCCTCGATGCTGGCTTCCAGTTCTTTCGAGCGCTGTTCTAATTCGATGTTTGATTTTCGCAAGCTGTCGGTGATCTGTGCCTTGCGCAAGGCGATTGCGGCCTGGTTGCCGAGAGAGGTTAATTGACGGATCAAGTCTTCATCGAAGGCATCGACATGGGGGCTGGTTACGCTGAGTGTGCCTTCTGGGACGTCCTCGATGATGAGCGGTACGACAACCAGGGACTTGAAATCCTCCTGCGTGTTGATAAAATCGGGCGCTTTGTTCACATCTGGCACATAGATGAGCTGCTTTTCTTGAACGGCGCGTCCGGCGATACCTTGACGGGGATCGAAGCCTACGGCCTGCGCGGGTTCACCGCTAGATTGGGAAACGGCGCGCGGCAGTAGACGCTTGGTCTCGTGGTCGATGAGATGAATGGTGGCTTTCGCTGTGGGGGTATCTGTGGGACAGGCGTGTTTGACGACCAATTGGAGGATGTCGTCCAATTCGGAGGCGCGTGCCAGATTGTTGCCGATCTCGAGCAGGGCGATTTGTTCGGAAAGGCGAGTGTTGGTTTCTTTGAAGAGGCGAGCGTTTTCAAGTGCAACAGCGACTTGATTGGTAAATGTCGAAAATATCCCAATCTCTTCGAGTGTATATGGCTTTTCAGACTGTTTGGGTCCAATAAGCAGGATGCCGCTAAGTTCTCTTTTCGCCCGTAAGGCGACAAATAGATCGGGAGAAGATTTATAAAGTTGGCTCCTCTCTTCTTCCCACATGCTACTGAATTGGGGATGGATGTCAATCTGTTGTATGGTGAGTACGCGTTCTTCGCGTTTCAACCAGCGACATATTGGGTGATCAGCCCGCATGCGGAAGTCGGTTATGGAATTTTCCAGTCCCCGGGAAGCTGTTGGGCAAAATTCCTGTGAGGTTGGATCTTGAAGCATTAATAATACGTTTTTGGGATGTAGTGTCTCAACCAGACGATTCAGCATTGCGGAGACAACCTGATCCAGATCGAGGGAACCTGTTATTTGCTCACCTAGCTCCTGGATAATTGCATAGGCATCATGGCGCTCGCGGAAAAAGAATTGATCAATTCGATTCCTGAGCTGCCCATAAATAGAGTGGATGATACTTGCAAATAGTAATGAAAAACCAAGCGCCAAGAAAAAGCCGGGCATGGTTCGTCCAATTGAAAGTTGTGCTGCGATTTGGTCAAAGACCAGGATGGGTAGCAGATAGCTGAGACCCAAAACGATGATTAAGGTAGCATAGGAGAGGCTCTGCCTGATGACCATTGTAATATCCAACAACTCGTGACGGATAATGGCATAGGCGAGAAGGATTGCGCTGAAACCATTTGCAGCGATGTCGATTGGGTATCTGCCAAGTGGCGTGAAGTTTATGAATGTTGCAAAGATTATGACGCCTAGACCTATGGAAAGGTATCGCAATCGATTTTGTTGGAGAATGTCTTTCGAACTTCTATAGGCCCTGATAAGCTGAAATAAACTGAGGAAATACATCGCGTACATTGGCGGTGCGATGATTGGCGCCATGAAACCAATATCGAAGACTACTTCACCATTTTCAACAATTACATTTTGGACCATCATTTCAGGAATGAGTGAAATTATCAACGAAAGACCACCAAATAAGTATGCGCCAACCGCCCACTTATACTTACGGTTGAGTGATACTTGCACAAAGTGGAATACAGCTAGAAAGGATCCTAAACCGGCGGCTGAAAACACCCGGAACCAAAAAGCTGGTTCCCATATCGCGGCATGCATGAAAAAGGAGCCGAGGGACCAAAACGTCATTGCCAATAGATAAAGCAGGAAAGATACGTGTTCTTGGGTTGAAGGTTTGGCTCGGGCAACGATTACCACTAAGGCAGCGTAAATTAGAACCGTTATGAGGGGAATGATCGTGTTGGCATCCCAATGCATAACTGCCACCTCAGATTTCTAGAAGTTTCGCAATAACATCATCAGATGGCTGCATGTGGGAAGGTTTGATATGCGCCATATCTGCACCCATATCCTGTTGATACTCAATATATCGCGCGAATGCTCCTTCACGCAACTGAGTAACGTGCAGGCGGTAACTGCCAAGCATGTCTTCAAGGTCAACATATTCTTGGTTGATTTCTCGAAAAGCGGCGCTCAGTTTGATGGTGATTTGTTCGTTGCTAAGCTGGTTTGTGGGTTTTGGTTCTATATAGACATGCAGAATTGGTTCGTTATTCTCCAGTCCTTCTTTTCTTATGCACCAATCCTGGTATTTAATGTTCGTCCCTTGGATGACACTCCAAACCTGTTTTTCGGTAAAACGCGCAAATCCACCCAGATCAATGATATCGTCAGCACGGGCATGGAATCGAATTTGAGGAAGGTCGATTCCGATTTCGTCATCGCGAAGAGAAATTACTTCAATGAGATCTCCGATACGGTAACGTGTGAAGATGCCACCGCGGAGATTTGTTAAAACCAACTCGTAGATACCCGTGGTAACTTCGTTTAGTAGGACGGTCTTTGGTACATAGTTGGGATCTTGCTTGGTTTTAACATGCTCGTCGTGAGGAATGAATTCATAGAAGTTCGTATTGTGTACGAGTGTCATCCCCTTGTAATTCCACGCTTGCATGGCTAACGCTCCACCCTCAGTGGTGCCATACGCTTCAAGTGGCATTTTCCCCCAATAGTGCTCGATTTTGTCGCGGAAAATATCAGTATCCGCTCCGCCGGTGACGATGCCTTTTACATTCCATATATCACTTGGTGTGATACTTCGCTTGTTTATCTTTGCACGGATTACCGCTCTCAGTAACCTGAATATGATCGCAGGATGCATCATCTGTAGAGAAAGACTAGCCCCCGAACTACCGGACTCAAACCGTTCGCCCATTGCTGCCAGTAGACTTGAAAGGCCATAGAAATAATCCAAGCCCATTTTCATTGCCAGATTAAATCCCTCGGAAATACGATCTGCAAACTCCATTTTCTCGCCTTTATCTAGTGAGGGAATGAAGCGGACATCCATTTGCTCGTTAGCTGAGCGAGTTCCAATACCAGATACGTAAGGGGGTGGTGCTGACATCATTAATAGAATGTCGCCTGGTTCTAATTTAACATCCCCCTTGTGTGAACAAGAAGCCACGATGAGTGAGGCAACGACGGCCTCACCGAATTGTGTATAGATACTCTTTGGAATTGGAGCCCACTTGAATGTTTCTGAACTTGATCTACCTGATGTCCTTGCCCAAGTAACGGGTTTGCTTGGGAGGATATCTTCTCGCTTTTCGGATAAATATGGCTCGTAATCTTCATAAACAGTTAATGGTACATACTTTTGAAAAGTTTCTACACTCTGGGGGACTTGTTGCTTTAGTAAGATCCTTCCTAACTCACATTTACTAAGGAGTTGAATTTGTTCGAGTAGTAAATCTTTTTGGATTTGCATGAACTCAGAAATATCTAGATCGTAGAAGCCGCAGTATTTCTTCCAAACATCGTTTCTTCTGCCCTGCTTCAATAACTGTTTGGCGGTGATCATTGCGTGTCCTCCTCAGTGGATGGGATATCGATGGTAATTAATTCGCGGGATTCAAGGGATGGTCGAGATCTACATTCAATTGGTTCAGGATCAGGCATGCGTTTCGGTTTGATTGTCTTCAGACATCGCCGAATGCTTTTAGCGGTCGGTAACAAGAAAGGCACGGTAGTTTTGTATCTGTTATATCCGGTTATGGTGTTTGGGAAGAAGTACCGATCTTCTACCCACACTAGTAGCAGGTCCATAATTGTCCAGAAGACTGCGGCAAGGATTGTATGGCGAGTAGGGTGAAGCAAAACGATACTTACTGCGGCTCCTGTGAACCATAAAACGCCAGGGTGGCGCGAAAGGGCGTAGGTGCCAGTGTCTATCAGTGCATGTTCGTTGTCCCGATTCAGATAACTCTTAATCGAAATCTCGATCAAGATGGAGTAGATCAGGAGAAACGAAAAGAAGCAGAGGCAAGCCCAGCCTATGAATGAGACCCAATGTGGAAAATTGATATCAATGGGTGTGGATAATACCCCATGAAGTCCAATGAAAAATACCACCCCACTCAAGAAGAAAAGCGGCTTGAGCCAGGTGTGTCCGCGCATCTGAGCCCAGTCATAAGTCGCGATGAGGGCGAATGCAGTGCTACCTGTCAGGATGTATGTCATGGCGCTCGTAAGATAAGTCTAATGCTGGCAACCAAGCGCTTCTGCAATTGATCATACACGGGATAGAGGGTGCATGTCAAAGAGTACTTTATAGTTGATTAGTACCGGTGGGTTAAGCAATGTCGCCAGCTTGCCCCTTTGTGTCGAATGGACAGTGTGTTGTGGACGTGTTCGATCTAGCGTTTTTCGATGGCAACGTAATCCCGCTCATCGGCGCCGGTATAAATCTGTCGCGGGCGGGTGATGCGATGCTCGGGGTCAGCCAGCATCTCCTGCCATTGCGTCAGCCAACCGACCGTTCGTCCCATCGCAAAGAGGACGGTATACATCTCGACCGGCAAACCCATCGCCTGGTAGATCATCCCGGAGTAGAAGTCCACGTTGGGATACAGCTTGCGCGAGACGAAGTATTCGTCCTCCAGGGCGACGCGTTCGAGTTCGAGGGCAATATCGAGCAGCGGATTCCGCCCGGTTACTTCGAATACCTGGTCGGCGGTCTTTTTGACGATGGCTGCACGCGGATCGTAATTCTTATACACGCGATGTCCAAATCCCATCAGACGGAATTCGCCTTTCTTTACGCGTTCGACGTAGGCCGGCACATTGTCCACGTTTCCGATTTCTTCGAGCATCCTGAGTACAGCTTCATTTGCGCCGCCATGCAGCGGACCGGATAGGGATGCCGCAGCACCTGTTAAGGCGCAGTAGGGGTCGGCTTTTCCCGATCCGATGGCGCGCATCACGCTGGCGCTGCAGTTTTGCTCGTGATCGGAATGAAGGATGAAGAGAACATCTACGGCACGCTCGAAAATGGGGTTGGGTTTGTATTTGGTCTCGGTCATCTTGAAGAGCATATTGAGGAAATTGCCGCAATAGGTGAGATCGTTGTCGGGCATCACGATCGGAAGACCTTGTAAGTGACGATAGGAGTAGGCGAGGATCGTAGGGACCTTGGCGATAATGCGTCGAATTTGATGGTGGCGCACATCGGGATCGTCCACCTGCCGGGCATCCGGGTAATAGGAAGACATGGCTGCCAGTGTGCTGATGAACATATGCATCGGATGCGCAAACTGACTGAAGGACTGGATCAGTCGCCGGAGATTCTCGTGGATGAAAGTGCGATAGGTTACTTCGGAAACCCAGACATCGAGTTGTTCTTGCATGGGAAGCTCTCCGTTGAGCAGCAGGTAGGCGACCTCCAAATAGGTGCTCTTCTCCGCAAGTTGCTCGATCGGGTAGCCGCGGTAGCGCAGGATGCCTTTGGAGCCATCAATGTACGAGATGGTACTCTTTGCAGATGCGGTGTTCATAAACGCCGGATCGTAACTCATCATACCGAAGTCACTTTCGTTGACCTTGATTTGGCGCAAATCCATGGCGCGGATGGTGTCGCGGTTGATGGGCAGCTCATAGCTGTTGCCCGTCCGATTGTCGGTGATGGTCAGTGTATCTTTCGGCATGAATGACTCCTTAACGCTTGCAATCTCTTCCCAACCTCTATGGGGAACTTGGTTCTAATATCCTACCATTGTACCGTGGAACCCCGTCGGATGTCCTTGGATTGGCGGTGAAATCTTTGCTAACCGTCGCTTGACTTGGTGGGTGGAGAATGATATTCTTGCTGCGAAAATTTGCAACTGCAAGGAATCGCATATGTCTTGTGGTGAGCGTTTGGCAAACGAGCTTCGATCGAAGGGGTACCGGGTCACGCCGCAGCGTGCGGTAATCCTGGAAACCATCGCACATAAAAACGGGCATCTCTGCGCACAAGATATCTACACTGATGCGCGGCGAAAATTGCCGGGATTAAATCTGGCCACGGTCTATCGCACGGTCGAAGTGCTGCATGAAGCCGAGATGGTCGATCTTTTTAACGATGGTTCTAACCCGGCCCTTTTTGCGATGCGAGACCCGCATCACCCACACGGACACCTGGTCTGCAGGCAGTGCCATGCGGTTTTCGACATCGATCCGAGTGTCATCGTCCAAATCGTACAAAGTGTTGCTTCCGAAACGAATTTCTACGTCGAACCAAATCACCTGACGTTGTTTGGCCTGTGTCCTGCTTGTCAGGATGAGGGGTAAATCGATAAGTGGAGGATTTTTCACTTGTGGTTATCACCCGTTAAACTTCACATCCCGGATGGATTTCTATCAACACCAGTAGCCATCGTCGGCTGGGTCTTTGCATTGGTGTTTATTGCCGTTGCGATTCGCCAGACGAGGGATCAATTGGGGGATCGACAGGTTCCCCTCATGGGTATCCTGGCAGCATTCATTTTCGCTGCACAGGCGATTAACTTCCCCATCGCGGCGGGCACTTCGGGGCACCTCCTGGGTGGCGCTCTGGCAGCTATCTTGTTGGGACCGTGGGCTGCGACCTTGATCATGACGGCGGTGATCGCCATGCAAGGTCTCTTGTTCCAGGATGGGGGATTGTTGGTGATGGGTTGGAACATCCTCAACATGGGGGTTATCACCGCTTTCGTCGGTATTGCCACCTATTCCTTCATACGTCGATTGACGGGAGAGGGAAGGCGTTCTCACCTGGCGGCGGCATTTACCGGTGCCTGGCTTTCCGTTGAAGTGGCTGCTCTGGCCACAGCGCTGCAATTGGCAGTTTCCGGCACCTCGCCGATCGAACTGGGATTACCGGCAATGGCGGGCGTGCATGCCTTGATTGGCATCGGTGAAGGCGTGATAACCGTTGGAGCTTTGATTTTATTAGAAACCACATCGAGCGGTGTGCTTCGAGAAGGTGAAAGCGCACCTGGTCGGCGTGGTGCAAACGTCATCGCCGCAGGTTTACTCCTGGCGCTGCTCGTTGCCTTGTTTTCCCCATTGGCTTCGTCGCACCCGGATGGCCTCGAATTCGTCGCTGAACAAAAAGGGTTTCTCGATCTGGCAGTCGATCCGTCGTACGAGATCTTGCCGGATTACACGGTGCCCATCATCTCAGATCCTGTCCTGACGACAATCGTTGCGGTTGTCCTGGGAACCCTGCTGGTGTTTGTGGTAGCATGGTTTGTGGGAAGGAACACCACACGGAGTGAAGCCGCAGGGGATTGATCCTTGCATTACAATCTCACAGACCAGTACCGACATCAAACGAGTTTCCTGCATGGCCTTGATCCGCGTGTGAAGGTGATAACGGCGGTAGGGTATATTCTCGCCGTCAGCCTGACGCCCGAAGGCGCCTGGTGGGCGTTCGCTTTTTTCTTCCTCGTTTTGTGCTTGGCGGTGTATCTCTCACAATTGGGGATATTCTTCACGATCCGCAGGTCGTTTATCGCCCTGCCCTTCATACTCGCAGCACTCTCTGTCCCATTGATCACACCGGGACCTGTTATTTGGCGGATCCCGGGATTGAATTGGGCGGTTTCCGAGCCGGGTTTGATTCGTTTCCTGAGTATTTTGTTGCGAAGTTGGTTGGCGGTTCAGGCGGCGATTCTACTTACGGCGGTGACGCGTTTTCCGAATATACTTTGGGCTTTGGAGTCTCTAAAATTTCCGCGTGTTCTGGTATCCACGATCGGTTTCATGTATCGCTACCTTTTTGTGGTGGCTGACGAGGTGACCCAGATGGTGCGGGCGCGTGCCTCGCGCAGCGCGCGAATTTCCGGCGCTCCCCGTAGATCTGTTCTCTGGCAGGGGAAGGTTGCCGGCGCCATGGTTGGCAGTCTGTTCCTGCGGGCATTGGAACGCAGCGAGCGTGTCTACGCGGCCATGCTTTCTCGTGGCTATGACGGGTGTATACGCTCGCTCACACGCTTCCAGATGCGGCAGCGGGATTGGATCTCGCTCGGGTTGGCCGGCCTGCTGTTGATCGTTCCGTTGGGTTTGGGTTGGATGGTCTGAGGTATGCATCACACGATTGACGTACGCGATTTAACTTTTACTTATCCGGATGGTCGTGTCGCTTTGCGCGGCGTAAGTCTATTCGTTGCCCCCGGAGAGAAGGTCGCCTTGGTGGGTCCCAATGGTGCTGGAAAATCAACGCTCATGCTGCATCTCAACGGGATTCTGAAAGGGCAGGGGGAAGTCCGTGTGTGTGGTACGCGCATTGAAGAAGGATCGATTGGCGAGATTCGCGCCGCTGTGGGGTTGGTATTTCAAGATCCGGACGATCAATTGTTTTCAGCAACTGTGTTTGATGACGTCGCTTTCGGACCGCTTTATATGGGCTTGCCCGAAGAAGATATTCGTTCTCGTGTACAGCATGCACTTGAGGCGGTGGAATTGAACGATTACGGCGATCGGGTTTGCCATCATCTCAGCGGCGGTGAAAAGAAGCGCGTGGCCATCGCGACAGTGCTCTCCATGGATCCGGAAATCCTGGTGCTCGATGAACCTACGGCAGGACTGGATCCACGTGCACGCCGCAGTTTGATTCATCTGCTGCACGATTTGCCACAAACCATGTTGGTCTCGACACATGATATCCCCATGGTGGCCGAGTTGTTCGAAAGAACGGTGGTGATCGACGAAGGGGAGATTGTCTTCGATGGTTCGACCCAGTCGCTGATGGCGGATCGAAACTTGTTGGCACAGCATGGTATGGAAATCCCCTGATCCGGATTCGATTGCTCCATGTTTAAAAGTTGTGATCAACAAAGCCTTGTATCCCACGTCGTAAAACGTTAGAGTCCATTTCACGATGCAACGAATGATCTCCTTGATTCGAGACCGAAAACGCTGGATGGCGATCACGGTACTGGTGATGTCGCTGAGTATCGCCTGGGCTGCCGCGTCGAGGATCCCCGATGCAGAAATGCCAGGCGAGGAGATTGCCAGTCCGCAGGAGGGTTTTCTGGCGCCGGACTTCCGACTAGAAACCATCGACGACGGTGCTGTCACACTCTCTGCGCTGCGTGGACGGATCGTCGTGGTCAATCTTTGGGCTTCCTGGTGCCCACCTTGCCGCGCGGAGATGCCTGCCTTACAGGCGGTCTACGAGGATTTCGGCGCGCAAGGCTTGGTCGTACTGGGGGTGAATATGACCTACCAGGATTCTGAAGCAGAGGCGTCCTCTTTTGCCGCAAAACTCGACCTGACCTTCCCCATTGCGTTAGATCACAGTGGAGAAATTGCCGAGGCGTATCATATGCGTGCCTTGCCGACAACCTTTTTTATCGACGAACGAGGCATCATTCGCCAGGTGCTTGTCGGAGGGCCGTTGAATGAAGCCACGATTCGAAGTATCGTGAGGGACTTGCTCGAGGAGTCGTCCTGATGCTTCCCATCATCAACATTGGACCCTTTGCCCTACCGCTGCCCGGCCTGCTGCTCATTTTGGGCGTCTGGCTGGCCATGCTGATGCTCGACAAAGAGGCAAGCCGGAGAGAACTATTCGCCAATACGCTCAACAACCTGGTGGTGATCGGGTTGATTGGTGGGATCGTGGGGGCGAGACTCGGATACGTCCTTCGCCATCTCGATGTGTATGGTGATAGATTGCTGGACATCATCGCACTCAACGCCCATGCGTTATCACCGGGGGATGGGTTGCTCTTCGGTTCGCTGGCGGCATTGATCTACGCCCAGCGCAAGGAGCTGTCCTTGTGGCCGACACTCGACGCACTCGCGCCCGGCCTGGCGTTGTTCTCTGTTTTCATCGGATTGTCCCATCTTGCCAGCGGCGATGCCTATGGCGAACCGACCTCGCTGCCCTGGTCGCTGGAAATCTGGGGCGCCGAACGGCATCCGTCGCAAGTGTACGAAATTGTGGCTGCCTTGCTGGTGTTCTGGGTAATCCGGCGGATAAGGCTCTCGCCCGCGTTTCCGGGTTTCTTGATCCTCACCTTCGCCGCCTTTTCCGCCGCGAACCGGGTGTTCCTGGAAGCGTTTCGCGGCGACAGCGAGATCGTCCTCGGTGGTTTACGCAGCATGCAGCTGGCGGGATTGTTTGTTCTGCTGCTCAGTCTCATCGGGATGCATCTCCTCGCAAGTGATAACCCCGGAATGAAGTTGAATCGTTGAAATCGCATTGAGGGCAATCTCTTTGATTGCGCGACAACCTGTGTGCGGCCTTGTAAACCTGACCTGATTCAAATCAATATCATGTAGAAAATCTGATTCCTGGGAAGCAAGCATTTCGCCGCGTTGACCGGATTGCATTGCGCCAGTACAATGCAGCTGGAAGTACGTGTGGAGTAGAGGATATGTCGATGAAGCCGCTTTCCTCCGCCGTGGAGGACTATCTCAAAGCGATCTACGAGATTCAACTCGAAGAAGGCAACGAACGGGTGAGTACGTCTGCATTGGCGGACAAGATGAAGGTCACCCGGGCTTCGGCTACGGGCATGCTGAAGAAACTGTCGACCTGGGATCCGCAGTTGATTCATTACGAACGCTACCGCGGGGTCATGCTTACAACTGCCGGCGAGAAGATCGCCCTGGAGGTCATCCGGCATCATCGCCTTCTCGAACTCTATTTAACCGAGGCGCTTGGTTTTTCCTGGGACGAGGTGGATTCCGAGGCCGACCGTTTGGAGCATGTGATTTCGGAGAATCTTGAAAAGCGAATCGCCGCCAAGTTGGGTGACCCCAAACTCGACCCTCATGGTTCTCCCATCCCGGACATGGAAGGCAATATACCGCTGCTTGAGGAGACCCGATTGACCGAACTCAAGGTGGGCCGACGGGCGTGTGTCTCCCGAGTATTGGATGACGACCCGGCCGCTCTGCGCCATCTAAGGGAGATCGGTCTACATCTGGGTGCTTTGGTGGAAGTCGTTGAGCGACTGCCGCTTTCCGACGGGATTGACGTGCGTGTCATTGATACGAACGATATTCAGACACTTAAGCGTGAACTGACGAATCGGGTTTTTGTTTCGATGGTTAATCAGGGAGAGTAGTCGTCTTTGAGAAGCAAATGGACAACGATGATTGCCCCGGGGTTTTTGTAGGTTGATTGTAAACATAGTTCGGTGCGTATATAGTGCATACTTGTAGGATAGACTAAACAGGCGAAATGGAGTAACACTGCACCGAAATGGGAAAGACTGCCAAGTTTATTGGGGTTGTTTCTTCTTCATTTGCATGAGCTATGTTGGTTAATATGTATTGGCTTGGGTATCTCCGGAGAGATCGAGAATGATTGATTGGAATCAATCGCTGCAAACGATCATCACCGAGTTGTCATCTTATCTCGGGCAGCACACGAATGCGTACTCGCTTCTGACCGTCCTGCCGGTCGTCGCTTTCCTGAACGATCTGTTCGGGCGCGAGAGCTCCAAGGAAGAGAAAACGCATAAAATGTCAGCCTCCGACCGCGAACAAATGTTGCAGCGGCAGTTGCAGCATTTGCGCTCGCTCTTGAGTATGACGACGTCACTCAATGCTACGTTGAATTACGAGCGTGTCTTGGAAATGACACTCGATCTAACCTACGGCGTGCTGGATGAGCCGAATTTGCCTGCCAGCAAGATCGTTGGTGCCTTGCTGCTCTTTACTGACGAAGCGCTCTATATTGCAGCCGCCAGAGGTCTCACACATGCGGATATGCGGGTCGAATTTTCCGGTGAGCAGGGAATTCTGGAAGATTCTTTGTCGAGTGGGGCACCGCGCATGGTTTCCAACCCCAGCAACGATCCCGAGCTGCAGCGTCTTGTAGGTATGCGTCCGTGTAAGGTCGCGGTCTGTATGCCGTTGATCGTCGGTATCGAAGCGTATGGCTTGCTCTTGTTCGCCCATCCCAATGCAGATTATTTCACGTCGGATCGGTTGGAGATTATCACTGCCGTAGCCAACCAGGCCATGGTGGCGTTGCAAAATGCACAGCTTTATCGTGAACTCGAACAGGAAAAAGAACGGATTATGGAGATCCAGGAGGAAGCGCAAAAGAAGCTGGCGCGTGACTTACACGATGGGCCCACACAGTCGATCGGCGCCATCGCCATGCGGGTAAATTTCGCCCGCCGCCTTCTTTCTCGTGATCCTGATTCAGCTGCCGAGGAGCTTTTTAAGATTGAGGAGTTGGCGCGACGAACCACCAAGGAAATCCGTCAGATGCTCTTTACGTTGCGGCCGTTGGTTTTGGAATCGGAAGGATTGGTCCCCGCAATTCAACAACTGGCGGAAAAGATTCGGGAGGCGCACAACCAGAATGTGATCGTAGAAGCAAATGAGGGGGTTGGGAAGGATATTGAGGTCGGGAAGCAAGGGGTAATTTTCTTCATTGTGGATGAAGCGGTCAACAATGCCCGTAAGCACGCGCAGGCCGAGCACATTTATGTTCGGCTCACGCGCAAAGGGGAAATGCTGTACCTGGAGATCGAGGATGACGGCGTTGGGTTTGATGTGGCTGCCGTGGAAGAAAATTACAATCAACGTGGCTCTCTGGGTATGATCAATCTGCGTGAGCGAGCCGAGTTGGTTAATGGGCTGTTACGTATCGAAAGCGCCAAAGGCAAGGGGACGCGAGTTTTAGTGACAATCCCGATCACGTCTGCCGCCGCTGAACACATCCACCGGGCGGGTTATTCCAAATAAGCACTTGTGAGTGGAATTCATTGAGTACTTCTAACAGCCATGCACCGCACGGAAGTCGGTATTTCGATTCTTGCTGCTGCTTGGATTTGCAGGTACGCAATGCCCGTGTTTGGGGATGCCCTAGGTTCGGGCACTCAATTTGGCATCGATGAACTGCTTGTGGGTTACTTTCAGCACTTGTGCGATCGATCGAATTTCTTCAGTTTCCGCGTGGGACAGGTTGCCGTCGGAAGCGGCCACACGAAACAGCTCGCGCAGGAAATCGATGCGTTCCTTCTCATTCGTGGCAATGAAAAACTCTCTGGAGAGACGGTAGTAATCCAACCCCTTTTCGAACGCGCCGAGGGCAGTCTCAGCAACCAGAATCGCCGTTTCGCGTGTAAGGTTCCAGCCGCTGCGAAGGATTTCTACGATCGATGATTTCTCTTCCGTCGTGATGTCTTTGTCAACAAAGGCAACACGCGAGAGGAGCCCGCTGGCCAAACAGAGTTTTCGGAATTCGCCATCGGATAATTGAATTTCGGATTCGCTTTGATCCAATTGCCGCTTCATCTTGTAGTAAATCTTGTTACGTATGAAGTCCTCCAGAAACTGTTCGCGATTGGCAGTCCCGGCGACGATTTGAGAGCGTTTTTTCGCTGAGGTACGTATCATCTTTCCCATGCGACTGAATATGTTAGTGCTAATCGAGTCGATCGCCGATTGGATTTCCTCTGCAATGACACGCTCTTCTGGCGTGATGGTGCCATCCGCCTGAATCAGTTGTTCCAACGTCTCCGAAGTGAGGGCTTTATCCTGACGCGTCTGAATGGCCGTACGCAGGTCTTGCAGTAAACGCTCCCTCTCCGATGGATCGATGGGTGAATCAATATATATTTCCAGTTCTGCCCAATCTCGAGCCGACAATACGGGGATGTGAAAGAGGAGGTCTTTCAAGGCGTTGATTTCGTCGTGGGCAATTTCTTCGTCGGACCAGGCAGCGGCGACCAGGACTTTGGCGAGGGAGAGGATCAAATCACTATTTGACATTGCGCACCTTTTTTACCCATGATTCGCAACTCATGTGGATTGTATCTCAAGATCATATCATGCAATCCGGCTCACATATATCGGGTTGCGTTGTCCAATACCAGCAATCCCTTCCATTTACACTCGATTTCTGTCGGTTGTCAATAGAAGTACGAGGCTGATTTGCGAACGGTTGTTGAGCGATGAAGCGGTGGTCGGTGTGTGTTTTTCAGCTTGTTTGTTAGAATGACGATCATCCGTGCTGGATGAGTGCAGCAAGATCGGATACCTGCTGATGATCGAGATCGATGGCTCACAGGGAGAAGGCGGAGGTCAAATCCTGCGTAGTGCGCTGGCGTTGTCGATGGTTACCAGAAAAGCCATGCGCATCAACCGCATTCGCGCGGGTCGGTCGAAACCGGGATTGCGTGCGCAGCATTTAAAATCTCTTGAAGCAGCGGCAACAATCGCCACGGCAAGAGTCACCGGGGACCACATTGGTTCTTCGAGCGTAACATTCCAGCCGCTGGAGCTCCACGCAGGGGATTTTCGTTTTGAGATCGGCACGGCGGGAGCGGCCAGTCTGGTTTTACAAACGATCTGCCTTCCACTGGGTTTTGCCGATGGATCATCGACGGTGAGTATCATCGGGGGTACGCACGTTCGCTGGAGTCCTTGCTTTCACTACCTCGATTGGCAGTGGGCGTATTTTACTTCGCGAATAGGGTGTCGTGTTGCAATCGATCTCGAACGAGCAGGTTTCTATCCGCAGGGCGGGGGCTGTATCCATGCGGAAATCCATCCGCTGGGGGATATTTCGCCGCTTAATTTGATCGACCGTGGCGAGCTTTTAGAAATCCAGGGCGTTTCGATTTCCTGCAACTTACCGCAGCACATTGCGGAACGGCAACGTAAGCGGACGATCGAACGGCTAAAACATTTGGGATGTGATCTTAAAGTAGAGATTGAGAAAGTACCAGCATTCAACAAGGGCTCGCTTCTGTGCCTAATCGCGGTGTTTGAACACGGCCGTGCGTGTTATTTTGGATTGGGTGAACGTGGTCTACCGGCGGAACGTGTGGCGGATGTTGCCGTGGACCAGCTTCTGGGCTTTATCGATAGCGATGGTTGTGTGGATCAATATCTCGCCGATCAACTTCTGCTGCCGCTTGCTTTTGCCGCAGGCGTATCGGAGTTTCGAACCTCACAGATCACCCAACATTTGGTCACAAACGCCAATGTAATCCATGAGTTCACATCTGCAAAGATTGCGTTGTTGGGCAAAATGGGCAGCTCGGGTATCGTTAGGATACATCCCGCAATATGACCCCGTTGTTCTATCTATGCCCTGCTCGGATACTGCGTACACAAACCGTTGTGTTCGGCGGTTAGTGCGCGATGCCGCCACCGATGAACTCGCGTAAGACGGATTCCTTCGGTACAGCGGAATCATCTTCAACCGGTTCGACGACCTCGAGAAAGCGGCAAACCCGTTCTGATCGCATGTAGGCGTCTTCACGCAAAGGATCGTCCTTATAACGCTCCCTCCAATCGAGGAAGTGATCCAGCATTCGTGGGCGATAGAGCGCAATCTCATAGGGCATCCCGCTGTTGAGGATGTGGTCGGCGGTGTTGATGTAGGGGATGATGTTGCGCATTTCACTGGCGCGAACGTAATGCCAGTGTTCGAGGGTTTGCTGGGGTTTGTATGCTCGATGGACTGCGTCGCGCAGCATCCTGCGAATCAAACGCAGATCCGTCCAGCGGATGTATTTTCCCTCCGGGGTTTTCATCTGCAGCAAAGGTTCGATGTACAGCTTCATCTTAATCTCGGCAGGGATTTTTCCTGTCATGTCGGGGTAAAGACCATGTAGGCTGTCGATGAGCAATATTTCTCCCGGTTGAAGTTTAAAGGGCGTGCGATCGAGGAGGCGTTTTCCGGTCTTGAAATCGTAGAAGGGGATCAGCACTTCCTCCCCCTGGGTAATTCGTATGAGATGTTCGTTGATTAACGGTAGATCGAGTGCCTGGGGTGTTTCAAAATCGTAATCTCCGAACTCATCCTTCGGATGCATTTCGAGGTCGAAGAAGTAGTGATCCACGTTGAGGGAAGCGAATTTCATGCCCATACGCTTCAAGCGTTGTTCGATTTTTTGGGTGGTTGTAGTCTTCCCCGAGGACGATGGGCCGCTGATCAAGACCATTTTTAATTCGTCACGTCGTTCAGCGATCATCTCGGCAGCGATGTCGACGTCGCCTTCATAAGCCGCTTCCGATTCGCTTACGATTTGTGCGAACTCACCATTGTGGATGCGTTCGTTGAGTGCTTCGATTGTGTGGACACCATGGGATACTGCCCAGTCCAGCGATTGCCATAATTTCGACCAGGGGATGTTGCCAGATGGTCTGCTGATTTGCTCGCCGGTATCACGGCTGCGTGCTCGTTCTAAACGATAAACAATGTAGTTCTTGGCGACCTTGGCATGCCCATTTTCGATGAGGACTTTTTCAACGACATCCTGGATTTCTTCGATGTGGGGATGATGTCCTTGGGGACATTGTTCTTCCAATTGCTTTACAACTTGCTGAGCGAGTTCTTCGGCGCGTTCTCGATCACGTCCCCCAACAGCCACCGCCGCGCGGTAGATGGCGTTGCTGATACGGTCGGGGTTAAACGGGACGACAGCGCCACTGCGCTTGATGACATGCGTGATTTTGGGCATCTCGATCCTCCCGAACCAAGTGTGTAACACCAGCTGTCCTGTGAATTTTCTGCATGGTAATCATATCGCAGATCATTGCGGCTGTTGAGATCAAAGTGAGGAGTCTGCTGGACGATACCTGATGCAATCGCATAACATCAATGTGCTCTTGAGAATGAATTGAATCGTTGAAAAAATGGTGAATACCCTCTATACGCTTAGCGATAGAGACCATATAATCTAATTATATACACTCAAATGATAAATTCTGGAGGAAGATCATGAAAGGCGACCCGAAAGTCATCAAGAATTTAAACGAACTTTTGGCGGACGAATTGACCGCCATCAGCCAGTACATGGTTCATTCAGAGATGTGCAACAACTGGGGCTACAATGAGCTTCACGCAGCCAAGGAAGGTCAGGCCATCGATGAAATGCATCATGCGGAATGGCTCATCGAGCGTATTCTCTTCCTCGAGGGTATGCCTGTGGTTGATCAGCTCCTTCCCATGTCGATTGGCGGTAGCGTGCCGGAGATGATTCAGAACGATCTGGCGGCCGAGTCCGGTGCTGTGAAAGCATACAACGACGGCATCGCCCTGGCCAGCGAACTGGGAGATGAGGCAACGGCCGATCTGTTGATCACGATCCTCAAGATGGAAGAGGACCACATCGATTGGGCAGAGAAACAACTAACCCAGATCGAGCAAATGAGTCTCGAAAATTACCTTACATTACAAATCGGTGAAGCAGAGGAAGAAGAGTAATCGATCCGCTGCGCATACATCCGTATACTGTGTAGGGTTGGTTAAACGACCAACTCTTACACTCGGCCACCCACTCTGAAATCGGAGTGGGTGGTTTCTTTTTCATTACTATCGTTCGGAAGCGGATCACGGCAGGGGAATTGGCCTCAGGCGGATCGAACGAATGTTTTTCATGCGATTACATGCTTTTTACCAAACAGAAATCATCTCCTTACATCACCGGGATAGGCTTGGAGACATATCAAACGTATTGGGATTGAGATCCTGCGATCCCGGGAGGGATGAAATGAAGATCTTACGAAAGACAGTTATCATCGGAGTCACTGCCTTCGCGCTGATTTCTCTGGTGGGATGTACCTGGAGTTACCAGACCGACACCGCGGATAGCGTTTCGAATGAAAAACAGGAAGTTGCCGCTATCAATCCAACGTCTACGCCGCAGGTTGGGGGGAATTCGGCAAACCATTCGCAGGTGTCCTCGGACTGCACGAACCACTTTGCAATATCCGGTGGGGTAAATATCGCCACTGGTCAGGAGTTCCAGCCTGGCGAAACGTTCCAGGTCGTCTGGCCGCTAGAAAACACAGGCACTTGCGTATGGGATTCGAATTACTCCTTGACTTTCATTTCCGGTGACACGTTGGGAGTCCCGACCACCGTTGCGATGAGCTCGATCGTATCGCCGGGCGAGACCCATGACTTCACGCTGGAAATGACGGCTCCTTTGCAAGCAGGATCGTATATGTCCTTGTGGCGTTTACAAAGCGGCGGCGGTGAGGTTTTTGGGCAAGATTCACCGGCCAATGCACCGCAGCGTATCGCTATAAAAGTCATCGGAACGGCAGCCGCCACGCCCGGACCAACACTCACCCCAACCAGCTCGCCGCCAACAAACAGCAATGTTGCGCTTAATCCGTATCCGTTGGTGGATGCGATCAGCAAGGCGATGGGCGAGACCATGATGGTCAACCAGTGTTTCGATCTCGTTTCCGGCGAAGTGATTAGCTGTGGGCATCCACATGCGGATTTTAAATACACGTACGCCAGCCAGCAAGGCGGCAATCTCCTACCTTGGAACGAACTCGAGTTTTCCGCAGGACGGGAGACTTTCCCCAGCCAGGAAGATTGCCGGGATGCTGCGTATTATGGCTTGACGTTGCAGTTAGCGCTTCCGGCGGAATCATCCACGGGAAAATTCTACTGCTTCCACACCGAGTACGATGGGGATGTGGTCTACGGTATGATCCAACCAACGGATTTCAATGCCGGCGGTTTGACCTTCAATTACGTCACCTTCGAGCCCGAAACCGGGTTTCCGATTGTAAAAGTAACCACAATGCCCAATCTCAATTTGTTCGTCATGCTGCTGGATGAAGAGTGCTACGATCTCACCACGGGTCAAAAAGTGTCGTGCGGCAGCTCGGAGGCAAGTTTCCGTTATAACTACAATAGTTACTATGGGGGCATCCTGGAGGCCAAGCCGGCCCTCGAATTTGCCGACGCGGTCACTACGCAGCCAACCAAACTCAGCTGTTCGGGGTCAGCGTATATCTATGAAGCAGCCATCACCCTCGATTCGTATGCCACAAGTGTATACGCCTGTTTCAAGACGGAGTACGATGGTGATACCGTGTACGGTTGGGTACACCCGACACATTACAACGAGAATGGCATGACCTTCGACTTTGTGCTCTACGAGCCCTGAGTTCTCTACGGGGAAGTTAGCGTCGAATGGGGCTGTCCCAAATGGGCAGCCCCTATATGTTATCTCATTAGATTAGCGGTTGATCTTCTGTATCCCATAGCGAATTGGTTTTGTAGGGGCAACCCCCCGTGGTTGCGCCCCTACACGGCACATCGTTGGAATGGTTGTTGATTTTCTGCATTCCATCGTGAATTGTATTTTATAGGGGCAATCCCCTGTGGCATCCATGATTTTTACGGGCCCAGGGTCAATGAAGTATAGATTGTCGCTACCGGGCCAAATGGAAGAATGATGCTAAGATAGGATTTATCCGGTCATTCTCGTTTCCTGGAAAGGTTGCCTGTGGAAGAAAACGTGTTTCAACTCTATCCATCGCCGGCCAGTGCGCTTTCATTAACGGGGCTCTATCTCACGCACGATTTACGCCGCGCGCAAAACGAGTTGGGCCGGATATATATACTTGCGAATTTCATCTCCAGTTTGGACGGCCGTATTTCGATTGAATCAGCACCTGGTCAGGAAAAGATCCCGGATCAGATCGCCAATCCACGCGATTGGCGGTTGTTTCAGGAACTTGCCGTGCAGGCGGATCTGGTGATTACTTCCGGTCGGTATTTGCGGGAATTCGCCGGCGGGGAGGCGCAGGATATATTGCGTGTGTATGATGATCCCGACCTGGCGGATCTCAAGCATTGGCGTCTGGAACGAGGGCTGAAGCCTTATCCGGACTTGGCCGTGATCAGTAAAAGCATGGCGTTTCCCGTGCCGGATGAATTAAGGCGGGGGGATCGAAAAGTGTTGGTGTTTACGACTCGGAACGCTGATCGTTTGCAAGTAGCAAACATGGAAAATCAAGTGGATCAAGTCATTGCTGTGGGGGATGAGACGGTGGATGGTTCGGTGTTAAAAAAGTCGCTCACAACCCTGGGTTATGGGGTCGTGTATTCCGCTGCCGGGCCGAGGGTCCATCATCTTCTTTTATCGGCGGGAGTATTGGATCGTTTATATCTCACGCTGGCGAACAAGATCATCGGAGGGGAGCAATATTCAAGCATCGTTGAAGGTCCGCTGCTGCATCCTGGGGCGGCATTTCGGTTGCATGCCCTTTACTACGACGCGGCTGCGTTTGATGGCGAAGGTCAGTTTTTTGTTTCCTATGATGTCACATCATCGACGGAATCGTAGCTGCATGCGCAAGGGCTTCCTTCCGCTCGAGTACTATTCCGCATTGATTTCTACTGTTGGCTCTTCGTAATACTTGACACAAGTATTCCTCTTGTCCACCGATGTGATTCTGTATAAAACCCGGGGTTTGGTCGATAATGGCATTTATCGACCGCATTGAACCGTAAGCCATCTGTAAAGCTCAAATTCAAATCTCTCTGCAATAATGTGTACAACGTGATGTGATTGTTCCCGGATGATGCTTCCTATGGTCTACATTCGGAGGGACGCAAATAATAATCTTCGTGAGGTAGTTACCAGATCGTGAGTGCGGGCAGGATTGGTTTCATTCTTCATGGCATCCCAGGACTCAAGCCAGTCGTCCCAGGAGGTTGAACGTGATTTGTAAATCGTGTGGATCAGAGCTCGTGAGTGAATCGGATACGTGTCTTTTCTGTAACGCGGAAAGTGGGAATTCAACTCTTCCGGCGGAAGACTCCGAACTCCCATCTACGCCCTGGCACCAGCCAGAGCCTGCAGGCAATCTCTCGGTTTTCGCGGATGGTCCCTGGTGTGAACTTCGATCCAAGATCATGATTGATGAATCGCACAAGGAACGTACGTGGTCGGAAGATTTCAATTCCTTCAAGGAGTACTTGCGCAGACGCGGCCGTCTACTTGTCGAAAAGAAAGGTCCTTTCCAGGGTTCCAAGTTGGAAGGGGTAAAAATGGTCATCGTGGGCGGACCTGAGAAATCCTGGTTGCTCGATCGAAAAGCAGATCGATGGCAAGAGGATGAGATCGCTTATATGAAGCAGTATGTGGAAAATGGCGGTTGTCTGCTTGTGATGGGCGATAGATTGTCGGATGCGGAAAGGCTAAGTGCATTGACCAAGCCATTCGGGATTTCGTTTTCTCATGAGACGGTGGGAGACGTTACGATCTACCAGGCCGATATGGCGCGACATCCGATCCTGGATAGCGTAAGCGCTTTTCGTTTGGGTGATTTTCATGGCAGCGGAGGATTCTTTCTTGATGTAATCGAACCGGCTTTCGAACTGGCCTGGGTTGAAGGATATCCCATTCTTGCGGCCTGCTACTTCGGTCGCGGCATGGTCGTCGTCATTTCAAATCTCATGGTGTTCTCAAAGAAGCAGCTATCCGAGTTGGATAACGGCGTGTTCCTCCAAAAGTTGATCGATGAAGTGATGCGTGAGAACAAGACCAAGAAGGCACACCCCATGGATAGATTCCAGGGGAAACAGCCTGATATTGTGGTGTCGCTTGAGCCCACGGAAGAAAACACCTATGAAGATGTCGAACTTGTCTATCCCGAGGATACTGCAGCCGCCATCGGAGAAGGAAATGATCGCGACGATCTCAATGGTGATATTGAAGCGCATCTCGACCTGGAAGAAGAGAACGAAGAAATAGTTGAACCAGAAGAAACAGGTGTTACTTTCGAGGCTTGTGAATCGCTCTGGCGTGCATCGCTTGATTCATTGATCGAAGTCTGGCGAGCCTGGGAAGAAACATATGAATTGTTCTCGGCAGATTACGAACCTGTGGAGGATGCGGAATATCCCCAGGACCGAGAGTTACTCATAGACGTTTGGCAACGGGATATCGAATATTGGCAGCCCAAATTCATCGAATTGATGGATCGAGAATTATCACTTTGGGGGGATTTGTATGCAAACGATGAGTTAGATAAGGTGAGTCGTTGCTTGCTGCACGATCTGATGGTCAATCGCCAGACGGCGATCGTCCAGCGAGAGCAGCAGATTGAGATTCTCAAGAATCAACTCGAGGCGATGGAGAATGAGGATCAGTATGCCGTCGAGGAGTTGTTCGGCGACACTACGGACGTCAGTCACGCCTACGCATTGTTGCGCAACGACTATGTGGATTTGCTGCAGAATTTATATGAGCGAGGGCTTCCCATTCCAGAAGAGTACATTCCTGAGAGAGAGGAAATGCAGAAAGAGGATTGGGAGCGAGGCTGGTCCTTTATCGAATGGATGCAACCCATCATCGTTCCAGAAAATGGGAAAATCCGGGTTGCTGTCTCCGGTGAGACGATCGATGAATTTGATCCCATGCTCGATGCACAGTCATTCGAGGAAGATAAAGGAGACGATCTGTCCAATCAGACTGGTTTGGATCTCAAAGCGGCATAAAGATATTCCCTCGGGCAAGATACTCAATTTTTGAGAATGGAGATCACGATGAAGTGATCTCCTTTTTTACGCAGCTTCTGATTGAATATGCGTCTACAAGCATTGCGTCATTCTATTCCAGCTCAGATACAATCGCTTCGGAATTGTGAATAGGACATGAAGAATATCGCTTTGGGTTTGAATACATGATAGAATGTAATGCTTTCAAGATGTCAATATATCAATCAGTATCGAATTGCGGTTTATTCAGCCCGGGGGAGGGCAGATGGAGCCAGCGACGATTTTATACGTCCAATGTGATTTGGGGGAAACGATGGCTCTTATCCTGGAAGGTTGCCAGAAGCTAGGATATTTCCTGTGGTCCCTTCGGGGTGACCCCGGTTCACTACGAGTCATGCCGAATGTCGCCGCTTTACGGGTATCCATTTTTCCGAATTTGGTTGGGGCTCATCGGCCTCCAGAGCTTGAAAGCAGCATCGGCAGCATCCATTTGATCAAAGTGCCCGACGGTCGCTCTCGTATCTCACTTCAACGTGAGGATCTGGCGGGCAGACCACTTCCGGAGTCCAAGTCGAAGGACTTCTCGATTTTCTGCGCTTCTCTGGAGGATTTTCTCGAATCCCGCGGTTTTCTTCTCAGTGATCAAGAAACCGGCGGAAAAACGACTGTCTTCAACAGAATGCCGGATACGGGACCTCTTCCCATTTGAGATCTCAGCAACTCATGAAATACCGCAGCCTGGGCGTTTTTGATTCTCAACCCAGGCTCGGCAAACAACCTATTCCATTCTGCAAAGTCTACGTTACTCCAACGTCAGAAGGGGGACGTATCCGCTGCGTGCAACTGCTTCCTGTCCCTTCGCGGTAAGCAACCATTCATACAGGATTCGAGCGGTATCCTCAGCTGCCGTATCTGCCCGGATGACGGCGTAGACCTCCGTGGTCAGCGGGTAGGAACGATCGTCGATGGTGTCCGCTTGGGGATAGACCCCATCGACGGCGAGCAGCTTGATCTCTTCCAGGGGATAGATAAACGTTGCGTAAAAATAGACGGAGTAACCGATTCCCAGCGGGTCGGAGGCCAGGGCATTGATCGGCCCCATCATGCCCTCAAGGATCATCTCGGGTGCATCGATCATGACTTCGCCGCGCATGATCAATTTCTCCATCAATTCCTGACTGCCGGAGTTGCGATTGCGTTGATAGGGGCTGATGTCTTGTGGTTTTCCTCCCACCTGATCCCAAGTGGTGATGTCGCCGGTGTAAATGGCGCGAATCTCTTCTTGCTCCAAACTCTCCACCGGGTTTTCAACGTTCGCCAGAATGACGAAGGCATCCAGGGCGACGGCATGGATTTCGAGTTCCACATCGGCTTCTGCGGCTGCCTGTTCTTCGTCCTGCGATGGCTGGCGCGCCACGAGAATGAAATCCGTTTCCCCGTTGATCAAATTCATATACGAACCGTGTGTGCCGTTGTGCCACAGGTTTTGAATGAGATTCTGCTTGCCGATGTCGCCAACGCCTGGGCTGGGAACCACATGCAGGGTCGGTGCGAACATATCGAACATCCAGATACAATGAATCTGCAGAATTTCGCACGCCAGTGTGGTTTGCAGGGGCAAGGCTGATGTTGAGCCGTCAACACGAGGATAATGTTGGATGTCGAGCGGTGAGATGTCCACGTCTTTTGCCAGTTCAATTGCTGTCGCTACCGGGGTTGACGGCACAGTCGGTACCGTTGCGGGCGTATGACAGCTCGTAAGCAGGATTGCCAGAGCCAAAAGGCAGAGGATGGTTTGCTTCATCTTCTCATCTCCTGAAGTCCTTCAAGATGAAAGCAGTTTATCAATGCGATGTGACGGAAAGATGTCCGCTTGAGGACAGTATTGTGACAGCGTGTCTTCTTGCTTGGTTAGGGGATCATCGAATTTCGCGTGTTGTGATCGCTGTGCGAGCATTCTGATGTGGAGATTTTATTAAGTCGCCGCGCGCCGGATTGTGGCCATGAAGGATCATCGCATGAGAAGTGGCTGTCTACAAAGATCGTCAGGCAGCCTTGGGGGAAATCTCTCAGGGACCACGGATCGTGCGGTGATCAAGAACTGTTAACTGTGACCCCCCTAATAACCAAGGCAACCACGTGGGATAAACTCTAAAAAAACAATTCCCGCTGGAATGCAGAAAATCAACAACCATTCTAACTATGTGCCGTGTAGGGGCGGTTCGCGAGCCGCCCCTACAGTTATCCATTTTGTACTCTTGGAGCGAATCTAGAATTTGAAACTCGTCCTCCCCATCTGGCGCTTCATGAAAATACCCAACGCAGCGATGGGCAGCAGAAAAGCGCTCAGGCAAGGACCTCCGTCTGACTCCTGCGCCTTCGACTCCGGAGCTTCTTGCGCTTCAACTGCGGCTGTTTCCTCGATCATCAAGCGTAGATCATCCGCCCAAAGTGTGCCCTGATAGGCGGAGGGATCGCCTTCGAAGCCGAAGCCCAGGCCGGATATCTGGTCCATTGCTGCGAAGGTCGCACCGCCGTTCGGCTCCCAGGCCACACGTGTGAAGGCCTCCCATGGCAAGTCGACCTGGGCCCATTGCGTTGCGCCTTCGATGTGGGCAACGTAGGTTTCCAGGGTTTCATTCCAGCCGACGTACAGGTGCATGTCGTAAGGCAGGTTGGCCGGTTCGGCCGAAGCATAGAAGCTGATGCCATCGGCTGCACTCCAGTCCTGAGCTTCACCGTAGCTTTGGATGCAAGTCGCCCAGCCTTCCGCAGGCACCTCGAAGTTTATCTCGAGTGCCGACGATCCATTGTGTGAATTTCCTGCTGCCGAGGCGCACTGGATTTGCGTGCCTGCTTCAGCGCCCATGTAGGATTCCCATTCCGTGCCGAGGTTGTAGCCATCCGTTTCGAAATCGTCGATCCATTCAGCGGAGATTGCCGCTCGAGGATGCTCCGGTTGTGGTTCTTCTACGTCTGCGGGAGGCGCGCTGTCTTGCGGCGCTGAGGATGATGCTGGATCGCTCTGCCAAAGATGATAGTAGACATTCAGCAGGGGCACGAACTCTTCGGTGGCTTTCCGGTTTCCTGCTTCGGATGGGTGATCGTCACCTGGCGAGGAAGGATAGTATAGGGTGTTCATTCCGGAAGTGTAGGTGTACTCGACTATGCCATTGACGAAACGATGATGATTGTCCGGGCCGGTGAGTACGTTGTAAAAATCGAAGACGGCTACATTGTTGAGGGCATAATTATTTTCCTGCAGCCAATCATTCACCAGCCAGAGGTTGAAGGTACGTGCGTTTTCCGCAAGCGAAGAGTTGGAAACCGGCGGTGCGGTGATGACGACGAACAGTTTGTCCGGACGTGTACGGAAATAATGGAGCAGCTCGTTGTACACATACTTCGCGCCAGCAACCGTCAGGTCTTCATATGTGCCGGCTGGGTCATCTGGCTGCCCTCCCAATTCAGAATTTGGGAAGCATGATTTGAACATAATGACCTGGTTTTCACCACCAGGATCATCCAAGAATCGGGAGTACGGGGCATTTTGATCGCTTTCTCCGTAGAGCGCCTGGGTGTAGCGAGCGGTCTCTTCGCTGCGAAACCAGATCAACCAGTTGGGTATGTCCGTGCTGTCGCCGATGCCATCCGGTCCCCATCCGTAATTGGTGTCACTGACGAAGTAATTGTTCTCCTGGAGGGCATTGGCGAGACCGCCATGGTCGTCGTTCAACCAATTCTCACCGCAGGAGTGATGGATGAAAATCAATTTGACGACCTCGTCGGGCGAGGCGGGATCGAGCCCTTGTGACTGTGGTGCGCTGGGGAGAGGGATTCCACCGAGAAGGAGAACTGTAACGAGGATCAACGACCATTGAAATTTTCGTGCTTGTTTTGACATCATAACTCAACCTCCTCAGTTCGAGCGAGCGGTTTATTTCGCTCATCATAGCGCAGCCTGACGGGTTGGGAAAGTCCGTCCTTTTTCCGAACTCGTTTTATAAGGTCTTGACAGGTTGGATCAGGATTATTAGAATAGAACAATTGTTCTATTCTATCAACTAATGGTCATTGTAGCGATCTGCTTGAAGAACCTGCAATCGTTACTCGAAAGACCGAATCTTCTCGTCGTGTTATCAGGCGAGCTATATAAGGAGAAAAGAATATGAGTTACCCGATGGAAATTATCGAAAGACCCGTGCAGGCTGCAGCTTCAATCCGCACACGAACAAGCGTCTCGGAGCTTCCCGTCTTGATGGGGCAAACCTTCGGCAAGTTGATGCAATATCTGGGAAAGATCGGGGTTCAACCCGCGGGACCACCCTTCGCGGCATACTACAACATGGACATGCAGGATTTAGATGTCGAGATTGGTTTTCCTGTAAAAGAAGCAGTGCAAGGGGAGGGAGAAATCGAGGGAAGAGAGATTCCGGGTGGGAAGTATGCATCCTGTCTTTATACCGGACCTTATAAAGATTTCGAGCTGCCGTACAACGCACTGAAAGCTTGGCTTCAAGAAAAGGGTCAACAGTGTGCCGGAGTTTCTTACGAGTTCTATTTGAACGATCCCGAGCATACGCCCCAGGACAAGCTGCAAACGCAGATCCTTTTACCTTTGAAAGACCAATAGGTTGCAGTTGAGCACTGAAGGGGGGAGGGCTTCTTCTACAAGCTCCCACGCCATGCGTAGGCCGACGAAGAAGCCCTTTTTATTTCCGATCGTTGGGTTGCCCGAAAGGTCCGTCGCAATTTTGCGTGAGGTTGTGATTACTGGCAGCTACTCCGAATCTGGTGTGTGTACCCGCTTACACCTTCTCTCCCACGATCAGCATACACCCTGAGTATTCCTGGCCTTCTTTTGTGATCTGGTCGTCAAGGCTTTGCACCTTGCGCAGGTTTGCGTCCCGAATCAAGCGCAGCGCCAGTTTGGGATAGGTTTTCAGCATGAAAGATATCAAACCTCGGCAGCCCATTTCTTTCATCACGTTCGGTGTGTCTGCTTGTTGTCGTTCTTCTGCATGGGTTATGTGTAAGTTTGCATACTCGAACAATTTTCGCAACGAATCCGCTGTGAAATGCCCATGGAAGGCCGGATGCTCGCGCATTGCATCCATGAAGCTTTCTGGTGCATCGGGATGGATGATAGCTTCATTGGCAGCGATCCAGCCGCCTGGTTTGACCACCCGACGGATTTCGAGTAGAGCCTTGTTTTTATCCCCGGGCAGCGGTGTCAAAACGGATTCGAGAAGAACGCCATCGAAGAATTCGTCTTCGAATGGCAGGTCGCAAATATCTGCCACTCGAAAATCTACCCGATCCGCGAGACCCATTCCCTGTGCGCGCGAGTTGGCTTTCTCGATCATGGCTTCGGCGATATCGACACCAAAAACCTGAATGCCATGTGCTCTGGCAATCAGACAGGCAGTACTGCCCGGACCACAACCTGCGTCGAGTATCCGTTCGGATGTGTCCAGGGGTAGTTTATCCAGCAAAGCGCGTGTGGCTTCCTTGCCACCGGGGTGTACGTGTGGAAGCGCGTCCGTCAACATAGCCACAAAGTTATACCAATCGCTCGTACCAATGGGTTTTTCCAGGTTTGTATTTTGTGATTTCATGGTCACCTCGATTTTGAGATATCATACTTGCGAATTTCCCCCTTATTGATAGCGGATTCTGCAAGCACTTGCTGGACGCTGGCATGACGGTTTCCAGACAGACAATATTTCATAAAGCAAAGCAGATCAGAGATCGAGTCGAACTGTCTGGCATCGGAACAACGATTGGCAACCATGAACGCGGTTACCAATATTAATTTTTCGTTGCTTTGGATTTGATATAAACCGCGAGTTCTGCGCTAGGGTATGTGTTCGTAACAACCGATAGTGGTTTTTCGTTTTAATGATCGGATCGCAGCCAGGTGGGAGCAGCGAGACGTCTCCTGATCCGGAGATCTCCGTAACCCGGACATTACCTCCCACGCGCTTGATCTTCACATCGGTGCTGGCCCAGGCGAACATGCCGCTGCCTGCATCTCCGTGCATCCAGATCGTCGAGCCATCAATACCGATCAGGGTTAATCTCAGCAGGATGAATTCACTCTCAAAGGCACCTTTGACGTAATTGCCGCAATGTTGGCCGATAACGCAGGTGGACTGCAGATACAGCGTGTTGAAGGGACCCATCGCACTGGTGCAAGGGCCGGTTGTCGTAGGGGTACCTGATGAAGTTACACATCCCGACCACGTCCCGCTGACAAATACCCAGGGGGAAGTTGTGGACGTAGCGCTGAGTGGGGCCAGGGTATCCGTTGGGGTTGGGGGCGCGAGTGTCGCTGTCTCCGTTGGTGCAGTTAAGGTTTCTGTCGGTGAGGCTGTGGTGAGTGATGGCGTATCGCTGACTACCGGTTTGTTTGGCGTTGCGGTGCCACCCGGAAACTCACAGGCGAGAGCTGCGAGCAAGAGCACGAACGGCGCGATGATAGTCCTGCGTGACACTCGATTTTCCTGCATTGCGTACTCCCTACTTGTCCATCGAATCAAGGTTTATTTTACTTGTTTCTTGAAAGCCTGCCGGAATTTCGAGAAGCGTCATTTCTCACGAGAGGGTCCATACCATATTCAATTAATGTTGTATATTATTAAGGCATAGAGTACCTACGAGAGTGGGGTGCACGTAGTAGTGGGGTGATCCGCAGGTGAGCAGGATTGCTCAATCTCTGATAGTGCCTTGACAATCATTGTTATTCGCAGGAGGGAGCGATGAAACGATTCTATAAATTACTTCTTGGGGTTGTTATTGGTATTGGTCTTCTTGTGAATTGTCGCGGTGGAGTGACCCCGTCTGTTGAAACGGGGCTGACGCCGGCTGCGAGTTCAACCGTCCCGGTAGCAGCGACTGAAACCAGTGAAGTCACGCCGGACGAATCCACTCCGCAAGCATTGGCCCTCGCGCCTTTCGAGGTCAATCTTGATGACCCATTTGCCCAGTTCGATACGAGCAGTTGGGAGCCCATACCATATCAAGGTTTGGATTATTCGCTGCCGATGGATTTCGACCTGATCGTTAATCGTTTCGTGCTCAACGGGCTAACCGAAGAACAAGATGAATTCTTGCTGGAACACGGCTTCGTCGTGATGCATAGCCAGGAAAGTCAATTTGCATCCATTCGGGGAACGGTCTCCGAGCGAAATGGTCAACCTTATTACCTCACCACGGATGCCGCTTTTCACGCGCTGCACCTGACGTTTGATGACATGCTTAAAGCGCTCGAGAAGGAGCAATTAGGTGATTCGGTAATCGATATTGCACAAGTCACGCTGACCGAGCTGCAAGAATACGCAACCGATTTGGAAGGGACCGTCGTGGAGGATGATTTAGAAAAGGCGATCGCTTATTTATCGGTGGCATTAAAGCTTCTCGATCCGGATGCGGAGGTCGATGCAAGTGTGGCAGACATCGTCGAGGCGCAGATTGATCAAATTATGGCCGAAGGTGGTAAACAAGAGTCTGTTCTCTTCCCGGATTTCGAAGACGACTATGGGGCTTACCGGCCGGTAGGACATTACGTCGGTGACCCTGAACTCGAAGCCTATTTCCGAGCCATGAATTGGTTGGGTCGGGTGAATTTTGCCTTGAAGGATGAAGAGTCTTCGCGCCTTCCACTGCTCGTAACCCTGGCGCTGCGTCGTGCACAGGTTGGTGGGCGGAGCGCAGCCGATGCGTGGGCGGAGTTGGACGAGGTACTCGCGTTCCTCATCGGACCGACCGATGATCCGGGTCCTCCCGAGTTTGCCGCGCTGATGGATGAAGTCTACGGCACTTCCATCACAGTAATCGATCTGGCGAATGACGCGCTGTGGGCGCAATTCGTGACGAAACGCGAAGGATTACCAAAGCCCGGGATCAATTCCCTCTTTGTGGATTATCTGGAAGATGCGGAGGAATTAGTTGGTTGGCGCTTCCTGGGACAACGTTTTACGATCGACGCATTTATTCTGCAGAATCTCATTTTCGATAACGTCGAAGCTAAACCGAATGGCGACATTCGATGGCTGCCTACAGGCCCTGACGTGATGGCCGCGCTGGGCTCGGAATCCGCAATGGATATCCTGTTGGGCTTAGGAGAAGATGAGTACCTGTACTATCTGGATCAAATGAGCATGCTGCAGGATACCGTTAAGGCGCAGACTCCGGAGCAATGGCGGTCTGTATTTTACGATGCCTGGCTTTATGCTTTCTTACCAGTATTGGCGCCGAAAGGTGACTCCTTTCCCAACGTTATGAACACACAGGCCTGGGCGGTACGGGAGATGAACACCTGCCTGGGGAGCTGGGCGGAATTGAAGCACGACACGATCCTCTACGTAAAAATGCCCGAAGGGGCAGGTGGCGGCGGTCCTCCCTGTCATTCGGATCCACCGCCGGGATACGTGGAGGCAAATCCGGAGGCCTTCTATCGTATGGCCTACATAGCAAGAGTGATTGCCGAAGGGTTGAATCAAAGAGGGATCGCCAATTATGGAGATGGATGGTGTCGTCCAGATTCGTTGGACGGGCTGAAAAACTGCATGGCGGATCTGGGAGAGCGATTTGAAGCGCTCGGCGATCTCGCCGTCAAGGAATTGACAGGGGAGATTCTGACAGCTGAAGAATATGCGCTGATCCAATCCTGTCTCGGGGTGCATGAGTGCCTGAGCGCCTCCATGGAGCCGCTGCCCATCGTCGCTGCCGTCGCCGGCGGCAACCCCGGTGTCCTGGAGGTCGCCACCGGCTACGTGGACCGTATGTTCGTCGTCGTACCCCTCGACGGCAAATTCTACGTGGCACAGGGAGGGGTGTATTCGTATTACGAATTCGTCCAGCCGAGAAGTGATCGATTGACGGATGAAGCCTGGCGAGAACGATTGGATGGGCCAAATGCGCCATTGCTTCCCTCGTGGTCACGCCAATTTGTCCTCTCCGGGGGCAGCTCGACAGATGTCATCGGATTCTATGTCGGTGCGGCTTACGAAGTCACGGAGCAGGGGATCGGGGTGGAGCTGCGAGAAGAAGCGGGCTTTGCCAGTCCGGCTGTGTTCGAATTGGAGGACATGTATACGCTGCTGAAGATCGTAGATGGTCCAGTCGAAACGGATGGCTATATCTGGTGGCAATTCGAGGATTGTTCCACTGGGGAGCGCGGATGGGCGCTTCAAGATGGCCGTTGGTTCTCGTATTTCACGGGCTGATCCTACTACGAGGTGCGGTAAAGACAGGAATCACCAAACCGAAATTCCACAGGTTCATCCAATCCCGACCCATGGAATCTTGATGCTCGTCGGTTGCTAATTGGACCAATGTTACGCATGATCACGAAACGAGCCGCTATATGACTTGCGGCTCGTTTCGTTGAAATTTTAAATGTAGCTTTACACTTTCTTAGCTCTTGGGCAGACTTGCCCGACCACCGGCGGTGGCTGCTGCGATCGTGCTGCCGAGACTGTCCATGGGGTAGATAATGATCATCGAACTCTCTTCCTTGGACATCTCCAGCAAGGCCTGGATTTGGCGCAGTTCCATCGTGCCTTCCTGGTTGGCTAGCGTAGTTGTGGCTTCGACCAGGGCTATGGCGACTTCTTTCTCGGCATTGGCCTGGATGCGTTTGGCTTCGGAGCTGCGTTCGGCGCGGGCAATCACAGCCAACTCTTCCACCAGGGAAGGCGGGGCAGTTACGTCCGTGATACGGACAGCGCGGACGTTCACGCCGTATTCTTTGGCAGCCGAGTCGATCTCGGCTTTAAGCATGGAGCCGATTTTCTCCGTTTCGCTCAACAATTGCCGCAAGTCGTTGCCGCCGATGGTGCTTTTCAACGCTTCCATCGAAGCCCATTCCGTGGTCTTCCAATAGTCTTGCACACGGACAGCCGCTCGCTCGGGGTCTTCGACCTCAAGTTCGACCGCCGCGATCACGTCAACGGGGATGTTATCGCACGTGAGCGTCTTCGTGGCCTTAACTTCGTACGTGGTGATGCGGATGTCGATGATACGGGCAATGGAATACAGGAAAGGTGGTACGAAGAATAAACCCGGTCCGCGTGTGCCAACTGACTTGCCCAGGCGCAACAGCACCATGCGTTCCCATTCCGGCAGGATGTAAACGATCTTGGCCAGAACATTACTCAACCAAATGATGAATATGGTTTTTACAATGCCCCAGAAAAATGGTGTCAAGGTTACTTCCGCCGTCCCCGAAAAGGCGCTCTGGAAATCCGGCAGTGCGAACAGCCACCAGAGTGGAACAATGGCGATCAAACGGATGATATTGCGGATGAAAGATTGTACAGGATTATATCGTCTATTCATTCTTCGAACCTCCCGATTGGATGTGCCTCCGCTTTGCGATGCTTGCATGGCGGAGTTCAGCGCGGCTACGGCTTTCGTGAAATCTTGGCTCATATGTTTCCTCCCGTTGAAAATGAATGGTGCTGGTATTGTTATAAGCGTAGAATACGTCGAGTCGAACGGAATGACAATGAGCTGAATTCGCGCAGACGAAGCCATAGGCTTGCTGACAATTCACGCTGGCTGTTCTTGAAGGTTATTTACCATACCTCCAGGTCATCTTCGCAAGTGGGGGGCTACCCAAAGAACGCGCATAATGATAGAATTCGGCCGAATAGGTTGCATGTAAGTTCTGTCTGAGAGTCGCATGATCACGATCTGGGTGATAAAACAGCCCGGTGGCTGCTATCAAAACGACCTCTGAGAACGAGTCAGGCACCTTCAACTATAAGGAGGCATGGTCTAATGTCGGAACGAGTTCTTGGAACGGTCAAGTGGTTCAACAGCAGCAAGGGCTACGGCTTTATCGAGCGTGAAGAAGGCGAAGATGTGTTTGTACATTATTCGGCCATTGAAGGCGATGGTTTTCGCAACCTCGAAGAAGGCCAACGCGTCGAATTCACCATCGAACAAGGCTCCAAAGGCCCACAAGCCGCACAGGTCGTTGCGGTCTAGGCTCAGAAGGAGAATTATCGTCAGCCCCTGCATTTGCAGGGGCCTTTTTTTTACCGACGACTCGGATTTTCCTAATAGAAATCCTATCCAATTCAAATACAACGAAATGGATTGCATAGCGGATTGGGTTTTATCAGCGGTATACTTAATGAAGTAATTGAAATCTTCGATTTCTACACTAGGAGGAAACATGGCGAAGTTCGAAATCTACAAAGACAGTCAGGGTGAATTCCGCTGGAGATTACGGGCTGCCAATGGTGAGGTTATCGCCAATGGAGAGGGGTACACATCCAAAGCTGGATGTTTGAATGGCATTGAGTCCGTACGAAAGAATGCGCCGGTTGCGGAACTCGAAGACCAAACTGAGTAAATTGTCGACATAGCATATACGCTCAACCCTGCGTTTATTCCGAATGTGCGCAGCGGAATCCGTAGTGGTTGAACGTTGCCGCAGGCAATACTGAGAAGCGGATTGCCACGCGTATCGCGTCGCCATACTTGTACCAGGAACTGCCACCCGCAACGGTCTCCCATAGCGCCTCAGTCGGTTATCGCGCCACCACAGGAATTACGCCTACGTATACTTATGATCTCAAAGGCGATCTCGGCATGGAAGGATGCGGAAGGGGCCGGTTATACAAGCACCGTCAGCGCGAGACGAAGGATGATCGGTATGCAGCTGACCGTTATCTCGAGCTGTTTCCGTAAACGAGAATGTGAAGATGTATATTAAAAGCCCCTGTGAATGCAGGGGCCTTTGTTTTTCCCGGTTTGTGTTTGGCACTGGCAAATTCGGGATTCCAAGGATTGTAGTGTTAGTTGTACATTATAATACCCGCGAGCAAGGCCTCTGATAAGAAATATAAATCCAACCGGCAGGCTCTGATACGATGACCGATCCCATTCCATCCAACGTGAGCCAGCCGACTGAATTGCGTTTCAACACAACGGTTAACATCCTTGATGGCGCTTTCTTTGGCGTTGCCCTTGGTTTTGCTTCCTTTACTACCATCATCCCACTATTCGTCAGCCAATTGACCGACTCGTCCGTGTTGATCGGATTGATCCCGGCCATCCACACCGTCGGCTGGCAACTTCCGCAGTTACTCACCGCCGGGCGCGTGCGGCGTCTCGAACGCTACAAACCGATGGTGATGGCGATGACCATCCACGAGCGCCTGCCTTTTCTCGGATTGGCGTTGGTAGCCTATTATTTGGCCGGGCTGGATTCTTCGATTGCGCTGGTGTTGATCTACATCCTGCTGATCTGGCAGGGGCTCGGAGGCGGCTTTACGGCCACGGTCTGGCAGTCGATGATCGGCAAGATTATTCCATCCACCTGGCGTGGACGCTTCTTCGGCGTTCAGAGTTCGGCCGCCAATTTGCTCATGAGCATCACGGCGGTGATCGCCGGACAGATCCTCGAGCGATACGAATCCCCCGGTGATTATGCACTCTGCTTCTTGCTTGCGAGCGCGGGTTTGATAATCTCCTTCGCTTTCTTGGGGTCGACACGGGAGCAAGCACATGCTCCGACCAATCCTGCCGAGATCCCTGCAAACCTGTGGCGGGAAGTTGTCGATATTCTCGTCAGTGACCGGATTTTTCGGCGTTTTTTAATGATTCGTATGATATTCCAATTGGGCGGTGTCGCCTTTTCCTTCTACGCTGTGTATGCCGTCGGTGTATTGGGCGTCAGCGAAGCGTTGGTGGGTTGGTTGACGGGGCTGTTATTTTTCTCACAAGTGATCGCCAATCCGACGCTCGGTGCCCTGGGAGACCGCATGAGTCACCGCTTGATCCTGCTGCTTGGCGTGACGATGGCCATGTTGAGCACCGGGTTGGCCGGTTGGGCAACTTCGATCCCGCTATGGTTCGTGATCTTTGCCCTGGCCGGTATGGGCGCGGTGGCGAACTGGACGACGTCTATGGTGCTCAGTCTTGAGTTCGGGACACCAGCCAACCGAGCGACCTACATCGGGATGGCGAATTCTCTGATTGCTCCGGCTACCTTGCTGGCACCCTTTCTGGCAGGTTGGTGTATCGATAATTTCGGGTATGCCGCCATGTTCCGCAGCTCCGCGCTGGTTTTCTTGATCGCAGCGTTGATCAGCTTGAGCCTACTGCGGCTCGAGCCGGATGGGCGCCGTATTTAATGGGGAGTGCGCTGGACTTAGCGCTGGGGTAATTTCTGGTTGCGAGGTTGGATTTCCCCACTCCTATTCTTCAAAGTCGCAATCATATTCATCAGCAAGGCGTTGAATCGATTTATCTATGGTTTCACCTGCTTCGACCGATGCCAACTTATAATGATAGCCAAGGTCGAGGTTATCTTGACCATACGCTTCGTACATCTTTAAATCGAGGCGGAAAAATTTCAACTAACGGGCGAGGGTTTTCCAATGCTCGTACGAGCTTTGACTGCGGCGAGCGTTAGCCAGGAGTGTTCTCGTCGAGGGCTTGGCCCAATCCGGAGTGGGCACGTCGTAATCGAATCCGGGAAGGATTCGACGTTCGATCTGTTTGTCGAGGAGATATTCGATTCCGGCGATCAGCGGTTCATCATCAGGCGTGACCAGAGTCCAGGCGACTCCATCGGCTTGCACGCGCGCTGTGCGCCCAATTCGGTGGACGTAATTCTCGGCTTCATCGGGAACATCGAAGTTGATCACGTGGGAAATATCCTCGATATCCAGTCCACGCGCAGCAATGTTGGTCGCCACCAGAATTCGTGCTTTTCGAGCGCGGAAACTTTCTAATGCCTGGACGCGTATACGCTGGCGAAAATCGCCATGCATTACGACCACCGATAGATTGGCTTCATGCAACTTTCGGGTGAGTATATTGGCTTCCTGCTTGGTGCGGGTGAAGATTAGCGCACTTTCCACTTCGGGGTCGTCCAACAACTCGAGCAGCAGGTCGGTCTTGAGGTGCCTGGGTACCGGGTAGATGTATTGCTGGATACTTTGCGGTGGCTGTGCGGTGTCGATCTCGATGCGAAGTGGGTTTTTTAGAAAGCGGTAACTCAGGGATTGGATCGCTGTCGGCATGGTGGCCGAGAAGAGCATAGTCTGTCGCCCGGTAGGCATACGGCGTACGATGGATTCGATATCGGGTAGGAAACCCATATCGAGCATGCGGTCGGCTTCATCAAGCACCAGAATCTCGAGTGCATCGAAGCGCACATTGCCGCGCTGCATATGGTCTTTCAAGCGGCCAGGGGTTGCCACGATCAGGTCAACCCCGCGCTGCAGGCGTTTGGTCTGTGCTTTGATCGAAGTGCCACCGACGAGTGTGGCCAGGTGTAGTTGTGTAAAACGGGCAAGGCGTCGCGCCTCTTCGGCGATTTGCGATGCCAGTTCCCGCGTGGGGGCCAGGACGACCATGCGCGGTTTTTTAATGGGTTGGCCGGTGAGCAATAAATGCAGGGCAGGCAGCAGGAAGGCGACTGTTTTCCCGGTGCCGGTTTGCGCGGTGCCGAGAATGTCTCGACGCTGCAGGGCGGCGGGGAAGGTTTGCTGCTGGATGGGTGTGGGTTGTTCGAATCCCTCTTTGCGTACGGCACGGATTAGCGCCGTTTCGAAGTTGTATTTTTCAAAAGTCATACGTTGTTTGTTTCATCCTTAATCGATCGATTCGCAAAAAAAAAGCCGCTCCAGACAGGGGAGCGGTAATGCGGCCGATCCAAATATCTTTAGAAAGAGTCTACCGCGATCCCCGAATGCTGTCAATCGAGGCTCGCGGTAGAGAGAATCAATGGCTATTGGTTAATCAATCAGGGACACATGCAGACATCTCCTCACGTAGCGGAAGTGCCGTTTGCCAATCCAATTTGCATCAACCCCACTCTACAACATCTGTGCAAGCGTATCAATGGTCTCGAAGGCTTGATGTATTCGGCTTGAATTGGGGAAGGAACTCCGATATTCTGATGGGTGTGGGCATTCAGGAGTTGAATACCACAAGATGAAGGGGAAATTGTGAACAAGTACGAAGGTTTGCTGCTGTTTCACGCCAAACCGCTTCTCGGGTTGGGTGAAAAAGTCGAAGGTATAGGCCATCTCACCTCCGGTTTGATCTTTTTAAAACACTACATCACTGGCGTAACCGATCGACGACTTATCATGGTTCAGGTCGCCCCCGGGCTTTTTGGATTGAATGCCATTTACGAGGACCTTTGGGATTTTCCTTTCAAATCGATCGAATCGCTTAACATCCGGGGGTTTTTGAGCTCGAAGAACATCAGCATCCGACATAAATCAGGGGAGCAGTATCGCTTCACGCTTAATGCGATGTCTCGGGTCGTTCCTGATCAACAAAATTTCTATGACACACTTATAGAAAAATATCAACGTTTCCAGTCTGGGGCGTAATCCATATAGCAACGAATCGGATATCTTGTCATCGACTCAGCTTGGCACAACCATATCCCCGATCGCTGCCCGGTGAAGGTTTGATTCCGAATTCGTGAGCTGTTGGAATAGCGTCGCCGCATCACTCAGTACGGCATCCCCGATAGCGGCAGGAACCCATACAGGCGCAGCACGAGGACGGTTATGGAAAGTGACATCGCCGAGCCGACGACGGTCTGCCAGACATCGTGTCCCTTTGCAAAGAGGCGCGCCAGCGTGACCAGCGGCAGCAAGGCCAGCAAGGGGGTGGCGACCAGGCCGTAGAAGTAGACAAGCGCACCCACCGGGCCGGCCACACCGGCCGCATGCCCGCTGGCTTTGTAGCGCAGGATCAGATTGAAGAAGATCAAGCCCAGGGTTACCAATGTGTAGTTGGCGGCGACGGCCTCGTAGATGCGGGGCGCATGCATCAGGCGCAGGACCAGAAATCCGATCGGATAACTGACGATCATGATCACGAAGCTGGCGATGCGCTGGCGCTTGATGATCTTGGGCCAATCGCGCAGTTTGCCGGGGATGTAGAAGAACAGACTGGCCAGGGGAATCAGGCAGAGGAACACGAGAGTCAGGCTGAAACCGGCCACGCGGTTGGGCATTTCGATCGGTAAGCGGAAGAAGAGGAAGATGATCATCACCCCGGAGAGGATGGGAACATTCAGCATCTGGGAGATCACCTCGCCCACGATGCGCAGGATCTTGCGGATCTGACCGTTGATGCGTTTTGCCATGATCGCCCCTCCTCCAATCCCGTCTTCTTGCCGGGCTTGTGTACAATTGAACATTCAGTTAATTTCGGGTCTATGCATGATCATTATATCGGATTTTCTCCGCGGTCGATAAGGATTGCCGCACCGCATGTTGAGAATTTCGAATTCCGTCATCCGATAGGCATTGAATCCCCCTCGCGCCTGTGATAACCTTAATTCACACAATTGAATAGCGGCAAGGAACGCCTCAGTTTCGGGGGTAGGGGGAGCGCAGAGCAAGGTCGCGACTCACGTCGCCCGACCGAGGGGGAGGCCGGGCGGTTTCTTTTTAGAGAGCCGAATACGATTTTGAGGAGGAAATCATGTTCAAGCGCTCGGGAACCGCCGCACGATCGTTCCGCGTTCTATTTGTCACCACCGTTCTTTTACTCGTGCCCGCGCTGGCGCTTCAAGCGCAAGCCGAGGGCACAACGATCTTCATCAATGAGATCCATTACGACAACGTAGGCACCGACACCGACGAAGCTGTCGAGATCGCCGGACCGGCCGGGATAGACCTGGCCGGTTGGACTCTGGTCTTCTACAACGGCAACGGAGGAGCGGAGTACGCCAATCTCGCCTTGAGTGGTTTGATCCCCGACGAAGGGGATGGCTACGGCGCACTGGCTTTTGCCCAGTCCGGCATCCAGAACGGCTCCCCGGATGGAATCGCTCTGGTCGATCCGGGCGAGATGGTGATCCAGTTCCTCAGTTACGAGGGCAGCTTCACCGCCGTCGGCGGACCGGCCAATGGCCTGACATCTGTCGACATCGGTGTCTCTGAGCCAAACGACACGCCGCTGGGTGAGTCGCTGCAGCTCACGGGCACAGGCACGCTGTACGAAGACTTCGCCTGGAACGCCCCTGCAGCCAGCTCCTTCGGCGCACTCAACGCCGGGCAGAGTTTCGGTGGCGCGCCGCCACCCACGCCCACGCCCGAGCCGCCCGATGTGGCCATCAGCGAGATCCGCATCGACCAGCCCAGCGCGGACAACGACGAGTTCTTCGAGCTGGTTGGACCAGCTGGCGCCTCACTCGACGGTCTGACCTATTTGGTGATCGGCGACGGCACGGACGGCAGCGGTGTAATCGAGGGTGTGATCGATCTAGGCGGCGCGGCAATCCCTGCCTCGGACTACTTCGTCGCCGCCGAAAGCACCTTCACGCTGGGAACGGCCGATCTGGTCACGAATCTGAATTTCGAGAACAGCGACAACGTCACCCATCTACTCGTGCAGGGTTTCACGGGTTCAAATGGGGATGATCTGGACACGGATGACGACGGCATTCTCGACGTTGAACCATGGGCAGCCTTGATCGATCTGATCGCCCTGGTCGAAGAAGAGAACCCGCCAGCGAGCACGGAATTCCACTACGGTCCGCCATCCGTGGGTCCAGACGGATCCTATGTGCCCGGGTTGGCTTTTACCTGCCCGGATGGATGGACGATCGGCGCCTTCGACCCCGTCGAGGGCGAGGACACGCCCGGCACTGAGAATCACTGTCCGTTGCTGCCGCCGGAGGTGTCGATCAGCGAGATTCGCATCGACCAGCCCAGCGCGGACAACGACGAGTTCTTCGAGCTGGTTGGACCAGCTGGCGCCTCACTCGACGGTCTGACCTATTTAGTGATCGGCGACGGCACGGACGGCAGCGGTGTAATCGAGGGTGTGATCGATCTAGGCGGCGCGGCGATCCCTGCCTCGGGCTACTTCGTCGCCGCCGAAAGCACCTTCACGCTGGGAACGGCCGATCTGGTCACGAATCTGAATTTCGAGAACAGCGACAACGTCACCCATCTACTCGTGCAGGGTTTCACGGGTTCAAATGGGGATGATCTGGACACGGATGACGACGGCATTCTCGACGTTGAACCATGGGCAGCCTTGATCGATCTGATCGCCCTGGTCGAAGAAGAGAACCCGCCAGCGAGCACGGAATTCCACTACGGCCCGCCATCTGTGGGGCCGGACGGGTCCTACGTGCCCGGCTACGTCTTCCGCTGCGAGGAGGGTTTCCGAATCGGACCCTTCACGGTCGGCGGGGAGACGCCCGGCGCTGAGAACAATTGCTTCTTCGGGTTCTGCGGTGAGGCCGCAACCTCGATCCACGACATCCAGGGCTCCGGAGATGCCAGCCCGCTTGTCGGCCAGGTGGTTGTGGCTGAAGGCGTAGTGGTAGCCGATTTCCAGGGCTACGACGGTCTGCGCGGTTTCTTCCTGCAGGAGGAGATTACCGACGAGGACGGCGATACCACCACTTCGGAGGGCATCTTCGTCTACGACGGGAGCTTCGGGGTTGACGTAGCCTACGGGGATGTGGTGCGCGTGCAGGCTGCGGTCAGCGAGTACTACAATCTGACCGAATTGAGCGGGGTAAGCAACCTGTCGATCTGTGACGCGGGATACGAGCCCGTGCCGACGGAATTGACCCTTCCGGTCGCGGAGTGGAGTGATTTCGAAAGCCTGGAAGGCATGCTGGTTACGCTGCCGCAAACACTGACCGTGACGGGCAACTACACGCACGGCCGCTACGGGGAAGTCGACCTGTCTATCGACGGCCGTTTATTCACACCAACCAACGTGACTCTGCCAGGTGATCCCGCCAACGATCTGCAGGCAGCGAACAACCTGCGCAAGATTCAGTTGGATGACGGAAGCTCGGTCGAGAATCCGCTGCCCTTGCCGCCCTATTTAATCGACGATACCACGCTGCGTACCGGTGACATGGTCAGCGGTGTGACCGGGGCGTTGGGCTATGCCTACGGGCTCTATGAGATCCATCCCGTGCTGCCGGTCGAGTTGGCGGTGGGGAACGAACGCCCGGCTGCGGCGCCGGACACGGGTGGGCGCCTGACCGTGGCCAGCTTCAACGTCTTGAATTACTTCACTACGATCGACGAGGGAAATCCGATCTGCGGACCGGAGGCGAATCAGGACTGCCGCGGCGCGGACAGCGTCGAAGAGTTAATCCGCCAGCGGGACAAGATCGTGAACGCCATCGCCGCCATGGACGCCGACGTGGTCGGCCTGATCGAGCTGGAGAACAACGCTTCCGAATCCCTGGCCGATCTCGTGGCCGGCTTGAACGACGTCATGGGCGCCGGAACGTATGCCTACGTGGACACCGGTACGATCGGTACGGATGCCATCAAAGTCGGTTTCCTGTATCAGCCGGCAAATGTGACTCCAATCGGGGATTTCGCCGTGCTGGATTCCTCCGTCGATCCAAGCTTCAACGACGAATACAACCGCCCGGCGTTGGCGCAGACCTTCGCCGAAAATCTCAGCGGCGAGACCTTCACCGTGGTGGTCAATCACCTCAAGTCTAAGGGATCGGCCTGCGACGACATCGGTGACCCGGACATCGGTGACGGGCAGGGCAACTGCAACCTGACCCGCACCAGCGCCGCCATCGCCCTGGACAACTGGCTGGCAGGCGATCCGACCGGCAGCGGCGATCCCGATTTCCTGATCATGGGCGATTTGAATTCCTACGCCAAGGAAGATCCCATTGCCGCCCTGCAGTCGGCAGGGTATACCGATATGGTGGCTGCGTATGAGGGTGCGGAGGCGTATTCCTACGTCTTCGACGGGCAGTCGGGCTACCTGGACCACGCCCTGGCGAACGGCAATCTGGCCGCCCAGGTGACGGATGTGGCCGTCTGGCACATCAACGCCGACGAGCCGGCTGCGCTGGACTACAACGACTATAACCAGCCCGATTTATACGCGCCCGATCCATTCCGCTCGTCCGATCACGATCCGGTCCTGGTAGGTTTGAATCTGATCCCGCAGTGTGGGGGGGAGAACGCTACGATTTACGTCGACTTCAACGGCCTGATCGTTGGCGGTCCGCAGGACGGACAGACCTACCACTTCATGATTCGCGGTACATCTGGAGATGATGTCATCGTGGGCACCAATGGGGACAACCTGGTTTTCGGTGGCAAAGGGAACGATCTGGTTTGCGGGCTGGGCGGCAATGACTTGCTGCTCGGCCAGAAAGGCGACGATGCGCTCTTCGGCGGTGCGGGTTACGATCTGCTCATCGGCGGCCTGGGGAACGATTTAATCGATGCCGGTCCGGATGCGGACTTGCTCAACGGCGGGCACGGAGACGACGTATGCCTCGGCGGCAGCGGGAAAGACCGCGCCATTCGCTGTGAGGAGCAGCAGGATATTCCGTAGTTAACCAGCCGATCGAAGCGAGGTAAAGGAAGCATTTCCTGGCCAACCTAATGTAACAAGGGTTGGCCAGGATAGTTTCATTCGAGAATTTTGAGAACGAAGTAGACGCTGATGAAGATCGCCATGAAAATCTTCATCAGCCAGGCCTGCAAATTAATCTGCCAGTCGGTGTACCTGGCGGGATAAGGCTTGCTTTCGGTCAGCGTGCGTTCCAGCGAGAGATTCACCCGCAGCGCTTGTACCAGCAGTACGACCCCCGCGATGCAGCCCCAGATGATCAACAGCTCACCTATCACCAGATTATCGAAGAAAGGTATATATGGATTTATGGCTGCCCCTTTGATCACAACGATCAACCCCGCGGAAAAGAAACCGCCAAATATGGCATATACGAGTGAATGGAAGATGAAATTGATTTTACGCCCTACACCCATGTGAGACCATTCTTGCAGGCCAGATTCGTACACCGTATCGCATTTGGTGCAGACGAACTCCGCGGGTCCCAATCCACTGCGCATAGGAAAGAAACCAAACCAGGCCAGGCCGAATTTCACCAAGCGATTGCACGTAGGGCAGCAGAGCATGTATCCACCGTATGTGTGTGTGGCGGCCATGTTATCTATTGTCCATCACGGCGGCGGCACCATCCAACCTTCGACCTTTATGGCTTCTTCTCCGGCGATGGCGTAGGCCACACCGGCTTCGAGATCCACGATTTTGAACGTATCCAGACCATCGATATTTTCATTGATGGCAATTTGACGACCATCCGGAGACCAGATCGGCGTGCGGTAACCACTGATGCAGTAATGGGTCACCTCTCCGCTGGCCACGTCGAGTACGGCCAGCGCATCGCGCAGCGGGAATTCATCGTCTTCGATGGTCAGCCAGAAGGCGATGCGGGTTTCGTCGGGAGACCAGACCCAGTCTTCCTGCGAGGCGTTGAACGTGGTCGTGAGATAAGACAGCCGCTGGGTTTCTCCGCTCTGATTGACACGGATCAATTCGAAGCCGGAAACGTAGGCGGCAGCATCGTCCACATTGATGAAGGAATTCTCGCTCGCTTCGGCAGCCGATTGCAGGGGGTGGATGGGTTCGTCGTCGTTTTTAGGGTCGAAGGTATAACGCAGCATGACGCTGGTGACAAAAGACGTGCCGTCTCGAGACCAGGCGGGCGGGCTAATGTAGACGCCGGTACTTGGGGATCCGTGGTTATAGATACGCCTGACTTCCTGTTCGCCTTGCAGGTCCCAGAGGATGAGTAAATTGTCGTCTTCTTCGCTGGCGGAGTAGACCAAGTGTGTAAGTTGGGGATTGGGCACCATAGGGCTGAGGGAATATCCACCCCAGGAAATGTCCTGGAAGAAAGTAGTGATGAGCGGAAATTCCGGGAGGATCTCCTGGCGTTCCTTCGTGGCGATGTCAAACACAAGGATCGCATCCGGTTCATACGTGTTGTCACCGTGGGGTAGTTTTGCCGCCAATTGATTATCTTTAAGCCATTGGAGGATATCGTATTCATCTCCCCATTCCGGGACTTCCAATAGGAGCGTGCCGTCCGAATTATAAATGACCAAGGCATCCAAGCGACGATTGATTGCCGCCAGCCGTGCGCGATCCGGGGATAAGACAACATGTGTGGTGCCAGTATCAACCTCGTTCTTCCGACCGTTACTCAGGTTCCAGAGATACGTTTTGTTGCCTTCATCGATTGAAACGATGAAGAGACTCCCGCTCAGTTGGATGTCGGCCAGGGATGTGTCGATCGTTTCGACACACTTCGTGGATAGCCGGCTTTCAGCGGGTATGGCTGCCGGATCGGGGGTTTCGGTCGGGTTGGGCGTATCCGTCGGAAGGATGGTTGGGCTTTCTGCGGTGGCTTGCGGGCTGCATGCGGCCAGCATCAATCCGATAGAGATCACAACAAGTAGATATTTAGGACAACGAATCATTGTTTTTTCCTTACGATAATGGTTTAACCGTGATTGATAGGACGTGCCTATTGTACTAAACACTCTGGCCTGTGAAAGGGATCATTTGTCTTAATGGCTGTGTTATGAAAGAAAAAACTCCCGAGGTATACCCCGGGAGTTTTCTTTGATCGTAGATTAACCTATGTTGTAGACTCCGCGACTTCTGCTTTTTTGTTGTTGCGTGTTAATCTGTCCAGCAAGCTGTACATCACGGGCACGACGAGCAGGGTGAGAAGGGTGGAAGTGAACAATCCGCCAATCACGACAGTGGCCAGCTCGGCTGCGATCAAGGCACCCTCCGTGAAGCCCAAAGCCAGTGGCACCAAGGCCAGCATGGCGGCGATAGCTGTCATCAGGATCGGGCGCAGCCGGGTACGACCGGCCTCGATTAATGCATCACGAGTGTCCATGCCCCGCTTCTTGCGGTTATTTTGCACACGGTCGATGAGCACAATGGCGTTGGTCACCACGATGCCCACCAGCATCATCAAACCTACCAACACGGAGATGCCAAGAACGCGATTGGTAATCCACAACGCCAGGGCAGCGCCGATGATGGCCACGGGCAGGCTGAAGAGAATGGTGAAAGGATGTATGAAGGAACGGAAGGTGATCACCATGAAGAGATATACGGCTACGATGGAGATCAGCACCCCGACCACGGATTGGGCAAAACCTTCGGTCTGCATTTCGGATTGGAAACCTTCACTCACCGTAATCCCTGTTGGGGTAACTTCTTCCACTGCGGCTTTAGCTGCAGCGATCACGCCCATGGAATCCTCGGTTTCGAGCTCACCGGAGAAACTCACCGCCGGTTCGCCGTTGACGCGTAGGATCAGATCTTGATTGGCTAGATTGCTGGTGACGTTTGCCAGACCATCGATTTTTTCTAAGATGGTGATTGCCTGGTCATTGAAGTCGGCCAGATCGGCTTGGTCGCCCGAGATCACGAGTGAGAAACCGCCGAAAGCGCTGCTGGTCAGCGTGCCACTGGTCACAATCACATTTTCAGGGCCGAAGTGTACTTCGGCGAGCCGGCGTACTTCCGCAGTGAGAGCATCGATGTCGTCACCGTTCTCGATGCCAATTTCGATGTTGGCCGCGCCCTGGTCGATCCCCGATCCAAAGAGGCTGGCTTCCAGCCCGCCGCTCGCACCGACTTGAGTCATGACGACTCCAAGATTTTCCACCTCGGCCAGTTGTGTTTCGAATTCAGCCACGACGGCGTCTGTATCGGCCATGGCAATGCCGTTGGGTAAGTCCACCTGGATCGAGATCTGTGGTTCTCCCATCTCAGGCATGAAGGCGCGCGGCCGCTGCGCCAGGAGTGCCATGCTGCCGAGAAAGAGCACAAGGGCGACGATCAAAGTGATGGCACGGTGGTTCAACGCCCAGCGCAGGATTGGGGTATACCAGCGCTGCAGTTTGGATTCTTGTTCTTCCGGCAATTGTTCCTTGCGGATAAACAGGAATGCCAGGGTGGGAACGATGGTGATGGCGATCAGGAAGCTGGAGAGCAATGCGTAGGTGACGCTGATGCCAAACGGCAGGAAGAACTCACCCACGATGCCGCCCAACAAGCCGACGGGCAGAAAGACGACCACCGTGGTCATGGTGGAGGCGAAGATGGCGATAGCTACGTCGCGTGTACCTTTCAACACCGACACTTTCATGTCTTCGCCGCGTTGGATGTGGCGGTAGATGTTTTCCAGCACTACGATCGAGTCATCCACCACGCGGCCGATAGCCACAGTCATACCCGAAAGAGTCATGATGTTTAGCGTCATACTGGTGGGGAAGAGACGGGCGATCACGTTTACGATGGCACCCAAAACAGCGATGTCCTTGGTCGCTTCAACCAGCGGTTCGATGACCAGGTTGGTTACTGGCGGCAACCACTTGAAGAGCGCAAAGGCCATGAAAACAGAGAGTGGGATGCTTACCGCTGTGACGAGCGTACTCTGCCAGGAAAGGCGGTACTTGCCGCGTACGAAGCCGCTGAGGAAGATCAGGATGACGATCACGGCGAAGATGGCGCCAAGACCGCCCTCACGTGCCACACCGCTGATGGATTCCTCGATGAAAGATGCTTGTTCGAAGGCTGCCTCTGATCGCAGTCCGTCGAATTCGGCTTCGAGTTCAGCCAGCGCATCGAAAACGGCGTGTGAAACGGAAACGGTATTCGCCTCACTGTCCTTATAGATCACCAGAGAGAGGCTGGGCACGCCGTCCAGGCGGTTGATGGTTTCCGTGGGGAGGAATGTCTGCGAACCTCCCCCGGCTCCGCCTGCGATTTCCGTTCGAAGGGTGGGGTCCAGACTGGCCAGGAAATCACCCGGCAATACGGCGATCACTTCGGGAGAAAGCAGACGAAGGACTTCAGGGCTGAGATTTTCTAGGAAGCCTTCTTCATTCGCAGTCAGCCAGAGGATCACATCTGGAGTCAGGTCGGCAATGAGTTGTGGAGCTTGCGTGATGCCGCTCTGCAGCATCATGTTCAACAGTTCACCGGCGCTGTCCGTGAAACCGCTTTCCATCAGGTCGGCGGCGGTTTCGAAGGTGGGCATACCCGTCGAGCTGGATTCTTCTGTGGATTCGATCCAAAGACCCGAGAGCGCAGGCGGCTCTTCGGGGACCGGTTGTGCTGTGTCTCCTCCAGCGGCCAGCGTACCCAGGCCGCCGGCAGGCTGTGCCAGTTGATCGAGTTCCTCCCGCAGGGCGGGATCGAGTGTTTCGATATAGCTTCCGGGCAACCAACCGAGTACTTCGGGGGAGAAGGCGCGAAGATTGTCGGGGGTTAATGCGTCGAGTAGTTGGGGAGCCATACTGACGATGCCCTGGATGATCTGCGGCGTGACGTCTGAAGGGACGTTCAAGGCGATGCCCTGCATATCCCCGGCCATTTGCCACATCTCCGGCAGCATATTTTCCGCTTCGGCTTCGCTCGGCTCCGTGGTTTCCGCGGCCATTTCTTCCGGGGAAGGAAGCTCCTGACCACCACTTACCTGAACGTCCGCCACACCGTCGACCTTCATAAGCTCGGGGACGATATCGGCTTCGATCAATGCTTTGAGTTCAGTAAGCGACAGTTGGTCTGACGAGACACTCAATGCAACCAAGGGCAGATCGGACATACTGAAAGTCAGCAGTTCTGGGGGTTGTGTGCCCTCGGGGAAATCCAACACCTGCACCAGGTCGAGAATTTCCTCGCGAGTGGCGTCAATGTCGATGCCAAATTCGTTGTATATGACAACGACGGAAACCCCGTTCGTGGTGGTCGATTCGATATTGACCACGCCTTCGATATCTTCCACGGCTTGCTCGATGGGAATGGTGACTCCATCTTGCATCTCTTCGGGGCTGGTCCCTGGATTCATGGTTAGCAAGATCGATTGGGGAAACTCGATCTTGGGAAGCAGCTCCTGGTTGAGCTGCATGACTGCCAGAGCCCCTCCAGCAAGAACGAGAATGGATAGGGCGATTACGACCCACTTGAAACGCAGTGAGGCGCGTGTGATACGGTCGATTAGTGATTCAAGCACAGTTTTGTCTCCTTTTCTGCTATCGCCGTTTCAACAGCGATGGTTTCGATTCTAAAACCAATACGTTCCGTATAATGCCAGAGTAGAAAAAAATTCGTCATACCAGATCTTTGAGTGTCTCAAAAACCTGCATTAACTGCGCTGCCAGCCGTCCGCGTTCTTTATCGCTCATGTCGATAACCAAAGCTTGGTAGCGTTTAACATGGACAAGTAATTCGGCACCCCACACTGGATCATCCTTGTTCTCCTGGGCCAGGATGCCCATGGTAAATCCGCCAAGCAGGTTGAGGTTTGCTCTGCTGGCCTGGTCTGTGGAGGGCATGATCGTGGGAAGAAATTCGAGCAGCAAGTCGCGCCCCGCGCTGCGACGCAAACGTAACGTCAGGATGGTCATAATTTCGACGCAGTCCTGCAGGGGGCTGCGGTTTTCAGGCGGCACGCGGGCCATGAATTCCTTAAGCAGATCATCTGCTTCGAAACCGTCTTTGGCAAGCTTAACCATCACGCGTTCTTTGATCGCCTGCCATCTCTCACCGCTTTCCTTCATCGAGAGCGCTTCCTTCAGCTGAAGGGCACGCGGAGTGGGGATGAAGGTTATCTTCGATCTACCAGGACCGGGTTTCTCCTTGACCTCGTACTGCGACGAAACAATCCCTTTCTCTTCCAACAGGCGCAGCATATCATAAGCGGTGATATCACTCACGCCTAACTTCTTGGCGAGTTCGGAGTAATGCACGGGATTGGGTGAACCTTGAGAAAGTTCGATCAGTTTATCGAGGAAGTCGTTTTGACGCTGCGTCAGCTTCATAACCATACCAATAAAATACCAAAATAACCAAAGAATCCTGCGTAGTATAACTGCTTTCGGAGAGACCAACAAGGGTGCCATGGTACTAGCTATGTGAATAGCACGTCCGGCGGAGGTCCTTCCGACGTCCGGCAATCGTGGATGATAATTTCCTATAATGAGAATTACCAGACGATGTTTTGTTCCCTAAGAAGGAGATTGCCATGACGAACCAAGAGACGAAGTCAGTTTACAGCTCAGGGGAGGGAAAGCCGACCTATCTGGACGTTCAAGCTACTGTGGGAATCACAAAGCATATGGGTGGCTACACTGCCACGAATGAGATGCACAAGATGTGCCATCTCGAACGGGCGCAGGAAGTGCTCGATGTCGGTTGTGGCATTGGCGTCGGCCCAGCTTATGTTGCTAAGAAGTACGGTTGTCGGGTGATGGCCGTCGATGTCTCGGACGATATGTTGAAATGGTCGCAGCAGCGTGCCGAGCGGGAAGGTGTCATTGATCGGATCACATTCCGCAAAGCGGATATCGGTACTCTACCATTCGAGGACAATCGCTTCGATGCTGTAATGGTCGAATCCGTCTTGTTTTTCGTGTTCTAGACATTCAGCAAAGATGAGATCATTTGCTCATCGACGAGGTGCAAACTCTCGACTACGTAGTCCGCTTGTGCCAGAGCTTCTGCCGGATTGGTCGTCGTAACGGCGATGCATTTCATCCCCGCCCTGCGGGCGCCTTCCACACCTGCGATGGCGTCTTCGATTACGATGCAGTTGTGTGCTTCCACGCCTAGGTTGCGCGCCGAGTGGAGGAAAACGGAGGGATCGGGTTTCCCGGGCATGTTAGCACCGGATACCAGCACATCGAAATACTGGCCGATTTTCAATTCCCCCACCAATACGTCGATGTTCTCCGACGGAGCGGAGGAGGCGATGGCCTGTTTCATGCCTAATGATGTGAACTTGTCGAGCAGAATATCGACTCCCGGCAAGAGTTCAGCGTTACCCTTGACCATCTCACGAAATGATACTTCCTTGCGGGTACTGATTTTTTCAAGCAATTCGGGCGTCAGATCTTCGCCGTAAACGATTCCCAATATTCCCGCGTTGTTCATCCCGAAGGTGGCGGTGAACTGCTCGTGGGAAAAGGTCGTTTCCACTTCAGCGAAGGCATCTTTCCATGAGCGGTAATGCAGCTCCCCGGTGTTGACCAACACACCGTCCATGTCCCATAAAACGGCATGATTTGGGTATTTTGCTGTCATCGTGTGTAACTCTCCATTTTGTGTAAGTTTTCTCTCCAGGGTGTCTTGGGAAATTGTACTGTGCTTTTAACATTCGGTTAATAGACAAATCGAATACCGGGCTCGTGACATGCTGGGAAATCGGATAGGATATATATGAACGTATTGGTTGACGAAACCACTGGAGGCGGACATGGAAGGAAATGTCGAAAAGCGATCGCTTGGGCGGACCGGTTTACAGGTCACCCCGATCGGATTAGGGGTGATGCAGTTCTCGGGTGGCAGCGGGATCTTTGGGATGATGTTCTCTAATCTCTCTCAGGAAACGATGAATGACATCATTCAGGCGGCATTGGATGGCGGCATCAATTGGTTCGACACGGCAGAGATGTATGGCTTCGGGCGTTCGGAGTGTGCGTTGTCGCTTGCGCTGAAAGCGTCTGGAAAAGCAGATGGCGATGTGATCGTGGGGACGAAATGGATGCCGTTATTGCGTACAGCGGCCAACATCAGACGCACGATCCACGATCGCATCCGGCACCTGGATGGGTTCGGGGTCGATCTATTTATGGTGCATCAACCCTGGAGTTTTTCTTCAGTGGAAGCTGAAATGGAAGCCATGGCCGATCTAGTGGAAGCGGGATTGATTCGAGCTGTGGGTGTGAGTAATTTCAGTGCCCAACGCATGCGGCGCGCCCACGCGGCATTGGCCCGCCTAGATATACCTTTGGCGGTCAATCAGGTGCAGTACAGTCTGATGCATCGCGAGATCGAAACCAACGGTGTGCTGCAAGCCGCTAAAGAATTGGGCATAACCATCGTGGCCTACTCGCCATTGGCCAGGGGCTTATTGAGTGGGAAATTCCACAAGGATGAGGATCTACTCTCTCAGCGTCCCAGAGGATGGAGGATGATGCTCCAACGGAATCTCGAACGCAGCAGACCATTGGTCGAAGTCCTGGAGATGATCGCTGCCTCCCACAACGTCACTGCAGCACAAGTCGCCTTGAACTGGTTGATCCACTTTCAAGGAGAAACGGTGGTCGCAATTCCTGGGGCAAGCAAGGTGAAGCAGGCGGCCGACAGTGCCGGGGCGATGAATTTTCGGCTCACGCAGGCGGAAATGGACCTGCTCGACGAACGATCACGCACATTTTACTGAGTGAAGATCTTGACGCCGGGGAATTGTCAGACATGTGGGCAGAAGTTGAGAAATGTGGTAATATTTTTCTTGCAAGGTTGCATGCACGTTCTTGCTGGAAGTCGTAAGACCAAGACCTGAGCAGACGTTGCTCAGGTCGGTTTGGTTCATTGAACCCGATCACCAGGAACGGCAAACGCACCTTAGAAAACATGCCTAAGGAGGCAAAAGTAAGATGTCGGAACGAGTAACTGGTACGGTCAAGTGGTTCAATGGAAGCAAGGGCTACGGCTTCATCGAGCGTGAAGAAGGGGACGATGTATTTGTCCACTACTCGGCGATTCAGAGCGATGGATTTCGCACGCTGGAAGAAGGCCAGCAGGTGGAATTCTCCATCGAGCAAGGCCCCAAGGGCTTGCAGGCTGCTGAAGTCACAACCCTGTAGTTCGATTGAGTCCAAGAAAGAGCCCTCGCAATTGCGAGGGCTCTTTTTTTTCCATAAGCGCAAGGTTCATTCGGTCTCGCAACCCGAGCAGTTTTTTTACGTATACATCATTGAAAGCAATTAGTTCAATACACGAGGGCTGATATGTGGTTAATTAATTTGTTTGTAGGCCTAATTGTTGGAGTGATCGGTTTAATCGTAAGCCTCATTGTGGGAGCCGTTGGGCTTGTGGTTGGGCTGGCAGGCGGTGTCGTTGGTTTAATCGTCTTGGGAATCGTGGTGGGGATTTTCGTCTTACCGGCGGTCTTCATCATCGCGTTGATCTTCTAGCGAATTGCCATATTCGATCCTTCTACAAATGAATAAGAACGAGGGCATTTTCCAGCATCCCGCATTGCATGACGCCATGGCCGCTGGAATATGTGTTTCCATCCAGAACCAATCGTCTAACCGCCTGTTGTATCGGCTGAATACTAATGGATGGATGATATTGGCGCTTCGATAGTTTCTTCAGTCGCATTCCACCTGTTTTCGCGTCCATAGAATCGTACGAAACCGATCGATACCCTCCCGACTGTTTGGTAGCCATTTGTAAGGTTATCCAAGGGGGATTGGTGATAATCTCATGTTTACCAGTCTTATCGTTGGGTTCTTAAATCCTGGTCTCCGATGGGGAGTTGGTATCCGGAGGCCAGTTTTCATCCAGTCCTGTTGGATGGATTATTGGGAGATTAGATCGAATGTTCGTCTGTCGATCTGGAATATGTGAAGGGAAGGAAAGTGCTGCTTAACTTGAGGAATTATTCGAGGGAATGATTGATCCGCTTTGACGCGAAAGGCAGGTGCGTTATGAACGGTATAGGAATGAATGGCAACGGAAGGAAGAATGGTAAGGTAAAACGCATCCTTCTTGCCGAAGACGAAGAATTCACCATTGATGTATTACTTGATATCTTTGAAGCATTTTTTGATCATTCTGAAGTACGTGTAGCCCGAGACGGTCATGAAGCGGTAAACATGGCTTTCGAACTCAAACCCGACGTGATCCTCATGGATATGGGTTTGCCCAAACTCGACGGCTGGAAAGCAACCCGCTCGATCAAAGGCAACGAGGATTTTATCGATGTTCCTGTCTTGGCTATCACGGCTTATGCCATGGTGGGTGACCGCGAGCGTGCCCTGGAGGCGGGGTGTGATGATTACTTTGCCAAACCCATTGAGGTTGACAAGTTCATCCAATTTATGCGACCATATCTTAATTCACAGGATTAAAAACCCGCAATTAAGGTTGGTGCATGAGATTGATAAAGGTCTTCTGGTACGTCCTTACCAGTGTCGGGCCTGTTCTACGCGCCGGGCGTCACGCCGATCGACTTTTCCGATACTACGTACTCAAGGTTTTGGATGATATTGGCTTATTCGAATTTCTTCGGATTCCCCGGACATATGGCGAAATCCTCGCCGAGTTCGGCTTTATCGATATCGATTACACGCGATCTCTACTGGAGATCTTGTCATCGGATGATGATCAGATCTTGATTCGAGAGGAAGATTTGTACCGTACCAAGGATGAGCAACCTCTCCCCGATCTGGAACAAATCGTGAAGCGCACGGATCCACGTATTCGTGGTTTCGTCGTCCTCGCTGAGAGTATGACGCGCTACATTCTGCCTCGGTTGCGACAACAGCCCATCAGCTTGTCGAAAACGTTTGAACAAGATGGGCGGGAGTTCATGTCTAAGTTCGATCGTATCCTGGCAAACAAGATCTACTCCGCCATGCGTAGTGCATGCTTCGCTTATCTGAAACCAGGAGATCTATCAGGATTGCGTGGGAAAAAGTTGATTGATGTCGGTTGTGGAAGCGGCCGGGAGACGGCGGAACTGTGGTTGAAATTTAACGGTGACATTAGAATCACTGCGATTGATCCTGTTCATAGTTTGATCGAATTAGCGGAGCAGAATTTCGAGACGTACTTGAAGGAAATCGATCCTAATCATCCGCCAGTGACAAAGGCCAATCGGCCGATTTATAAAGTTGCAAGTGCCACGCGATTGCCCTTTGAGGACGATGAATTCGATGCAAGTTTCTGGTTGTTCGTATTGCATTGGACGCCGGATCCGAGAAGGGCTATAAGGGAGACCGTTCGAGTCGTGCGTCATGGTGGGTTGCTCTTTGGAGGGCAAACGTTCAAACCGATAGCCAATGAATATTTTAACCTAGTTGTTCGGTCAAATGAAAACTGCTATGGTTTCTTCTGGCAGGAAGATTACGTCCGCTGGTTTAGTGAATTAGGAATTGACATCGACCTGGCGCCCGTTGCCGGGACGTTACGTGCATTCAATACCAAGAATGTACATCACTAAATCGGACTGGCTTGTTGAAAGGGTGGACCCAATGAATCAGAGAGAACCGTTCCAGACTAGATCTCCGTATGTAAAGGTAGATCAGCGGCGTCGCCAGCGTCTGATGATCGATATCAGTAACACAATATTGATCTTTATTATTCCACTTACGCTTCTTATTGGTTTCATGCTCGTAAACCATTTTTCAGTCCAGACGCTACTTGAATTATTTCTAGGCTTAGCCATTGCTCCGATCAGTCTCTTTGCTCGTTGGCTCGCGAAGCGCGATCGGGTACTCGTTTCAGGATACGTCCTACTCGTGCCGATCATGCTCATTATTGGCATTAATGGAATGATCATTTCGGGATTGTCATCCATCATTGTCGTGGGTTACATACTCAGCGTTATTATCGCCGGGATGGTGATTGGACCGCGTCAGGGATATGTAGTTGCGTTCCTCGGTACGGTATTCTTGGTCATCTCAGAAATCATAATAGCAGATGAAGTACTTCCGACGATCACTCTCCCGAGTTCGGTTGAACAGATCACACTTTTCGTCATTTATGTTCTATCTTTTTTCTTTGTTGCCATCTTTAGTAAATACTCCACCCAGGATCTGCGAAAGGCTCTGGACGAGGCGACTTACGATTTGCTGCAAGCCAATCACAAGCTTGCTTTGGCGAGCGAGATGAAATCGCAGTTTACGGCGCGCACCAGCCACGAGCTGCGCACGCCGCTCAGTTCGATCATCGTTTTCACTGAGTTGGCCATGCGGGGCACCTACGGTGAGATTTCATCGAAACTGAAGGGCAAGCTGGGAAACGTACTCGGCAGCGCGAGGCACCTGCATAGTATCATTAATGATCTGCTCGATTTGGCCAAGATCGAGGCGGGTGAATTGGAGATCTGTGAGGAGTCGTTCTCGATTTACGATCTGGGAAGGAACGTGCAATCGACGATGGATGAGACCGCGCACCAAAAGGAACTCACATTCAACGTGGAAATGGCGGACGACTTGCCCATGCGCATGGTCGGAGACCAAGGTCGCTTGAAGCAGATCATGCTCAACCTCGTCAGTAATGCGATCAAATTCACCGATCACGGCCAGGTCGATCTGAAGATTGATCGCTATGCCACAAATCAATGGCGTATCATTGTGCGCGACACCGGCCCTGGCATCCCTGAGGATCGCTTTGAGACCATCTTTGAGGAATATCGGCAATTAGAAACGGCCAGCAAAGATACGGCTCGGAAAGGTACCGGTCTCGGGTTGGCGATCACGCGCAATCTGGTCGATATGATGGGCGGTAAGATCAGCATTGAAAGCGAGCTGGGCGAAGGCACGTCCTTTGAGATCGTGCTGCCTTTGAAAACCCCGGAAGTTGTTCCCATTGCAGGTTGATAATTTCTGCCCTTAAGAAGCACTGCTTAATGGGTGAATTGTACTGTACGCCTTCGAAGTGATTTCCGCGTGAGAAGTAATCCGGTTTACAATAGACACAATCGAATCGCCGCGTGGCTCTGAGTTTCCCTACAAATGGTGGAACCATGAAGAATTATAAATCCTCGTCTTATTCCGAGACTCTCCGGGAGGGTCGTTTATTGCATGGCGCTTTCATATTTACCGTGCTGCTGGGGATCATCGTCACTTTCAGTGCGAACGCTATTGCACTCACTGATCCAATTACGTTTGCAATGATCGCCATCGCCGTGATGTATTGTGTCTTCGGTGTTTGGGGGTTCGAGTGGGTAGAACGCCGTGAAAACCGTGGATGGTTTCTACTCTATTTTGGCATTCAAGTTGCCCTGGCGTCCGTAGAGTTATGGATTAGCCCAACTTTCGCGGCACTATGGCTTATGGTTTTGCCACTTGTGTCTCATGCTGTCATGGTGTTTTCACCACGTTGGATACCAGTGATCATCGCTGTGGCAATTGCCATCTTTGTCATTCCGAGTGGCATTCTGATCAATGATGAGGATTTCACAGGCACACTATTGGGGTTGATTTCGGGTGTGATATTCGTCGTGGTCTTCACGCGAGTCCTGGTCCAGGCGGAGACATCGCGCCAAGAAGTGCAGCGGATGGCGGAGCGTCTGGAAGCGTTAAACCAACAGCTGCGCGAATACGTCGTGCAGGCTGAAGAATTGGCCACCACCAAGGAACGCAATCGTCTGGCGAGAGAGATTCACGACAGTCTGGGTCATTATTTGACGGTCATTAACGTTCAACTCGAAGCGGCGCGTGTCGTACTCGATACAGATCGGGATGCGGCCTATCAAGCGCTGGAGAAAGCGCAGTCGCTGGCGAAAAACGGGTTATCAGAAGTACGACGTTCGGTCGCCGCATTGCGTGCCTCTCCGATGGAAGGCCGCCCGCTGACCTCGGCGATCGAAAGCCTGCTCGAAGAATGTCGTACGACGGGAATACAAAGCGAACTATACGTCTCCGGGGAAGTACGAGAGTTGCCTGCACAGACCGAACACGCACTTTACCGGGCGGCACAGGAAGGTCTGACCAATGTGAGCAAACACGCACGTGCCTCCAGTGTGAAAGTGCAACTCGATTATGCCGCGGAAGGGGGGATTACGTTGGTGGTCGAGGATAATGGGGTGGGAGTGAATCTCGAAAAGATGGAAGAAGGCTTCGGCCTCTTTGGCTTAAGAGAGCGTGTACATATGCTCAACGGGCGTGTGACTCTGCAAAGCACAGCGCCAAAGGGATCCAGCCTGGAGGTATTTATTCCCGTATGACTTCGAGAAGCGAGCAGGTTATCCGTGTCCTTCTTGTAGATGACCAGGTCTTGTTCCGGGAGGGATTACGCACACTGCTCTCCGTACAACATGGCATCGAAGTCGTCGGTGAGGCCGGCGATGGGATCGAGGCTGTTCATGAAGCGGTTCGGCTCAAGCCGGATGTGGTGCTTATGGACCTACAGATGCCGCAGCTCGATGGTGTGGGGGCCACCCGGCAGCTTCAAAACGAGTGCCCGCAGAGCAACGTTGTCATCCTGACTACGTTCGACGATGATGAATACGTCTTCGAAGGTTTACGCGCAGGCGCCATGGGGTATCTGTTGAAGGATGTGTCTTCGGAAACTCTGGTTGATGCCATCCATGGTGCGGCACGCGGTGAATCCTTCCTGCAGCCCTCGATAGCTACCAAGGTGGTCGCCGAATTCTCCCGGCTGACGCCCAAAGCAAAGACTCCGCAGGAGTTGATGGTGGAACCGCTCTCCGAGCGGGAATGTCAGGTTCTGGAGTTGATCGCTGCCGGTGCGAGCAACCGCGAGATCGCCGAAACGCTGGTCATCGCCGAAGGTACGGTAAAAAATCACGTTACGCATATTCTGGAAAAGATGGGCGTGCGTGATCGTACGCAAGCCGCTCTGCGTGCCCGCGAGTGGGGCCTTATTTAACAACTTTTCAAGGCAGACTTCATCGGCTTTTCCTCTCAACCCGTATTTTTCGATGCCTTGTCTCAATGTCAAGGCGTTTTGTTTTTTTTCCTGCAATTTTCATATCGCGAGATATGGATATTTCCTCAATGTGACCTTCCTATTGGGAATGTGACCTTCGAGTGCGACCATCAGCACATCTAATACGTAAAGTATTCGGCTACAGTCTTCATGGTAGTGATTATAAATGTGCAATGGAAGCACAAGGAGGAATGAACGTGAATAACATGATTGAAGCACAAGCGCTGACCAAGCGCTACAACGGGACCCCCGATCCAGCTGTGGATGAAGTCAGTTTCGTCGTCCGCCAAGGGGAGATTTTCAGCCTGTTGGGACCGAATGGGGCGGGCAAATCGACGACACTCTCCATGCTCTCTTGTTTGCTCAAGCCCACCAGCGGGGATGCATGCATCGACGGCGCGTCGATTTTGCAGGCGCCGCAGAGAGTAAAAGCGGCCATCGGCGTCGTACCGCAGGAAATTGCACTTTATCCGAAGTTGACGGCCTACGAGAACTTGATCTTCTGGGGCCGGCTCTACGGCATGGGGGGCAAGGCGCTGCGCAAACGCGTCGATGAGGTGCTCGATATGACCGGCTTGCGCGAGCGAGCGAAAGATCGGATCGAGACATATTCGGGCGGCATGCAGCGGCGCATCAACATCGGTGTCGGTTTGCTGCACCAACCGAAAGTGATTTACATGGATGAGCCCACAGTCGGGATCGATCCACAGAGTCGGCGCAGCATTCTCGATACCGTGATGTCGCTCAACGAGCAGGGCATGACCGTGCTTTACACCACGCACTACATGGAAGAAGCCCAGGAAATCAGCGACCGCATCGGTATCATCGATCACGGAGAGATGATCGCCCTGGGCACGCAGCGTGAGTTGACGCAGCTGGTAGGCGAGCATGATGTGGTCGAGATGCACATTGCTGAAGAAACCAGTCGACCGGAAGTCGTCGAGGCATTGGGGCGCGTGCCGGGTGTGCACCAGGTGCAGCCGCTAAACGGCACCTTGCGTCTCTTCGTGGATGATGGCAACGCTGTACTGCCGAATTTGATTACCGTTGCCAATGAGCAAAATGCAAAAATTACATCTGCCTCGATCCAGGAACCCAATCTCGAAGCCGTGTTCTTGCACCTGACCGGCCGGGCGCTGCGGGACTAGGAGGGCGAAGATGATGAAGTTGCTGGTAATTGGATTAAAAGATCTTAAAGTCGCTTTTCGAGACAAAGTGGGCATGATCATGCTGGCAGGGCCATTCGCCCTCACGCTGGCCATGGGCTTTGTCACCGGGGCGTTTTCGGTTTCGGCGGGCGAAACCGCCATTCAGGCTACAAAAGTTGCGGTGGTCAACGAAGACGAAGGCGAATTGGGCGATGCAATGGTGACGTGGCTGCAGGACGATAGCATGCGCTCGATTGTCAACATTTCTGTTGTGAGCAGCGCTGCGCGAGCTCGCGATCTCGTCGATGAAGGCGAGTTCGTGGCAGGACTGATCCTGCCGGTGGATTTCAGCCAGGCAATTTTAAGCGCTGAAGGGCTCGAGCAGGAAAGCCCGATCGAAATGTACGTCTACCCCGGTCAGCCGATCCGGGTCGGCATCGTGCGTTCCTTGATCGAGCGTTTTGTGGCACGCATCGATGCGGGTGTCGTCAGCAGTAAAGTTGCCGTGACCGGGCTGATCGGGGCGGGATTGATCCAGCCGCAGGAAGCTAATGATGTTGGTCGTGAAGTCGGGGAGGCGTTGGTGACACTGGAATCTGGTGCCATGGCCGGTATAACCATACAAAGTCAGCGTGTTGAGGAAGAGGAAGTTGGTATTCAACCGTTGGCGCTGTTGGCACCGAGTATGGCCATGTTGTTCCTGATGTACACCGTCTCCGGGATCGGCGGGCGCAGCATTATCGCCGAACGAGAAGATGGCACATTACCGCGCATGCTGGCAACCCCAACGGATGGCGCCTGGATCCTGGGGGGCAAGGTGATCGGAGTCGTGCTTGTGGGCGTGGCGCAGTTGGCCATCGTTATCGGGGTCACCAGCCTGCTCTTCCAGCTTCACTGGGGAGATATGCTCGGTGTGGCCGTCTTGATCGTGGCCGCCGTTTTTGGGGCAGCCGGCTGGGGTATCCTGCTGGCCGCATTTGCACGCACGGCGGAGCAGGTTTCGACGATCGGTATGGCCATGATGCTGTTCTTTGGGCTGCTGGGCGGGTCGTTCTTCGGCGGCGGCAGCTTTGGCGGCACACTGGGCACGATTGGGAAAATCACCCCCAATGCCTGGGCGCAGGAAGGGTTTGCCATCCTGGCCGGAACAGGCACGCTGACAGATATCCGCGGAACGATCGTCGGATTGGCTGTCATGGGGAGTCTTTTATTCGGCGTGGCGGTCCTTGTTTTTCGCCGCCGCGGTTTGGTGCGGTGCTGATGGAAGCGCTGCAGTGGAGTAATGAAATGAAGAAGATAACGAACATCGCCTGGAAAGATCTCAAAAATAGATTTTCCAATCCGATGGAGATCATGTTCTTCCTCGTCCTGCCGATCATATTCACGTACTTGTTGAGCGGGACGATCGGATCGGATGGGGGAACGTATCAATTACTCGTCGTCGATCAGGACCAAACCGTACTATCCGATCGATTGGTCGAAGGGCTGGCGTCGGCGGGAACGATGGAAATCGTCTCGATCTCGGAAGAAGAAGTGGAAGCGGCTGCTGAAGCGGAAGAAACGGCGGCTATACTGACAATTCCCACGGGTTTTCAGGAGCAGCTGTACAGCGGCGAGGCGATCGATCTCGCCCTGGAGGAGACGGGGGACGAGGATGCCTACGATGCAGCCGAGCAGCAAGTGTTCACGGCTGTGGAGCAGATGAGTCGGGTGCTCCTGGCGGCAAACGTGAGTACGGCGGAGTATGAGAAGCGGGGGGCATTTTCAGACGCTGCGGCGCGGGAGAGGTATTACGAAGAGAGCTACGCCCGAGCCGAAACGGCGTTTGGTAGCTTGCCGCAGCGCGTGGAAATCCGCACACCGGATGAGGGCGTGGTATACGAAAGAGAGAAGGCCAATAGTGTGCAGGCCAGCGCGGGACAGTTGATCACCTGGGTCTTTATCCCGCTCCTGGCCACGGCGGCCGTGTTGGCCGATGAACGCACAACCGGCACGCTGCAGCGATTGTTCACCACACCGACAAACAAGGCGACGTTTCTGCTGGGCACGATTCTGGGCCAGTTGGTGGCAGCCTGGGTGCAGATGGCTTTACTGGTGATCTTCGGTATTTATGTGCTGGGCATCGACTGGGGCAATTCCATCGCTGGTCTTGTGGTGCTGCTGCTGGCCTTCAGCCTGGCGGCGACTGCGCTGGGTACGCTGTTGGGAACGCTGGTGCGTTCCACCGCCCAGGCCGGCGGCCTGGCGCCGATAACCGGTATGGTCATGGCACTCATGGGGGGATGCTGGTATCCCGGAGAGCTGTTCCCTGATACCGTAAAGACTGTGAACCAATTTCTACCCACCACCTGGGCGCTGCAGGGTCTCAACGACCTGGGGTTGCGCAGGCTGGGATTGGTGGAAATCCTGCCCGAAGCTGGAGTGCTGCTGATCTTCGCCGTGGTGTTCTTCGCGCTAGCCATATGGCGCTTCCGCTACGAGTGATGGTTTTGTGAATTGAAATACGCCCCGCAGGGATGGAAGTCTCTGCGGGGCGTTTCGTTATGGTTTTACGAATCTCAAGAGCGTGTCTATCTAATCAAGTTTGCTCTGAAAACGGTTATTAGGGAATGTATCCAATGTGTCCCTTTTCAGGGTGATTTATTGTGAAGCTTCGCTTTCATTCGTAAGCCATAATTCGAATTGGGCTGGTTCTGTGGTAGAAGGAGCCATAGCACCTACGATGAAAACGATTTTGTTCACACCATCGCCCAGCGCCACTTTCGAGTGCGCCGTACCGTCCGCTGCCACGTCGAGCCGCTGAATGCCGAGGCGATCACCCAGGGTAAGCATATAAACAGCCCAATTTTATGGGACGACGTTACTGGTGCGCACGAAACCAATTCCTTCCCAGCGTCGTCATCTGCTTCGGCATCATAGGCGTAGTCCAATTCCGGGATGGTGATGTCGTCTACTGCGAAGCCGGGCCTGTTTTCATCATACTGGATTACATAATCGAAGCGTACCAGAGCATCCTTACCTTCTAAATGGCCAATATCAATTTCTTCCTGCACCCACTCGGGTTCTTCTCCTTCGCCGCTGATGCCGGTATAGCAGGCGAAATAGGAATCATGAGGTGTCGCTATACCGGCGGCTTCCATATGCCAGATGTTTCCGCCGTCGTATGAGGTGCGCATGCACAATTCATCGCCCGGGCCGATGTCGTACCACATCCAGAACCGCAGTGTTGCTGCAGTTAATCCCGACATGGGAACAGATCGGGTGAGATTGATTTCCGCACTGTGACTGCGGTTCGACCACCAAAAGGAGTGTCCGCTGTGTGCCTGTGTCGGCAGAAGATTCGCTTCTGTAGAACCCTGGAAGTCGATAGCGATATTTCCTTGGCCTTGATACTCAATATATTCGGCAGAGTACTGGGGGAGGCTGATTGTTTCGTGTATGGGCAAGGTTTCATAGCGGTATTCAGGAACGATGGTGCCCAGGGTCTCGTTGTGATAGCCGTAGCGGCCGTCGGCCAGGCTGGGATCGTCGAGATAATTGGCTACGATCCAATCCATGAAGAGGTCGTCGACCGTGAAAGGATAAAGCAGTTCGCCAAGCGTCGCATTGATGCTGTTAATTCCCTCCCCTGGATGCCTGGCTAGTGCACGTATGAAATCGTCGCCGAGACGTTCCCACAAATAGGTTGCAAAAAGGTAGTTGACGCCATAGTGGTTGGATCTTTCTTCAATGTTATCTGTCCAGGTATTGAGCTGTGTTTTTGGATTCCATCTGAAATATCTGTGACTATTCGGATACCCACAAATCACCTCGGCGAGTTGTGCCAACCCTTCATCCAGGGCTCTGGTTTCATTCCCCGGGTTGTTCCACTGGACCATGTGCTGGAACTCGTGAGCAAGTGACCCGAAGTAATCATCACTTCCGATGGCACTGTACATCAGATTAATATACATCATCTCGTGTTGGTTGGAGCTCAAACTTACGCCCCAGTTGTACTCATCGATAGGACTAAACCAAGCTGTATTTGCGCCTGGATCTTCCAAGTGTACGATCCAGATGTGAACGTCATTATCCACGCCCGGAGACCACTCTTCACCGAAGTAATCGTGTATCGTGGGATAGATTTCGTTTTCGAATGTTTCCGCCGCCTGGGCCAATTCCGTCTGGTCGACCTCAACGCCGATCTCAACCCACATATAGACGTGCTCGGTTTCGTAGCGTAACACTGTTTTAATGGAACGCCGCTCAGCATTGCTGTTGTCGCGGTATCCCTCGATGGACCCGATTTTATAATCCCGTGGTGGACTGAGGATCGTCCGAGGATTCGGTTCTTCCATACTATACCGAGATTCGTAATCTATCGGATCGTAAGCGGGGATTTCAATATTGGCCAGGATCTCCGCCATCGCATCGGGTTCGATGCGCGGTATTGGCGTGGGTGAAAGGGTTGATGTGTCTGGAGGAGAAAGCGTCGGAGTCTTAGATAGTGTCATTGCCTGGTTCGAACATGCTGCGAATAATAGGCAGCAAAAAAAAAGACAGGATCGCTAAAGTAGTCCTCGAAGGCAATCGACATACGTGCATCCTGGTGTCCTTTATTCGGCGGCTACTTTCCATTATGGATTACTCCTATAACGAGGTAAGAATTCACTACATCCATTTCCGCGGATTCTTTAACGAAGAGAGGCCTGATAAGCCAGTGCGCTATAGTACGGAAATTAATTAGTACTGGATGATCTAAATCTATCATTAAATAGTTGCCGTATAGTTACCGCGCACGATGCTTGTTTGTTGTTTACTGTAGATGCTCCGGAACCCGATCGCGGGTGAGCAAGTCGGCTTCACAGTTGTGTTCTTCGCGCTGGCGATCTGGCACTTTCGCTATGAGTGATGGTCTGGTTGATTGACTTATGCCCTGCAGGGAATAATCTCTGCGGGGCGTCTCATTTCCTGCAAGTTAATTCCTGATACGATCCAGGTCATAGACCTCTTGATCTTACCCTACGTATCATCCTTTCGATGTCAGCATTCGCATTCAGGTGAGAAATAACGATCTCGGGATTATTCTGAACAAATACACGAAAAATCTCATCGGCGAACGCTTGGCCAATTAAATCAATGCCGCTGAAATCAAGCTCGATATGCTTGAAACCGGATAGACGATCAAGTAATCGTCTAGCTTGAGATCGTGAGACGAGATGTTCACTGCCGAATCTTGCTAGAGAAACGGGCACATCGGTTCTTGAAAATGCATAGTCGTCATCCTCATCTGATGTATATCGGTCAAAAACTTCCTTCGTTGTTCTCTCTGATCTTGTACTGATAATCATCTCGACACCAGTTCCTTCAACCGTTTCTTGAAATCTTAGTATTTCTTGATCTCTTAATATGTTTGGTGAATAGAACAAACCATCCGAATAAATAATGAATCTATCGAACATCCTTGAAACAAAGAAGATACCTTCTCCAGTATGTCGACTTGGATCAGTGGTTAACTTTCCTTTTGAAAGTTCAAGAATTGCTTGCCTCGGCTCGCTTACTCGGGGAAGGTCTCTCTGGATCTTCTTGAATATGCCTATTCCATTATCTTGCAGGATGAAACAAATTTCAGCCGCAGACCGCTGGACATGAATTCTTGCTTGAGTGCCTTCGGCATGATCAACCGCATTATTGATCATTTCATTCATCCCGTATTCGCAGATTCGCATAACGTTGTCTTGAGTACCGCTGAGAAGTGGTCGTACCAAGTGACGCCAGACTTTGTCTTCTTCTGTATCTGGTGACAGGTCAAACGAGAATGCATCGTCTATAAGTAACTTAAGCTTGTAATACCGCGCACGCGTAGTTCCATCAGCTTCTATTAGTCCATCGCTTATTAGTTTGTTTATGTGTCCCAGAACCGCTGGACGCGAAATATTAAATCGGTTCAATGTGACCAATGAAATGTCCTTAGGGTGAGCCGTCACATTGTCCAAAATGAAATTCCTTATAACAATTGATTTTTTCCTCGGTTTCCTCATTTATTAACTCTAAGATGCTGCTTTGTTAATATAAAAGTGAATAATTCATAACAATAACGTACTGAATTATAAACTATAAAATAGTATATTGTCAATAATAACGAAGTTAATTATAAAGAATAAGGAGGAGTATTATTAACTTAATAAAGGGAACATCTGCAAAATAAAGATTGATTGATTTCTATGTGACATATGATTCAATAACGGAAAAAATAGGATTATCAAAGCGATATGTATATCTCTGTGGCCGTAGAACTGTTTTGGTGAAATGCTGAGGTGTGGAAGTGCTTTATCACTGCAGGTGATCCGGCAAACGATCGCGGGCGAGCAAGTTGGCTTCGTTCTTGTTTTTTTCCGAGAATGAAAACAGGACCACGCGATTGTTTATTAGGTGATCTTGAAGATATTCCTTGTTTGGGTTGGAAATACTTTTATGATTTCACGAAGTGCCTGGCTGGTTCTCGACCATGTCTGCCAAGCGGTCGATCTCTTTCTTCTGCTCCACGAGCATGGTCATGAGCAGCAGGTCCAGGGGGGTTAGATGGGCGCAGGCCTGGCGGATCGGCCAGTGGTGCTGCACGGCGGCGAGCAGTTCATCGAGCACAGCTTGATCCTCCGGGGTCATCGTGCGGCGGAAACGGGCGAGGGTGCGCATGTCGCTGTCGACGGCCAGGGTCTGCGGTTCGAGGGGATAAGCCAGGAAACTTTCCACGAAGTGCTCCTTTGGATCAGGATGCACTCACGATAACGCGAATCCCCTGCACGCACATCCCCTTGCAGGGGGAAACGCGCAGGGGATTTCAGTTATGGTGTTGTGAGCTTTCGATTGAGTTGTGATCAGGTTGGATTATGTATCGATGTCCGCCTTATTTTCGGGTTGAAAGATATCTTCGATCTGCATGCCAAACAGATCCGCCATGCGGAAGGCGAGCGGCAAACTGGGATCGTATTTTCCCGTTTCGATGGAGTTGACGGTCTGACGAGATACACCAAGCCGCTCGGCAAGATCGGCCTGTGACCAGTTGTTCTCCGCGCGCAGCACTTTCAATCGATTTTTCATTGGTATTTCCGTTTGGCGAAGAGGAAACCAAACGCCCAAAAGAGGGCCACCATGAAGGCGACGAAGGCCAGGTTGATGTACAACTCGGTGAATAATTGGAACAGCCCAAGTGCCAGCGAGAGGACTACGGTACAAGCCAGACTGAGTGAATACGCCTCCAATTGAATTCGTTGCTGCAGTTCGTCCATTTCACGGATGGCGATTCCAATGGCTCGTGCCAGCGCATAGCCGATAATAAGTACTGGTGGGATGGTCGGTAGGGTTGCCAGCAAGTAATGCTTGTCGTCAAGCCAGAGGTCGGGATCTGTTATAAGTAGCACGCAGTATAACAAGAATGAGAGGGCCAGCGCGAGAAATCCCAGAAGAAATAACCTGTAGGTTCTACTCTTTTCGTTCATTTCATGCTCCATAAAGGGCTTCGAATCGAACGCGCTTCTACTATATAGCAGATGAAACCAAGAGTCAAGGAAGCTTGACATATTGTCAAGCACCCTGTTCATGGGCAAAATTATTAGATCGATAAATGCTTATGAAAGCGGCATCGCTTCGGCGAATTTGGCTGCGAGTTCGCGCGTGCGCGCCACCGTTTCGGCTTCGTCGATGGTAAGCAGCTCGCGTTGACGCATAATGACTTTTCCATGAATGATCACGGTGCTTACATCTTCACGCCCTACGGCGTAGACCAGGTGCGAGAAGACATCATACATCGGCGCGAGATGAACGCTGTTGAGATCGATCAGGATCAGGTCGGCGAATTTGCCGGCTTCGATCGAGCCGAAGCGATCGCCTATGCCCAGCGCCTCCGCTGCTTCACGCGTAACCGTGCGGACGACTTTCTCTGCAGGATTGAATGTGGGATCGTAATGCACGCCGCGGTGCAGAATGGCGGCAATACGCATGTGCTTCCACATGTCCAGATCGTTGCCGGTGGCCGAGCCGTCGGTGCCCAGGAGTACGGGGACACCGGCAGCGTGCATCTGCGGCAGCGGGGCGATGCCGGAGGCCATCTTGAGATTGGAGATCGGGCAGTGAACGACCGTAGCGCCGCGTTCCGCAACAATCTCGATATCGGCTTCGTTCAGGTGGACGCAGTGTGCCAGACTGGTGCGCGGGGTCAGTAGTCCCAGGTGATCGAGATGTTCCGGCGGCGTTTTCCCATACCTCTCTCGCACCGTAGCAACTTCGTCCGCCGTTTCGGAAGCATGAGTGTGGAAAAGGGTTTCGAATTCACCAGCCAGTTCCCAGGCTTGGGTGAGGATGTCCGGCGAGACCGTGTAGGTGCCATGGGGAAGCACGCAGGGCAGGATGAATGGATTTTCCGTATATCGCTGGAAGAGTTCCCGGCCGCGTTGGGCGCGCTCCACAGCGGGGATGCCATCCGGACCGTCGAAATCGACGAAAATGGGACCGTTGATCAATCGGAAACCCACAGAACTGGCCACCTCCGCTGAAGCTTCCGGGAACCAGTACATATCCAGCGCCATGGTGGTGCCGCCGCGGATCATCTCGGCAAAGGCGAGCCGCGTGCCGATTTCTACTGTGTCCGGACGGATGAAGCGGCCTTCCGCTTCCCACACTCTCGCCAGAAACGGATCGAGGGGCAGATCGTCGGCGAAGCCGCGAAACAGGGTCATCGCCAGATGCGTATGGGCGTTGATCAATCCCGGCATGACGATGTGCTGGCCGGCGTCGATTTCTTCTTTTACTTCGTATTTTGCGTCCAGGTCTGATGTCGTCCCGACGTCTATGATTTCAGCGTCCTGGATGGCCACAGCGCCGTCCTCGATGACATGGTTCGTCTCGTTCATCGTCACGATCATGCCGTTCTTGATCAGCAGTTCGATGGATTTCTTCATGGCGGTTCCTTTCAGGCTGAAAAGGAGTTCTTATAGCAACGCTTCGTCGAGCGCGTGGCGGCAGGCGCAGTCGTATGACTCGGGTAATGAGCAAACGACGCGTTCGAACAAACGTCCGATGGTGTCTCCCAGACTTTCGAGATTCTGCATGACTTCATTTACGCTCAAGTTCGATCCCATTCCTGCCGCTTGATTACTGACGACACCTAACGTGGCATAGCACATCGCCAGCTCACGCGCGAGCACACATTCGGGGTAGTTGGTCTGTCCCACAAGATGTCCGTCAAGGCGGCGGACCATCTCGATCTCGGCCCGGGTCTCAAATCGCGGTCCGGAGAAACAGGCGTAGGTAGCCCCGCGCTGCAGGTCGACTCCGAGTTCGCTGGCTGCTTGCGCCGTGGCGTCGTGCAGGGTGGGGCAGTAGGGATCGGTAACGTCGACGTGGGCGAGTCTCCCTTCCATCGGGTAGAAACTGTCCCTCCGGCCGTTGGTGAAATTGAGGAATTGGTCGACCAAAACCAGCGTGCCGGGTTTCCAACTCTGCACGAGCGAGCCGCAGACACTCGTGGCAAGGATGCGTTCGACTCCAAGCTTGTGCAGTGCAAAAATATTAGCTCGATAGTTGATCTCATCCGGTGCCAGGCTGTGATTTGTGCCATGACGTGGGAGGAAGGCGATCTTCCGTCCTTCCAGGCTGGCAATTTGGATATCAACTTTGCCGAAAGGCGTGGATACCTTCTCGGATTTTCTCGTTTGCATATTCGGCAGGGTGTAGAAGCCGGTGCCGGTGATCAATCCCGTTTGTATGGTCACGATAGCCTCCATAGACACTCTGTTTCTTTATACAACAGCTTGTGCTGGCATCCAAGTCAGATTATTCGCATTGATGTGCGCACTTTTCAGAACGATGTCCATCGGGCTTTCTCGCTTTGATCGATCTCCAATATCTGTTGTTCACGTATCTTGCGAACTAACGAAACGTAGTCTATTGTTTATATGTTCTGCATTGATTTCGCCCGGGAAGGGATGGTGAGGGACCGTGTCCAGGCAGAAGACGAGATTTGACCCAAGATCGATAGCCAGGTTGATCGTTCAGTTGATTCTGCTGACTGAGATCCTTTTTATCAGCGCTGGTACCATACGTTGGACTATGGGTTGGGTGGTTATCGGCTTGTACGCCATCGTGATGCTCGCAACGATCTGCTTCGTTCAAGTCGATCGCGCCTTCCTGGCACAGCGCACGAAGATCGATACGGCGACGAAAGGATGGGACAAGATCATTGCCGGGATTCTGCGTTTCATCAGTCCCATTGGTATCCTCGTCGTCGCGGGGATCGAATTTCGATTCGGTTCGTCTTGGGAATTGTCTGCTTCGATCAGAATTCTAAGTCTGATGGTCACGATCCTGGGGTATGGCGTGGGGATTTGGGCGACTAGTTCCAATCCGTTTTACGCCGGATACGTGCGTATCGATGAAGAACAGGATGTTGTGAGAGCAGGACCGTACGCCCACATCCGTCACCCCGGGTACGCGGGATCGATCCTGATACAAATCAGCCTTCCCATATTGCTTGGATCGATGTGGGCATTGTATCTTGGTATCCTTGACGTTGTTCTCGTTGTTGTGCGGACACATCTGGAAGATCGGACGCTAATGCATGAGCTTCCAGGGTACGATCAATATGCGACAAAGGTCCGTTTTCGGTTATTTCCAATGATTTATTGAAGTAAAGGAAGAATGGTCTTTTGGTAATATATTGTTTTCATACAGCCTATATTATGATTGGAACCTCTGATGATCGTATATAGACATTTTTCTATAATGGGAGGAAGATGAGATGAGAAAGATTTCGAAGTTATGTTCGATTTTATTGTTGTTGAATTTGGTTCTTGTCGCGTGTGGTCCTTCTCAAGAAGAACTTGACGCCACGGAAACAAAGGTTGCCGCTGATGACTTCGCTACGCAAACGGCAAATGCGCCTACTTCAACGGCAACTCTGACGGCGTCACCCGAGCCGACATCTACGTTTACACCTGAACCATCGCCGACGCCTGAACCAACGCCGACGCTTGAACCATCGACGATGTCAACATCAGATCCACCTCCAGTCGAAGACTCCACTTCGAGCGGTGAGATCCGCGAGTATGCCATGGGTGGGTTTGCTATTAGCTTGCCTACGCAGTGGAAGGTTATTGATATTGATCGAGAGGGTGTAGAAGCCTTGTGGGAAATGATCGAAGAGTTAGATGACGAGTGGGCGGAATTCACTCGAGCGATGTATAGCTCGGATGCAATGCTGGAAGCATTTGATATGTTCGCAATCGACTCTCAGCTGGCGGGTCTTGGCTTCGCTGTGGCCACTATATTGAGCCAGGAATTACCCATGCCGATTGCGGCTGAAGACCTGTGTATGATGATGCCAGACACATATGAGCAGATGGGTATCGATTTGGTTGATTCCGATTGCTCGCATAAGGTGAATGGGATCGCCACTGCCCGCTTTATTATACAAATCGAGGTTGAAGGCATGGTGATGAAGCAGGTTCAATACTGCTATCTGAGCGGGACAGATATGTGGGTGCTGTCTATGGGTGTCGATCTAACCGAGTGGTCGGAGTATGCACCCATATTTATCGAAATCGCAGAATCTTTCCGGATTGATTGAGTTCGGCATAAGAGCTTGAACTCTCAACCTATGCATACAGTCCATACGGGCCATTGAGAAAGCGGAATTTCTTGGCTACAATTCCGAAAAGTGGACCGTGATGTTCGATGTGGAGTGGTGATGATTGTGAATAGTGGTAGGAGATCTACGAAGCACAGGTATTTTTTCCTGGTCATCGTAATGGTTCTAAGCCTGACTGGGTGTGCGCAGGTTAAACAAATCTTCGCCACGAAAACCCCCACCCCGACCCATACGCCGACGAAGACCTACACCCCAACGCCGACGCTGACGTACACGCCGACGTACACACCCACGATCACACTCACGCCAACCCAGACGCTCACGCCGACGATCACACCAACGCCGACGATCACACTCACCCCAACTTTTGATTTCCCCAAAGTGACGGTGAAAACACAATCCCACTGTCGATACGGTCCGGCGACGGCTTACCTGCACGCCGGGGATTTCTATCCCGGGGACAAAGGCATTCTCTGGAATCGCAATTACGATGGCAGCTGGCTTTGGGTGAGTTGGGAAAAGCAGCATTGGGCTTGCTGGATCGCGGCTTCTCTGGTGGATGTGGATGGTGACATCTTTTCCGTGGTGACGTACATGAACCCGCTGCCGAAGTCAACGCTGTACGGACCGCCCGACCGGGTCACCGCAAAGCGTAGCGGTGATAGCGTTATCATATCCTGGACTCCCGTCGATATGACTCTGGACGACGATCGCGGTTACTTCATCAAAGCCCAGGTTTGTTTGCATGGTTACCTGGTCGATAGTGTCTATCACACGGATACCAATTCGTTAACGATTACCGACGAACAAACCTGTAATCGGCCCTCGAACGGAACCGTGCAAGCTGTTGAAAAGCACGGTTATACCGATCCGGTGCCGATCCCCTGGCCATAGTTATTTTCTGATTGCAGGTTGATACTGAATCCGCTTTGCGCCGTCGGACGTTCAACATCCGACGGCGTTTTGTTTTGGTTAAGGTCGGCTGCAATCCTCAGAGATCAAGTGTGCGTGTGGATGTATTTTTCACTCGCCCGTTCGAGATCGGTGTACAAACCACGATACCTGGGGGGTAATAAGGATGCCAGCCGGTACATCATCGTATCTGCCATTTCCTGGCGGATCGTTGGGGTGACGCGTTTTGTGCCTGCATCCAGGTAGAAAAGCTCTCCCACAGCCAGATGAACGTCGGTTCTCCGCAGGCGGCGCAGGTTTTCGCTGAAGCGCTCGTTGCCGTAGCACACAATCGGCTGGATCGGTGCGCCGCTGTGCAGTGCCAGGAGCACACTGCCGGCATGACCGCGCTGCAGTCTGCCGTGTTTGCTGCGTGTGCCTTCCGGGGCGATGACCAGGATGGCGCCCTGTTTCAAACGCTGGAGCGCTTGCCGCATAGCTGATATATCTGCCGTGCCGCGGCGCAGCGGAATGGCATCCACGGCCGTTAACAGCCAGCGAAAGAAAGGACTTTCCCAGCGGTATGCGGCGACAAAGCCGGTAATCGGGCGCGGTTGCAAACGGGTATAGAGGACGGGAGCCTCCACCATGTTGATGTGGTTGGTGATCAGGATCAAGGGACCTTGCTTCGACACCTGCTGCAGTTGAGAATCGTCGATACGGCAAAGTGTGCATGTCAGAGCTTTGAAGAAGGAGATGATCATTCGCTTTTGCAGTGTCATGCAGACTCACTTGAAAAGGTGTTTTTTCTGGGATGGCAGTTCCTAAATTTGATTATCCATATATCCAGACGGGACGCCAACACGGTGCTTTTTTTGTTTGGAAACGGATTGTGTGCGGAATACCGATATCCCAGACCTTTCCACATTCTATTCATACTCTCTTCACAATCAAGAGCCAGTATATACCTGAGAACATAGAAAAAGGAGATCGGATAAAATGAAAAATCAAGTTCTTTTAACCGTCGTAGGGATTCTGGTGCTGGTCGTTGGTTTGATCGCCCTAGGTGTCTACGTCTACAACCTGGGTGCAGCTGCGGCTGCGGATGAAAGCGTGGAGCTGCCGTTGCGTCTGCGGGAATTTGGCCCCTTTCCTTCCGTGCTGGGAATTTTCTTTGCAGTGATCGGCTTGATGTTTCTGCTTAGGTTCGCAGTTCCCATGATTCTGTTCCCGCTTTTCGGGATCGGGTTCTGGGGTGCACGCAGGCGCTGGCGAAGATATGGCCCATGGCACTGGCATCACATGGATCATCCCACGGATTGGGAAGATTGTGTTCCCCCCATGGTGCGATCATGGCATCGCTGGATGCGCGAAATGGACGAGGACGACGAATCGCCTGCAGAAGAGTGATCTTCTGGCCTATAATGGTTGCGTGGGGGATGTGCTTCAAGCACATCCCCTGCGCGCGGAGGGCATAAGCGGTGAAAACGGTTCTGATCGTCGACGATGAGCCCAAAATCGTCCAGATTGCCCGCGATTACCTTGAAAACGCGGGCTATTCAGTTTTCGCTGCCAACAGCGGTGAGGCCGCCCTGGCATATGTACGCAGCCAAACGATTGATCTCATCGTGATGGATTTGGGTTTGCCCGACATCGATGGTCTCGACGTTTGCAGGCAGGTGCGGCGGAATTCGAATGTCCCAATCGTGATGTTGACCGCACGGGATGAGGAGGCGGATAAACTCGTGGGGCTTGAATTGGGGGCTGATGATTATGTTACCAAACCGTTCAGCCCGAAAGAACTTGTGGCGCGTGTGCGCGCTGTGTTCCGTCGTGTGGAAGCGGCGGAGAAACCACCTGAAGTCATTCGTGCACTCGACATCACGCTGGAGATTGGCAGCATGCGGCTGCGTGTTGGCGAGCGAAATGTCGATCTCACCCCGACGGAATTTCAACTGCTCGCCAAACTTGCCAGCCAGCCTGGCCGTATTTTCACGCGTTCCCAATTGCTCGAATCGATTCATGGTGTGGCAATCGAATCATATGAACGTGCCATTGATGCGCACATCAAGAACTTGCGCCGCAAGATTGAGCCAGAACCAAGCCAGCCGCGTTACATCCTCACGGTTTACGGTCTGGGATACCGATTCTCCGATGAAACGCGATAGATTTTCCAAATCTCATTACACACGCATCCCTTACACTCGGCGCTCCTTTATTGGTAGACCACCTTGGTGGCCTGAAGATGAACCCTGGCCACCCATGCCCATACATCGATTGATGAAGCGAAAGAAACATATAAGCCTTCTTCCACGTCTGATGTTGGGATTGTTTTTTGCCTTCCTGGTTTGTTCGTTGGGGCTTTCTTTTATTGCCCACCTTATCACGAAGTTACTCGATGGCGTCGCCTGGCCGGACGCAGCGCTGCCGGGTGTACTCATCGGTGTTGTCGGTGTGGTGGCTATCATTTTCTTTTTCGCCGGACGTGCATTGCTACGTTTGGTTTCTCCCATCGATCAAATGGTCACAGCATCAGATCGAATCGCGCGAGGAGAATACTCCGTGCGCATTGCGGAGCGGGGTAGTCCCGAGATGCGATCGTTGGCGCGTGCCTTTAATGCCATGGCAAAACAATTGGAGGAACATGAGAAGCAAAGGCGCAATTTAATGGCCAACGTTACCCACGAATTGCGAACGCCATTGACGGTCATTCAGGGACGGATAGAAGGAATGCTCGATGGCGTCTATCCGCGCCAAGATGCTCATTTCGAATCCATCCTCGAAGAAACCCAGCAGATGAGTCGTTTGATCGAGGATTTGCGCACACTCGCCTTGGCGGAAAGTGGCGCGTTAGATCTGCGGAAAGAACCAACGGATGTGTCGGTCTTGATCGGTGAAACACTTGCCGCGCTGCGACCTCATGCGGAAGAGAAAGGTATCGACTGCCTTGTGGAGTGTGAAGACGAGATTCCCCTGGCAAACATCGATCCGCTGCGCATCCGTACGGTGTTGGTCAACCTGATTATGAACGCCATGCGGCATACTTCCAGTGATGACACCATCCGCGCCACATGCAAGATGTTGGACCAGGATCACTTGGAGATTGCGGTTCACGACACGGGAGAAGGGATTACTGCGCAAGATCTGCCACACATCTTCGAGCGCTTCTACAAATCGAAGGATTCCACGGGCAGCGGCCTGGGATTGGCCATCGCCAAGGAATTGGTCGAAACGCATCAGGGAAAGATCGAGGTTGAGAGCAAACTTGGCCAGGGGACGAGTGTGCGTGTGCGGTTGCCGATTGACGCGGATTGAGGAAGACAGCATATGTGATGAGGCAAAGATACAAATTGGCGTCTGGATGAGTGGGGATGTGGTAGATTTTGAATCGCGAGAGTCAAGCATCTGGCGCTTATTCAACCCGACCTTGATGATTTACAAGAGACGTCATTGTGAAAGATAAAAAGGACGATCCTTTTCGGGATCGTCCTTAATTCTTTGGTTCAAAGTAAATTGGCGATCAACTAATGCGCAGGGCACACATCTTGACCGTACTGCGTGATTCCTTCCGCAATGTCCTTGGCCAGTTCGATTTCTGCCTGTGTGGCCTTTGAATCGAGTAAGATATTCTCGGCCTGCTTGATCAATTCAAAGAACGTCCCATCGGTCACTCCATCGCCGTTCCAATCGATGGAATCGTTCCATTTGATCGAAGCTTGGGCGAAGTTGAACCAGGCAACCAAGAGGTGTGCATTTGCCTTGGCGCGAAGGTCGCTGTTCTCGAAGCGTAAGATATCATAGGCATGATCGAGTGATTTCAGTGATACTTCCTCCGAGAATACGGAGGAGTATGCATTGATGATGACGGTGTAGGTTTTTAGCCTCGCCGCGTGGATTATGTTCCGATTGTATCTGCAATTGTATCTCGAAAGCTGATGTTTCCAATAGCCCAACCCCTGTGCACACGGTGCGTTCTGGATAACATAAACTTTAACTTTTCGGGTCACAGCTCCGCCGTCATCATCGCTGACGGTAAGCGTGAATTTGTGCCAGCCGGGTTCTTCGAAGACGATACTCGTCTCATCGGTGACGCTGAAGGGGATAACTCCCATCGAACTGGCTGGCGGGTCAGCTGTCTTCCCGTTGTTGAAGTAGGTGATTTCCGAACCGGGGCTCCATTTGATAGTGAGATCGTCAGAGCCCGCATCAACGGCTGTCGTCGTGAATACCTTTTCTTCGCCAACTCGAGCATAGGCAATGACGACGTCGGAACATACACGCCACTTGAATTGGAAGTTGAAGAAGTGATCGATGGACTGGCAGGATTTGAATGACGTAAGGCCGTTGAAATCCAGCTCCGGTGAGGCGTTGTTGATGGTGACGACAATGTTCTTCGAGACTTGATCGCCATTCTCATTGTCAGCCGTGACCGTAAGCACGAATTCGCCATTATCGCCGTAGATGTGCTCGAGTTCAAATTGCTCGTTGGACGCTACTGACACTGTTCCGGGGGCGCTTCCGTCACCGTAGTCAACAGTGGCAGTCCAGGTTTGGGATGAGTTGACGACGATCGTGCCGGCTCCGCTGAAAGTCTCGCCTTCTTTAAGTGTCTTCTCCGAAGCCGAAATGATCACGATTGGTATAGAGGGATAGGGCCCCGGGTCGGGATCCACTCTATCGCAGAAATCCTCTTTCATGATAAATTCTTCCACAGAACTCACATACGTTAGCGAAGTATCCTTCCACTTTGAACGATCTCGATATTGAATGGACCATGTGTCTTCGATGGTTGTCGTGATGGGTGTGCCATCTGAAAATTGGCTGACGACTTCTCCGGTTTTCATATACCATGGGCCGAGGATATTCCCATTGGAGGATAACAGCCTGTATTTCCCGGCTGCGCCGATGTTGGTAATTCGTAGATGGAACCTGTTCCCATCATCCAGACAAGAGTAAATCGAGAGCCCGGGTTTGGAGGGATCGTAGTTGCCTGGTTCGTCGTCAGGCGTATTCGTGGGCTTCGGTGGTAGAGGTGTCGCCGTTGCTTCCGGCTTGGAATTAGGTGTTGGCGTAGGTGTTGGCTCATCCGTGGGTTTCATCGTCGGGATAGCCGTCGGTTCTGGTTCTGGCGGCGATGATTGGTCAACGGGGTTTTGTTTCGGGCACAACTCGAGCCCAGCTATTGCGCCGCTCGCTTCAAGCTTGACCTTCAAGCGAGTTACGTTTTCGAACCCGAGTTGCAGTACCTGGAAGCTGTTGTCGCCAAGCGCAGCGATCCATTCTCGCCCTACGACTTCTCCGTCGGCATCGTAGCCGATGACGACGCCATCGCGTTCGTTGCTGTCGATGTCGAGGATGTGGATTTCGTAAACATCCGTCGGTTGATCGAACTCGAAGAAGAAGCTGCCGCCGCCGTAATAATCGTTGGGATTATTCGGATTGGCATCCTGGGAGAGGATCAAAACGTTGTCCAGCGAGAGGCTATTCTCACCCGGCATACCTTCTTCACCGCCTCTACCGACTCCAGGGCCACCGAAATCTTCATTCGGCGATCCAAGATCTTTATCGTTGCCCGTAGGATTACTGGTGTCGAATATCATCGCCGGGTGGGCTGTTGGATTGTCGGTCGTGATCGTGATTCCGTAGGCTGCCCATTCATCATCGATGAACGTTCCAGCTTGCAGTGCATCTCCGTTGGCGCTGGTTTCAAAGTCAAGGAATATCGGGCAGACGCCTGGACCGGGCTCTTCGGTCGGAACGGCTGTGGGTTCATCGGTCGGAACCGCGGTGGGTTCTTCGGTCGGAACCGCGGTGGGCTCTTCGGTCGGAACCGCGGTGGGTTCTTCGGTCGGAACCGCGGTGGGCTCTTCGGTTGGAACCGCGGTGGGCTCTTCGGTTGGTACGGCCGTGGGCTTTTCGGTTGGTACGGCCGTGGGTTTTTCGGTCGGAACCGCGGTGGGCTTTTCGGTTGGTACGGCCGTGGGCTTTTCGGTTGGTACGGCCGTGGGCTTTTCGGTCGGAACCGCGGTGGGCTTTTCGGTCGGAACCGCGGTGGGCTCTTCGGTCGGAACGGCCGTGGGCTTTTCGGTCGGAACGGCCGTGGGCTTTTCGGTCGGAACCGCGGTGGGTTCTTCGGTCGGAACCGCGGTGGGTTCTTCGGTCGGAACGGCCGTGGGCTCTTCGGTTGGTACGGCCGTGGGTTCTTCGGTCGGAACCGCGGTGGGTTCTTCAGTCGGAACCGCGGTGGGCTCTTTGGTCGGAACGGCCGTGGGTTCTTCAGTCGGAACCGCGGTGGGCTCTTCGGTCGGAACCGCGGTGGGCTCTTCGGTCGGAACCGCGGTGGGTTCTTCGGTCGGTTCAGGTGTCGCTTCCGGTTTTTCACCGTGAGCAAAGGCGTCGAAAACACCGTTGGTGTCAAATGGATCATCAATGAGATTGGTGGCGAGGGAATAAAAGGCGATGACCATGCCGTCGGAGCTGATGACGGGGTAGTAGCTGGAGTCATCGGCTTCTACACCTTCACTGTCAACGCTGATGCGTACGGTGAGACCTTGCCGGTCTCGCACAAATACATCGGTGTATCCGTTGGTATCGCCTGCAACCAGGTTGTTGGCACTGGAACGGAAGGCGATGAAGCGGCCGTCTACACCGACGGAGGCCTCGTAGCTTGCACCGTTGCTTTCCAAACCATCGCTGTCGACGCTAATACGTTCTGTGGTATCACTCTGTCGATCGTGTAAGAAAATGTCTGGCCAGTAGTTGGTGTCGCCTGCAACCAGATTGGTTGCGGTTGATCGGAAGGCAACAAAGCGACCGTCATCGTTGATATCGGGTCCGTAACAGGAGAAATTGGCTTCATCGCCGCTTGATGAGATGCTTACGCGTTCGGTAACTCCCTGCACCCGATCTCGCACGAAAATATCCTGGCGGCCCAAAAGATCGTTCGGGACCAGGTTGCTGGCATTGGATGCAAAGGCAACGAAGTTGCCGTCGGCGCTGATGATGGATGCATTACTCGACCCGTTCGCGCATTCGGATGGAACCAGGGCGACGGATACCAATTCAATTTCATCGAGTTCCCGATCGTAAAGGAAAATGTCGGTTTCGCCATTGGAGTCCCCGGCGACCAGGTTATCCGCTTCCGATGCAAAAACAACGAAACGGCCGTCTGCACTCAGACTGGGTGAACTGGAAGCTCCATTTGCCTGAACGCCGCTGTCATTCACGCTCACGCGTTCCGTCGTTCCATCGTTGCGGTCATGAATGAAGATGTCGGTGACGCCGTTGCTGTCACCGGCTACCAGGTTGTCGGCATTGGAATAAAATGCAACGAAACGGCCATCGTTGCTGATGAATGGTGAGTTGCTTTCTGCGTTGGCCTCTTCCCCGGACGACGAAACGCTGACGCGAGTTGTGATTCCCTCAGCCCAGTCGTGGACAAAGACATCTTTGAACCCTTTGGTATCGTTCGGCACCAAACCCGTCGCCTCGGACGAGAAAGCGATGAATCGGCCCTCTTCGCTGACGCTGGGATCTGAACTGGGGCCGAGTACCTCGGTGCCTGTCGAATCAATACTTACCCGCTCGGTTACGATCGGGCTGGCAAGCACGCTCTCGGCCAGAAGCAAACCCGCAGCCACCAGAAGCGGTGCGAGACCGATGGCGATCTTAGATGAAGTTGATGTTTGGGAGGTCAAAAGCGTTCTCCGTCGTTCAGGATTTTTATCGTTGCGATTTGCAGTCGCGCGTCGTCACTCGCCTGTGGTTCAGTGGTGCAACGATTGCCTCCCTTTGGCAACGCTTGCTTCAGTCCTCCTGAAGCCCCCGACAATCCAATACATATGCTCGCAGGGACGAGATAGCAATATTTTGCCTCCCATCTGCGAGATACGGATATTCTGTTTAATACCTATACGAGAGAACCTACACCAATATACCACAAAAGACGCATCTTATTTATAGCATTCTCCAGGTTGATTAGAAATAGGTTTCCAGTCCTACTCTTTGAATCTGCTGTATTAAAAGGAAGCCCCAGGGAACGGAATTTCTCCCCTATCTCCCCTGTTTTGTGCCAAGTATCGGATAAGCTTGGGCGTGTCGAAATGGATTTCGTGGTGAGGAATGTTCTGACGCATTTATTTATGAAGGATGACAAACGTAACCTTGTGGATTCTCGAAAAAAAGGGCTATATTGATACTCAGCACCGATCTTGTTTGCCGGGATGGCGGGCAACTCGCACGTGTCCGGCTGACGATGAGGTGCGGCTTGTGTCTATGCGTTGGTCTGGATTTCCATTTGGTTGTATGATATTGGCCTGCGGGATAGGAACGAATGGCGTATTTAATCGGTAAGATCCTGGGAAAATACGAGATCGTCAAGAAAGTCGGCCGCGGCGGGATGGCTTCCGTATTCCAGGCCGTCGACGTGACCAACGAGCGCGTCGTGGCGATCAAGGTGATCTCTCCGGGATTGGCGGAAGAAGAAGGTTTCCTGGCACGATTTCGGCGTGAGGCCAATGTTCTCATGGGACTACGGCATCCCAACATCGTGCCGATCCTTGATTATGGTGAGCAGGACGAAATGGCGTATATCGTCATGCCGTACATGAAAGTGGGTACGCTGCGCGAGCGCTTGCTGGAGCGTCCACTCAGTCCCGAAGAGGGTGCCATCATCATCAATCAGATCGCCGGGGCTTTGCAATACGCGCATGAAGCAGGTGTCGTTCATCGCGATGTTAAACCTTCGAACGTCCTCATTGACGAGAAGGGAAACGCCTGGCTCTCCGACTTCGGCACCGTGCAAATCACGGAAGCGACGATGACCTTGACCGGTTCGGGTTTGATCGGCACACCGACGTACATGGCTCCGGAACAGGCGCGCGGCGAGAAGGTGAGCCATCTCGCTGACCAATACGCGCTGGGCGTGATCCTCTATCAAGTTTGCACGGGCCGGCTTCCCTATGAAGCAGACACCCCGTTGGCGATCGCCCTCATGCATGCACATGAGCCCTTGCCCCAACCTCGATTGGTGAACGCCAACTTGCCGGCAAAAGTCGAGAAGGTCATTGTTAAAGCGATGGCGAAGGAGCCAAAGGAACGCTACCCCTCCATTGCGAAAATGAACGATGCCTTCCAGAAAACGATGCGGGATGTTTACGATCCGGAATCCGGCCGATTAAAACCGGGCGCCAAGTCGCCGCCGCCTACTGCGGATGATTTTATCGTGCCAACCGACGACGACAACGGTGGCATTATCGCAAAGATCGGCAGGCGAATTCCCATGCCGGCGATGCTCTTGTTCCTGGTCCTGCTGCTGGTTGGCGGTCTTTGGGCGGCTTCACGCATCGTTGACAACATGCTCGGTGACGAGGACCCTGGTAATATTGCTGCAATACCCACCTGGGACGCCCAGGCGACGATCGATGCCCTTTCCACGGCGGTCGCCATCCGCTCCGGTCTGGATGATCTCACCGGCGAGCAGATCGAAACTGCGGTGGCGGCCACCATGCAGGCACTGGAGACTGACGCGTTCGGCTCCGTCAACGAAACCCTGGCCGCTGCGGGGGAGAACACGCTGACCCCCGTGCCGACCGACACACCGGTGCCGCCCACCGAAACGACCACACGCACGCCGACGCTCACGCCGACCAGTATCTTCTCGCCGACGATCACGCGCACACCGACGATCACGCGCACGCCGACGATCACGCTGACGCGCACGGTCACGCAAACACTCACGCTGACGACCACCCTCACGCCACCCCCGACGGCGACGCCCACGGTGACCCTCACGCCGACGACCGATCCGTGCGCGCGGCTGAGTTTGAGCGGTGTCTCTGTAAATCAATTTGAAAACTATGTTCGCTGGACAGTCAATTACAGCGGGTCGTCGGTAACGTTAAATCAATGGACATTAGAGTGGAGCGGTCCACCCTTATTCAAAGTGGAACTTGGTGGTGTCATGATCTGGTTCGGTGAGGATGAACCTCCGAGTGCTACGGATTCACCGAATCGGGAAATTACTTCATCGACTCAAATCCGTTTTATCTTCTTAAATCCACCCGAAACCAGTGGCTACGATCTTGAACTCGATTTCAGCAACGGCTGCACGCTCACGGACTGACGGCCGAATGCGTGATTCGAAGATCATTCTGGAGCTGTTCTAAAAGGATAGCTCCAACAGATTTTTAGGTTGGACTCTTGTAGGGGCGGGTTTCAAACCCGCCCTGACATCCGGTTACAGTATACCGTTCTCGGTCTCCCCACGATCCGTGATCCCGGAAGGATTCCCGTTACACTCAGATGGGTTGGATATGCGCTTCCACCCAGGCGTCGAAGGCGCGACGGATGGCCCGGGTCTTCGGACCGGGTTGGCCGTCGTCAATCTGTATTCCGTTGATGCGCACGATCGGCGTCACGCCGCGGCTGCTGCTGCTGCGAAAGGCCTCCTGCAGTTCCGGGATCTCATTCTCGTGGATCGGCTGGAGCTCAACCGGGAGGATTTCCGGGGCGACTGTGAGCACAATCTTGCGGGAGACGCCGAAGAGGATATCATCCTGCGCCGTGCGTAATACACTGTCTTTAATGGCGTAGAAGTTGCTGCTGAACCCCTCGCTGATCGTCCCCTCGTCCGAGACCCGCAAGCCGACATAATCGCCGGGTTGAAGCTGCTGGCGGGCATTGTTGCGCACGGCGATCCAATCGGTGCTCTTGGCGCGTGGGTTATCGCGCGGCAGGTGAAGCGTGCTGGCTGTTACGCCGTCACGATGGCGGGCGATCCGCTCCAGGTCCAGGGGCTCCAGGGCGATGATGACCTGCTCGGGCTGTTCGCGGGGAATCGTTAAGCGAAATCGGGCTTCCTCGAAAGCGGCGTCTTCGATCAACTTACGCAGGGTTCGGCGTATCCCCGGGCGATCAAGTTCGAGGGGGATATTTTCCAGGTGCGCCGATTCTTCGAAGCGGTCGAAGTGCGCGTCAAGTAAAATGGCTTGATCGCTATGATAAGTGCGTGCGACGGTGTAAATCCCGGAGGGCTCGACCAACGCCAAGGCGGCCAGGTTCTCGACCTGATAAGGCGCCGGTTTTTCCCCGCCGGACCGGGTATAGATGGTGATAGGAATGGGCATGTGTGCAGGATCTCCTTCCCTCGATCTTGGGATCAACGATAACACACTCTCCGCTCATTTGTATGGCTGCCGTTTTTCTCGATCGTACGGCATGGCTGCATGAGGGAGAGTATGGGTATCGGGGTTAGTTTTAATGTATGCTTGAGAAGATCGGATGTACCAATGGATCGTCGCCCGGCCGATGCAGGAGGTGGAGATGGCCGACAAGCGTAAACGGAAGTGGTTCTGGCGCTCACAGGGTTCGAGCGCTTTTCACGAAGAAGCGCGAATGGTTTCGGACTACTCCTGGTTCGATTTTATCCATGGATATGTCTACGGGCGTTGGCTCTATCTCTACATTGCTGTCGGACGCGGTGAGCATTGGCTGTCGGGGGTGATTAAACGTATGGCAGCGATCGTGGCATGGTTTCAACCGAAACCCGACCCTGATGCGGTGAAGCATACATTTGCGGACACTTATCATGGCAAGGTTGTAACACCACAAGCCGCTTGTCAGTTGGTAACGGTGCAGGAAGATGTCGATCTCGGGGATCTCGAGCAGATCATACCTTACACGATGGCGCGTGACATCGTGCTCAAAAATCCTGACCATATCGTGGTGCTCGATTGCGCTTGCCGTTCGAGTAAGCCCAATCCTTGCCTGCCGTTGGATGTCTGTATGGTGATTGGCGAACCTTTTGCCAGTTTCGTAATCGATCATCATCCCGGCCGGGCGCGTTGGATTACCCAAGCGCAAGCGGTAAAAATCCTCGAGGCGGAGCACGAACGCGGGCACGTACATCACGCTTTCTTCAAGGACGCCATGTTTGGCCGCTTTTATGCGATTTGCAATTGCTGTTCCTGCTGCTGCGCGGCGATGGCCTCCTTCCAGCGGGGATCGGGAATGCTGGCCAGCTCCGGTTACGTTGCCCGTGTTGATCCGAGTGAATGCATTGCCTGTGGGGAGTGCAGCGAAACATGCCCGTTTGGGGCCATCGAGGTGGATGGTGATCTGGCGATTGTGGATGAGGCGGTGTGCATGGGCTGCGGCGTGTGTGTTTCCGTTTGCCCGGAGCAGGCGCTTACGCTCGCGCGCGATGCGACCAAGAGCCCGCCGCTGGAGATTCGAGAGCTCATCGAACAGGCAGGAGGGTAAACGTCGATTGGATCGTTTATACCCGTCTTATCTGCGCCTCCGATTCATTTGTTCGGGTACGTTACGTACGATCTGTATGGAAATCAGGGCCATCAAGGCCGCGCCGATGAAGAGCACGTTGTAACCCAGGTGTTCGCCGGGGCGTGCGTTGTTACCAAAGTCGATAATCGGTCCCAGCAGGCGGCTGATGGCGCCGGCACCCGCGGTGGCCAGGTTGGTGAGCCCGAGAAATTTTCCACTCTCTCCCTCGGGGGCGAAATCGTTGGCCAAAGCCCAGTTGGAACTCAAGAATATACCTGACCCCGCGCCAACAACTGCGGCGAAAATCAGGATGGCGGTTGGGGCCCGAATGATTATGAGCATGACGCTGCCGATGCAGACCAAAACAGCGGCGAGAATGTGCATCGGTTTGCGGCCGATGCGATCGGTGAGCTGACCGGCAAGGACAGCAAAAACCATGAGCGAAAGCACGATCCCTGTCATCATGTTGGTTGTAAATTGGATCGGATCTTCGACCTGCAGCGCATCGCGAATGAAGTACTGTGCGAACGCCAGAATGCCATATACACCTGCCAGAAACAGGAATCGGGCGAGGAGTAAACGCCAGTAGGCACGGTGATGGTGCAGGTCGATCTGAAATTCGCTGCGCAGCACCTCATGAAGGGGTCGATCATCTTTATCCGCGGCGGTGCTCTCCTCGCGGACGCCGAACAGGGTGAAGGCGGCGCCGAATGCGAGAACCAATGCGATCCACCCGAACGCACTGAGGGGCGCCTCCGCCGTAAACACGCGTCCCATGATCACCGAAGCGGCCGCGACGCCTGCCATGTCGAAAAAGCTCTTCACTCCGCTGGCGAGCCCCATCCTCTCAAGCGGGACCTTGTCGTGCATCAACCCTTGGGCTGGTCCGTGGGCGATGTTGGAGGTCAATTGCAGGCCGATATAACCCACCGCCAGCAGCGGTATGCCCCCGGCGAATGCCATCAGCGCCAGGAACAGCATGTCGCTTAATGTACCGAAGGCGATAGCCGGACGCCTTCTTCCCCAGCGCGAGGCCCAGCGGTCGCTTAGCGCGCCAGACAACGGCTGGATGACGGCGGCGATGAAATATCCCAGGAAAGTCAGCAATCCGAGAGCGGTGTTCTTGCGTTCGTCGGCAACGTATTGGAGTATCAAGGCCGGCAGAACGATCACGTGCAGGCTGGTCCACATGAACTGCAGGCCGAACCAGTAGGTGTTCAGATTGATGATTGCGCGCAAGGAGCTTTTTCGCATTAAACCCTCTTTTCCTGTGGATGATCGACGCTGGCGGTCAGGCAAGCAGGCAGCATCGGCGGTTGCGAAAGGGAGTCATTCGGGGTTGGTCGTGGGGAGCGCATCCGAGAATTATATTCGCGATCGAGATTGTTGGACGCACAGGAATACTTTTTCTCTACGTTGGCTGTGGTATCATCGAGCGGTCAGGGAGCAGGAATTTCGCCGTCAGGCGCAGGTCAGACCTGATGGAGAACCTGCCCGTATAAAATACCTGTAGTTGGATATCTCGGGTTATCTTGAGGAACAAGTATGACAGAATTAATTTCGAATCCCCAAAACTGGATCGCATTACTCACCTTGACCGCGCTGGAGATCGTGTTGGGCATCGACAACATCATCTTCATCACCATCCTCTCCGGCAAGCTGCCCAAGAATCAGCAGGCGCGTGGTCGCACGGTCGGCCTGGCAATGGCCATGATCAGTCGGATTCTCTTGCTCTTCTCGATCTCCTGGTTGACGCGGCTCACGACACCGCTCTTCGAAGTATTTGGAATGACCGTTACAGGCCGGGGAATCATCTTGATCATGGGCGGCCTGTTTCTGTTGGGGAAGAGCACTTTTGAAATCCACGATAAACTCGAAGTGCCATCAGGACACACAGAAGTCAAAGTGGCGGCATCCTTTATCGGTGTTGTCTTCCAGATCATGCTGCTCGATATCATTTTTTCTCTGGACTCGGTGATCACGGCCGTGGGAATTGGAAACGAGTTGGCTGTGATGGTGGCGGCTGTGGTTATCGCCGTCGGGGTGATGATGTTCGCTGCGAGCCCGATCGGAGAATTCGTCAACCGGCATCCCACGTTAAAAATCCTGGCTCTCAGTTTCCTCCTGCTAATTGGTGTTTCACTGGTGGCGGAAGGAATGGAATTCTACATTCCCAAAGGGTACATCTACTTCGCCATGGCGTTTTCGTTTTTCGTGGAGATGCTCAACCTGCGTCTGCATGACAAGGAGCGCGACCCGGTGAAATTACACACGGCATACGCAGCAAAGAACGGCGGCTCGCAAGGTTCCAAGTAATTGTGTATGCAAATCCGGGGTGGAAATTTTAATCCAGGTTTACCAGTGGAGTGATTCGTGCGATCGTCTGTTCAATGAAGCTGTCTGCATCTACCTCAATGTGGATCGCACCTTGCGGACAGACCTCTACACAGCGGCCGCAGCCCCGGCATGCTTCCGTGATCATCGCCCGATCGTCTACAAGTCGAATCGCATCGACAAAGCAAACGTCCAGGCAAGTACCACAACCCACACAAGCCTCCCCGACGATTACCTTCACACCGGGCATACTTGTGACTTTGGCGCCGATCTCCGGCTTGACGTACGGAAGGACGCGCCATACGCAGCAGCAGGGGCAACAGTTACAGATGGTCAAGAGACGGTGTCCCGGTCTAACGCCGAGCCAGACGGTATCTAGTTTGTTTCGTCCAATCAGATGGACCAGGCCGGCTTCCCGGCAGCGTGCCATATGCTGGCTGGCTTCCGCTTTCGTCACGCGGCGGCCGAGTTTGGGGTTAATGCCCAAAGCGGCTTCTCCCAGGAATAAACAGCCCAGATCTATAGGGTAGTCCTGGCAACCCGCTGCCGCCCTACAGATGCAGCTGTCCATGATCCAATGCACATTTGCTAGTTGGATGAAATGTTCGACCACCTGGGAGGGAATGACATACTGTTGGTTGACCGGGATGGCTTCGTGAATCTGTATCGTTTGATTGCTGGGGAGGTAGATCATGTCGTCGCCGTCGAAGAGCGTTTGATCGACGAGCGAGCCGACGAGCGGCAAGCGCGTCGCCCGGGCGAGTAAATAGCGGCTCGGGAAAATCTTTTTCACGAATTCTGTAAACCACAAAGGCCGGCTCATGTTGGGGATACGCTCGCAGTACGCGGTAGGCTCAGTCGGCACTGGTTGGTTCGGGTGCCAGGGTTGCTTCGGTGGGAATCAACTCGCCCTCCTCTGTTGGAGAGAGCGTCGGTTGATCCGGAATCTGACTCATGCCAAGGAATACAAATTCAAAACGAGTCGGCGTGGGTTCCACCAGCTCGATAAAATCCAAGCGGGGACTGAGTTCGAAAAATTCATCCGGCAGCAGTGGGAAACTGCTGGGATCGAGCGTGATGGCACGTCCACCGATGGGGGTATCGTTTTGGTCATAAATATTCACGTAGAACAAGCCGAACGCTTCGTTCAGACCGCGATTTTCAATCACCAGATGCTGCGTGTAGGGATCGGGTTCCTCGGTCGATTCGACTTCGCCGTCTTCACTCTCTTCATCTACTTCCTCTGCTGTATCTATGAGAACGACATATGGGTCGTAAGCCACCTTGTGCTGCAACAGCGGTTGGCACTCGTCGGGATAACGCAGCATTAATTCTGTGGTCACCCCGTTCTGTTCTTCATCGGGGTCGATGTTTTCTGAGATAATGATGTGTTGTCCCGGCGGCAGCAGGGAGAACTCGCGGTAGAGTGCCTCGAAGTCGCTTTGGGGTTGCAGGCAGAATTTGTATTCCGAGAATCCGATCGTGTTACCGGCTTGGTCGCGCTTGACCAACTCCCAGGCAAGGGGCAGGGCGATATCATGGGGATTGGTTATCTTCCAAACATCCCGGAATTTTCCGGCCGCACCTTCCGGTGGTTCCCAATCATCCTGGTGCATGCCGTCGATGCGTACGATCTCGACTTTTTCGAGTTCGAGTTTCCCGCCATAATCGCCGCTGACGTATTGATAGAAGTTGATCCGCGTCACCTGGAGGGCATTCGCGCCAAGACCGAGTTCGTGGTTGGGAACGATGGTCTCTTCCAATAAGAGCGGGGCTGAGATGCCCGTGGCCGGGTTGGTAATCGTCAAACGGAATCGTACTGGATGGGCGCGTTGGAAACCGACGCGGAGGTTTACGACGGCGTCGAACCAATATTCCTCGGCATTCTCACTGGCATAAGCGTAAGTGTTGAAGCTGTCGACGCTGATCAACTCCCACACGTTTTCGAACAGCGCTGGGTCGCCCTCCATGATGGAAATTCGTCCCATGAATTCAGATTGCAGCAGGGGCAGGTCAACCGGAACCGTGGGTGTTGGCGTCGAGTAAGGGCTGGGGGTTGGTGTCGAGGGTGCGTAAGGCCCGAGGCCAAAGAAGCGGTTGATGAAATCGTAAGCGTTCACGCCCAGGTAAACGCCTCCAACAAGAATGGCGATCACCATCACCGTGCGAAATGTGTTTACAAAATAATGTTTGAAGGGAATCTTGGTCAGCGGTGAGATGACTTTTTTGGCTGCTGCGGGATCGAAGCTGCCGATGGTAGATTTTGTTTTGGCAACGATATGATCGAATTCTTCCCGGCGTGCCTGCTGTGCATAGGCGCGATCCAGGGCACGATTGGCGATCTCATTATAAGGATTGATCTCGAGTATGCGCTCATAGCACTGGATGGCGTGTTCACGTTTCTGGGCGATTTGGGCGAAAAGCAGCAGAATCTCTTCGTTGTTCGGATCGTGGCTGGCTGCCTGGCGCAGAATTCCACGGGCGCGCGTATAATCACCGCGCGAGGCGGCTGCCTTTGCTTGTTGGATCGCAATCTGGGATTGTCTGTTCATAGCCAGGCGTGCTCTTCACAAACCGAGGACGCGTTTAAGCGTTCCCCGATTCGTCACTCCTCCTACGCGCATAATACCTGCTTGGCTTCGTTTGGACTATCGTCCTTTGGGGCTATTGTTACCCCATGCTCACTGGGGCGAAGACCCGTGTTGGTGCCCTGGGTCGACGATGATCTCCACCCTCCAAAGGCATATTCTAACAGGAAATTGCAGTTATTTCGTGATTCCTTTATGTAAAGTTTCACCAAGAAAGGAGATCAAACGTAACAGGTGTTGAGCCGGGCAGCCCGGCGAGTATGTGGGCGAAGTCAGTATGCACTTTATTCCCTGCGCCCGTCCGGTCGAAAGAACTGTATCTGTTTAAACGGCTTGACCTGCTTTCCCACGTTTTCCTTGAGAATATTTCCAGAAATGTGCATCTGCGTATCGCCATAATCGGCGTCGAGGCCCATGGCAGCCATGCATGGATAGTGATGGTGCAGCAGGCCGGCTTTTTCCTCGGCTTCGTCGGCATGCATACCCACCAGGGCTTCTGCAGCGTAGCGGGCACAGCCACAGACTGCATCGCGCACGACCTCGGCCGCCGTGATGGATCTTGTCTTGGGATCGATGGTTAACTGCAATTCGGGCCGACCGAAAAAGCGGGCGAAGGAGGATATTAGTGGCTGCTCGTACGAAATGCGTGAACCGCGTCCCACACCGTAATCCTGTTCGGTTAGTGTGCAGAGCGGTTTGGGCGTGACGCAAACCACGTTCATTTCTTCCAACCAGCCTCGTAATTGGCGTGCCAATCCGCGTGGCAACCAGGCTTCGTCATCGACGGCAGCGATTACCCCCCGGGCACCACTCATGTGGACGATATCGGGCAGCAGTTCTGCCATACCGCGATGCTCTGCAAAGGAGAGAACCAAATCAGCAGCCGGAAAACTGTGGGGAAGATGATCTTGCGGTTCGTCAATCACCGGAGGAAACACGGCTGGCGCTTTCCATGTTTCGATCTGCCATTCGTTGGGGCCGTGCTTTTGGATGTTTTCAATATGACGACGGCCGTATTCTCCCGAGATGATGGCGAGTATACGCATGAATCGTCTCTCCTCGCACACTGTGTGCTATAACCCGAATTATTGTATCTTATTCATCTGAATTGTACACCATTAGAGTGGATGATCCGTTTTCCTGTATTGTGACGAGCACGTTTGTTATAATTTTCAGAACCGGCGATGTGTGGGCCATCTTCCATTCAGCGGGAAGGTTTCGAGGACACCATCGCATTGGACGTGGATGCAGAAAGGTGAAAATCCGGGTAGTGATGACCCATGAGTTCGTTTCCCCATCGTAGCATCTTCGATTGCCTGATGCCATACAAGTGCATATGTACCGTTATATCAATAGTTCACAACCTCGAAATCTATGAAAGCGAGGTGTCCTTGTGCGTGAATTAGCGACACTGGTCGCTTTTTTCGTGCGGCACGAGGATGCTGTCGAGGCGCTGCAAGTACTGCGGCGGCGAGATTTTCGTCGAACGGCGTTGATCCAGAAAACTGCCGAGGGCGAAGTCATTAAACGCGGCAGTACCCGACGGACCTGGACGCTGCTGGGTTTTATAGCTGGAGGACTTCTGGGTTCGCTTGCAGGTGTTCTACTCCACTTGCTGGATTCCATACCTTCAGATTTCTCCCCACAGGTATTTTCAGGTCTTCTGATCCTTTCGGCGGCCATTCTCGGGTGGCTGATTGTACGCTGGTTGGATCTCGGTGTGGAAGCCAACCGATTGGAGCGCTGTTCCCGTTGGCTGGTTACGGAGGAGTCGGTTATTCTGCTGCGGGCGGTGCCCGAATCGCTGGCTTGGGCAATTTCCGTTTTACGCACGGTGGGGGAAACACAGCCTTCGATCTTTGCCCTGAAAACGAGCACCCTGGTAGAACGTGGGGAGTATCCTGCGGTAGCGCCACTTTCACCGGCACAGATTCAGGATCATGTCAGACGGTTGGCAGCCAGTCATTCGATCGCGGCACCATCGCGAGGGCGTGGTGCGGCGCTCCTGGCACGCATCAAGCATTCCGGAGAGACATTGCAGCAAGTGTGCGAGGATTTGGCGCAGTACGAGCGGCTCGAGCAGAGTGTCACGCCATCCGCTGAATGGCTGCTGGACAATGCCTACATCGTACAGAGTCACATCCGCGATGTGGGTCTCAATTTGCCGCGGCGTTTCTACGAGCAACTCCCGATTTTAAGCAGCGGTTCGCAGCGTGGAGACCCGCGAGTCTACGGATTGGCCAGCGATCTGGTTCTGCATACGGATGCACGATTGGATCGAACCAATATTGGTGATTACCTGCAAGCATATCAGTCCATCTCCACTCTTGGAATTGGTGAATTATGGGCGCTGCCGATGATGCTGCGGATCACGATCATTGATCGCTTGCGGGAATTGGCATTGCAGGTGTTGCGACGTTTCCATGAGGCCGTTCAAGCCGATTTCTGGGCCAATCGTTTACTTACCACCGCTCGCCGCGATGCCAGCCAACTTTTTAATCTCCTCGCCGAATTGGCGCGGGAGCAATCCGAGCCAAGTCCTTTTTTCGCCACACAGTTGATCGGTCATCTTTACGACGAGCAAGCTGCACTCGTGCCGGTACGAAGTTGGTTGGAGCGCAGTTTACATACCGAATTGGGTGAGATCAACCGGCGAGAACAAGCGCGTCAAGCGGCGATGCAGATCTCGATCGGCAATGCCATTACCAGCTTGCGTCAACTTTCGCTTCTGGACTGGCGCGAGATTTTTGAGCGTCACAGCCGCATAGAGGAGATCCTGTGCCGTGATCCTGCTGGCGTTTACAGGAACATGGATTTCGAAACGCGCGATCGTTACCGACGCGCAGTCGAACAAATTGCCAGGGGAGCGAGAATCCCGGAAACCGAAGTCGCGGAATTGGCGATTGAAGCGGCTTCGAAAAATGAAACATCCGACAGCGCCGATTTTCGCCGCAGCCACGTGGGCACCTATCTCATTGGCTCGGAACGGCGCGAGTTCGTTCGTGGGTTGGGTGGGCGTGAGCAATGGGGTTGGCGGGTTCTGCGCTGGATAAAACGTAATCACACAGCCATGTATCTGGGCTCGATTGGGTTGACCAGCGCGATTCTGATTGGCGCCGCCGTGGGATTGTCGTACCTGGTCGGAGAGCGCAGCGGGTGGCTGGTTCTCACTGGCTTGTTGAGTGCACTGCCGGCCAGTCAATTGGCGATGCAGATCGTGAATTATTGGGTCACACGCTTGCTTCCCCCAATCGCGCTGCCGAAAATGTCCTTCGAAAAGCACGGCATTCCCGATGAGTACCGCACACTTGTCGTAGTTCCTTTGCTGTGGGTCGATGAAAGCATGGTTGTTGAGGAGATCGAGAAACTCGAAATCCGCTATCTAGCCAATCCACATCCAAATTTGTTGTTTGGACTGTTCGGTGATTTTACAGATTCCGATGATCCAACGGCCCCAGAAGACGGGATCTTAATCACGCGTGCGGTGGAGGGTATCGAAACGTTGAACCGACGCCACGGCGCGGGGCGTTTTTATCTCTTCCATCGTGAACGAGTCTGGTGTGAATCCGAAGGGAAATTCATCGGCAAAGAACGCAAACGCGGCAAATTGGAATTGCTCAACCGCTTGATCGATGGCGAGACGGTGGAAGAGGACATCGTGCGAGTCGGTCAGGCCGAGGTGTTGGTGAATGTGCGTTTCGTGATCACGCTGGATAGTGATACGCAGCTGCCGCGGGATAGTGCCCGGCGCTTGATCGAAACGATTGCCCATCCACTCAACCGACCAACTTTGCAAAACGAAAAACCACTGCGGGTCGAAGGGTACGGAATCATCCAACCTCGCGTCAGTACTGCGCTGCCCAGTGCTACCGCCACCGTTTTCACGCGTCTTTTTACTGAACCGATCGGCACCGATCCGTACACCAAGGCGGTTTCGGATGTCTACCAGGATCTTGCTTCGGAAGGGTCCTTTGTGGGGAAGGGGATTTACGACCCGCGCTTTTTCAACCGGGTGATGAAAAACCGTTTTCCCGACGAACGCATCCTCAGCCACGATTTGATCGAGGGCGCACACGTTCGTGTGGGGTACGCCAGTGATATCGAACTGTATGATGATTTTCCCGGCGACTACATTAGTTACGTCCGGCGTCAGCATCGTTGGATTCGGGGGGACTGGCAGATCGCAGATTGGGTCTTGCCGCGAGTGCCCTCCGGTACGGGCAAGCGTGTGGTCAATCCGCTTTCGATGTTGAACCGCTGGAAAGTGTTCGATAATCTACGCCGCAGCCTTGTACCGGCGGCATTGATGCTCTATCTGTTGCTTGCCTGGATGCTCTCACCTGGTTTGGGTGCCGTTTCCAGCCTGTTGGTCGGCAGTTTGATGCTCTTTCAACCATTAGTGCAGCCGGTAACTTGGGCAACGACACAGCCCGGTACGGCGACTTTTACATTGCAGGAATTGTGGCGCGGTGTCCGACGTTCGCTTGTGGAGGCGTCACTCATTCCCCATCAAGCCGGTGTGGCAATAGACGCAATCACCCGGGTTTGGTACCGGCGGCTAATCAGCCGCCGCCGCTTCCTGGAATGGACGACGGCACAAATGACAGGGTGGCGAGCGACTGATCAGGCGCGCTCAATCTCCATCACGCTGGGGATCGTCAGCCTGTTTTCCAGCGCCGTCGGTGTTTTGTTATGGAAGATCCAACCAATGAGTTTGTACGCAGCAGTGCCATTCCTGGCACTTTGGTTTTTCAGTCCTTGGGTTGGTTGGCGGCTGAATCAAGGCCCTCGTAGTGAAAAACCACAACTGCAGGTGTCCAGACGAGCACGGCGTAGATTGCGAAAGTGGTCGCGCCGTACGTGGGCATACTTTGAGGATTTCGTCAGAGACGAAACGAATTGGCTTCCACCAGATAACTTCCAGGTCTCACATCAGAATCAGATCGCCAATCGCACGAGTCCGACCAACATCGGTTTGTGGATGCTCTCAGCCCTGGGGGCTAAAGACTGCGGATACCTGAATTCGGATGCCGTAATCGAACAACTCAGCGGGACTTTAGAGACCCTGGATCAACTCGAGAAATTTGAAGGCCATCTTTTGAATTGGTACAACATCGAGACCTTGGAACCATTGGAACCGCGCTATGTCTCGACAGTGGATAGCGGTAACCTGCTGGGATGCTTGTGGACACTCGAGACCGGCATCCAGGAATTATTGGATTCGCCTCTGATTGATCTGGAGATCCTCCGCGGTGCGTGGGATACACTCGACATCTTAAAAGACACCCTGAGAACCACGCATCCAGATGATCCACATATGCAGGCCTTCGATAAATTGGCGCAAACTTTGGAGTCCTCACCTCAGGGACTTGAGGAACTCATTCGGAACATCCGACATGCCAGCGGTCTGTCGATCGCTTTGGCCTACGGATTGCGAAGGACTGCCGGAACTGGAGATGAAGCGACCTATTGGGCGGGCAAACTGGAACGCCAGATTTCCAGTTGGATTCACACGTTGGACCGCTACATGCAGTGGGCAGAGATCCTGGTCACGGAGGCGGAGGAAGTTCTTGCGCCGTTGGGCTCTGTAACATTAGAAGCTCGACGAGTGGCGCTTTATGAGGCGCCGTCGCTGCGTGAATTGGCGAACGGAAGTGTCCCTGTAATGCAAGCGATCGAAACAGCCATTCGTTCGATCGGTGCGCTGCCGCCCTCACTCACGAGTTGGATTGAACGCTTGCGTGACTCATTTTCTGAAGCGCGCTGGTTTGCTGGAGAAATATTAAGCCAGGGCGAAGAATTATTCACTTCCATTCGAGATCTGGGTCGAGGCATGAATATGCGATTCTTGTACGATCCCGATCGTCGTCTTTTTACCGTCGGTTACAACGTCAGTAATCAGCGTCAAGATGGCTCCTACTACGATCTGTTGGCGAGTGAGGCACGTCTGGGGAGCTTCGTCGCCATCGCGCGCGGAGACGTTCCCGGTGAGCATTGGTTGGCGTTGAATCGACTGTATGGATCGGTTGGGAATCGCCGCTTGCTGCTCAGCTGGACCGGTACGATGTTCGAGTACCTGATGCCCCTTCTTCTACAGCGCACATACGCCAATTCGCTGCTCGATCTTGCCACGCACGAAGCCGTAGAACTGCAGCGTGAGTACGCTGTGCAGCGGAATGTGCCCTGGGGTATCTCCGAATCGGCTTACGGTGATCTGGATCTCAATAAGACCTATCAATACAAGGCATTCGGCGTGCCCGGATTGGGTTTGAAGCGCGGCCTGGAGGATGATCTCGTGGTCGCACCCTATGCCTCCATGCTGGCTTTAATGGTGGAACCGAATCTAGCTGCACAGAATCTACGGCGCCTGGCGAGTGAAGGATTAGTGGGTCGCTATGGCTTCTACGAAGCGATCGACTTTACCCGTCAGCGCAGGCGCGAAGGGGAACGAGGAATCCTGGTGCGGGCGTACATGGCGCATCACCAGGCGATGGGTTTCCTGGCCATGGTGAACCTCTTGCACGACAACACCATGCAGCGGCGTTTCCATGCGGACCGGCGTGTGCAAGCTACGGAACCATTACTTTACGAGCGCATACCCGTCTCGCCGCCGCTGTATGAGGTTTCGACGCGTGAGCGTCCGAGGACGCGGGCTGCGGCGGTTGAATTGGCACCTTCTATCAGTAAATTCGATACCGCCCAGACATCGACACCACGGACCCATTTATTATCCAATGGCAGCATGGGCGTCATGGTCACAAACGCCGGCGGTGGGTATACCCGGTGGGGAGATTTCGAACTCACACGCTGGCGAGCGGATACCACCTGCGATTCCTGGGGCAGCTTCTGCTACCTGCGGGATATCGACAACGGACATGTCTGGTCGAATACATATCAACCGCTCGGTGGGGATCCAGCAGATTATTCTGTCAACATGGCGATTGACCGCGCCGAGTTCCGCCGCAGAGATAACGGCATCGACACGGAAACCGAGATTGTCGTTTCGCCGGAAGACGATGTTGAGATTCGGCGCATGACGTTTGTCAACCGCTCGAATCGCGCCCGGCGCATCGAGGTTACCAGTTACATCGAATTATCCATGGCGCCGCACAACGCCGACCGACAGCATCCGGCGTTTAATAAAATATTCATCCAGACGGAAGCACTACCGCAGGTCAATGCGTTACTCGCTTTCCGCAGGAAGCGCGATCTCGAAGATCCGCCGATCTTCGTCGCCCACAGGATTACGGTTGAAAATGAGGAATCGAACACGCTGCAGTTCGAAACCGATCGCAAGCGCTTTGTCGGTCGCGGTCGATCCACCGCAAATCCAAAAGCACTCGAAGGCGATCTGAGTAACAGCGCTGGCTACGTTCTCGACCCCATATTGAGCATGCGTAAGGTGGTTACCATTCGTCCCCGGCAGCGATTGTCTATTTCCATGGTCCTGGCAGCCTCCGGGGAGCGCGATCAAGTCGTGCGTTTGATGGAAAAATACAGCGACCCGCGCGCGATCACGCGCAGCCTGGAGTTGGCCTGGGTACATGCCCAACTCGACCTGCGGTTGCTGCGTATTCAGCCGGACGATGCCCGCCGTTTCCAGCAGTTGGCCAGCGCTATGCTCTATCCGGATGCCTGGTTGCGTCCACCGCCCGAACGATTGGAACAAAATCGTTTGGGGCAGTCAGGCTTGTGGCCATACGGCATCTCGGGAGACTTTCCGATCGCTGTGGTGAGTATTGGCGAAGCACGCGATCTGAGCACGGTACGTCAAATGCTGCAGGCGCATACCTTCTGGCGCCAGCATGGTTTGAAGACCGATCTGGTGATCCTGAATGAAGAGTCCAGCAGCTATGAACAACCACTGAACGAGCGTTTACTGCGTTTGATCGAGACGGACTCGATCTATGCCGTCATCGATCAACCCAGTGGGGTTTACTTACTTAGCGTGGATCAAATCCCCGAAGAACATCTCACCTTGATTCTCTCCGCCGCCAGAGTGGTCCTGGTAGCGGCACGCGGACCGCTTTCGCAGCAACTCGCGGTGCCACGCGATGCGCCGGATACTCCCATCGAACTCGTAACGCGCAAGATTCCAGAGGAACCATCAGCCCCACTGCCTTTTATGGAGTTGCCCTACTTCAACGGATTGGGTGGTTTCACGCCGGATGGTAGGGAGTATGCGATTTATCTCGGCCCGAAGGATCACACGCCCGCACCCTGGGTGAACGTGATGGCCAATCCGAATTTTGGCGCGCTGGTCTCCGAAAGCGGTGCGGGTTTCGTGTGGTACGGCAACAGTCAGAAGCATCGTTTGATTGGTTGGTCGAACGATGCAGTTTGCGATCCCGTCTCGGATGCGTTCTACATCCGGGATGAGGAAAGTGGCACATTCTGGTCGCCGACTCCGAATCCGATTCGTGAATTGGACGCCTATCGCATGCGTTATGGTGCCGGCTACAGCGTATTCGAACACAACAGTCATGCCATCGAACAAGAGTTGATCACCTTCGTGCCCATGAACGACGAAGGGGGTAAGCCAGTACGTATCCAGCGTTTGCGCTTGCGGAACGACTCAAGGCAGGTTCGGCGGATCAGCGTAACTTTCTATGCGGAATGGGTGCTTGGGGAAGTTCGCGAAGAAAGTCAAATGCACGTCACCACCAAATGGGATGAAGATGCAAAAGCGCTCTTGGCGTACAACCGTTACCA